>WNFT01001214.1_pt1 | contig 24686 bp, 20 predicted proteins | sample 5400191 | NCBI WGS metagenome assembly WNFT01 (sample SAMN13153359, study PRJNA577476) | soil metagenome | isolation source: 80 cm saprolite under Madrone tree | place: USA:California | collected 2016-06-14 | reverse complement strand
TCGACGGAGCGGTCCAGGGCCTTGCGCACCGTGCGGCGCCCCCACGCAGCCGGCTCCGACAGCGCGGCCTGCATGTTGTGCTCCACAGGCTGGTAGCCGCGCTCCTGCAACGCCTGGATGAGCTCGGCGAAGGTCAGGTCGCGCACGCAGAGCGGTTCGCGCGAGTGCTCTGAGCAGGCGGCGCGCGCGGAGAGCAGCGCTCCTGCGACCGCCCCCAGACTGGCGTCCTCCGCGCGTGGTGGCGCGCCGTCCTCCAGCCATCGCCACGCCGGCTTGCCGAGCAACTCTTCGGCAGCGGCGCTGCTGTCGAGGGAAGCGGCGAGCTCCACCCTGGCTAGCGCGCGCAACACCAGGGTCGCTCGCGACGAGCGCTGCAGGTCGAGACTCGCGGCCACGACCTGGAGGGCCTCGCCGAGGCAGCGCTGGGTCTCCGGCGCTGCAAGGTCCAGCTCATCCGGCTGGTCGCTGCGGCGCACCGAGCTGGTCATTCCAGGCACGACGGAGCCGCCGCAAAGGAAGACTGCAAAGGCGTGCGACGCGTCGTAGACGCCCGCGTAGTAGTCGAACTCGCGCAAGGGAACGTCGAGGAAGGCGCCGAAGTTTGCCAGCTGCGAGCCAACGATGGGCGCGAAGCGAGTGGAGACGACCAGGGCGCGCTCGCCACCCCGCGATTGCGCGAGCGCCCACGCATCCCTGCTGAGGCCGTTCGTGCGGTTGATCGCCGCTTGAAGCGCGGGGCCGAGCTGCGCAAGCGCCTGCACCACGTGGACGGCGGCCGTGGGGGCGCCGGGCGTGAGTGCGAGCTCGTCGAGCAGAGGGCGCAGGTCGCTGGTCGTGAAGACGTCCCCGCGCGGCACGCTCGCGAGGACCGCTCGAGTGCGGGCAACCACTGCTTGCAGCCGGGGCGTGGCCTCGAGCCGCGCGAGCTGCCGGAGGAGAAGCACGTTGGCCGTGCCGGCGGTGACCGCGCCCAAGGCTTCTGCGATGGGCGCCGCCTGCAGCAAGGAGTCGCGCAGCTGACGCAGCCGGGCGTCCGGCAGGGGTCCGCGAACGACGCGCGGCAATTCCTCCGCCAGGATGAAGAGGGCAGCCGCGCCGACCGTCAGCCTGTCAATGAAGAGTTGCTGATCGCCAAGGACGCTCTTCTCCACCGCGTCGGGGCGCGCCAGCTCGGACAGTCCCTTGTCCACGTTCGACGCGATCAGTTGCGCCAGCCGGATCACCTCATCGTCGGAAAGTGGGGCCTGCTCGGGCGTCGCACCCGGATCGGCGAACAGGAGCCGGATTTCCCGCGCGCATGCGCCCAGGCGTTCTCGCGCGCGAGGCGTAGCGTCGGGGGCCCCTGGAATACAGCGCAGGAGAACGCGCCCGCCTGCTGCGCGCAGTCCCGGTGTCGGAATGATTTTTGGCTCCTCCGGCACCGGCGGAAAGGCCGCCCCGGTGGCGAGCGCCCCGAGCTGCTGGTTGAGGGAGAAGAAGGGCAGCATCGCCGCGACGGTCCGGTACAAGAGGCGGCTCGTCGTGCGGTTCCACCCGCTTGCGCGGATGATTCGCGAAAGGTCCGAGCTGCGGCCGGTGGCGGCGAGCTCACCGAGGAGCCGGAGGACCCGTTCCAATCCGGCCGCGCCGGGAGGGGCCGGCGGGGCCGTGCCCTGCGCTGGAGACAGGCGGCGAAGGTCCGGGTCGACAAAGAGGTAGTTGACAGGCTGAAGCAGGGCCGGGCGGTAAGTGGCCTCGGTGAGGTCGATCGCGAGCCCCACCGGCGCATTGTCGAAGATGCCGCCGTCGACGTACTGCCGGCTGCACAGGGCGAGCGGCTCGCCGCGCGGAGACCGCGCCGGGCAGCTCAGACCGTCGATGGGACCCGAAGGCCCCGGGCAGCTGCCGGAAGTTTCCTGCCGAGCGGCGGGACAGCGGGAGCTGCAGTCGCAGAGCACCCGCGGACTGAAGGCGGCGGGGAAGGCGGCGGAGGCGAGCAGGCCCTGTGCCACCTGATCAAAGGGCAACGCCTGCACGCCGCCCGGTTCCGCGGCGCCGGCCAGGGTGAGGACGTCATCCTCCACGTCGCGCACCTCGGCGAGCCGCAAGGAGACGAAGCGTGGCATTCCCTCCGCTGTCACTTCCAGAAGCCAGGGCAGCACGAAGCGCTGCGTGCGCACGGTCAGCCCGGCCACTTGCTGCTCCTCCGCCTGGCTCCGCGTCACGGTGATGCCGATGGGCAGCCGGCAACCAGGGGTAAAGAGCCTCCGGTCCGTCCCCGAGAGCAGATCGTCTCGCAACCGATCGAACGCTTCTACGAGCGGTCGGCTCGACAACAGACCATCGCCCTCCTGGTACTGGGCAGGGACATCGGGAAGGAGCCGGTCCAGGCCGATCGGGAGCCAGGTGTTGCGCAGCGGGTTGTCGTCGACGGAGGTGTGCGTGAGGACCGGATCCAAGCACCACAATGCCGCGCTGATCAGGGCGTTGACGCTGCCGGCCGACGCCCCGGTGACCGCCACCAGCCGCACGCGCCCAAGACGTGGATCGGCCCCGTGACCTGGCAAGACCTGAGCGATTCGCGTGACAGCCCAGCTCAGGCCGGCCTCGTACGAGCCCAGGCTCACGCCGCCGCTGAGGATCAACGTGAGGGGAATCTCCTTGCGGTCCGCTGTCGCCGGAGCGGTCGTCGTCGGAGGCTGCGCGGCAGCGCTCAGTGCGAGGAGAAGGCTCAGCATCCCAACCCTGACAGTACACTCCTTCCCCCCACAGCCGGGTTTCCATGGGATGCCATCGGTGCCAGTTGCGAGTTAGAACAGGGCCCCGATGGCGGATGCGTGGGAGCTGATGGCCGAGGCCGAGAGGGTGCGCCAGCAATGGCAGGCTGCCGAGGACGAGTACGAAAAGGCCGTGAAGGACGGCAAGCCCCAGGCGGAGCTCGATGCGCTTCTCGACAAGAAGGAGCAGTTGAAGGCGGCCTATTTCCACAGGGCCAAGGCGGCGGTCGCGCTCGGCTCGAAGGGAAAGTGATTGCCTCGGCGCAGGCGGTCTCGAACGCACACTCCGTGCTCTATCTCGTGGCTCCTTGTGGAAGGCCCCGTCCCTTCCAGATGAGGTACAGCGCGGGGTAGACGATGAGCTCCAGCAACGCGGAGGTGACGACGCCGCCCACCATCGGGGCGGCGATGCGCTTCATCACGTCCGCGCCGGTGCCCTGCGACCAGAGGATGGGCACCAGACCGACCAGGATGGTCGCGACGGTCATCATCTTCGGGCGGATGCGCTTCACCGCGCCGTAAACCACGGCCTCCCGTGCTTGATCGGTGGTGGCGGGTTTGCGCTCTTTCCAGGCCAGATCGAGGTAGAGCAACATCACGATGCCTGTCTCGGCATCGAGACCCGCGAGGGCGATCAGGCCCACCCAGACCGCGACAGAGATGTTGTAGCCGAGCAGCCAGAGCAGCCAGAACGCGCCGACGAGCGAGAAGGGCACGGCGAGCATCACCATCAGCGCTTCCACCGTGCTGCGGGAGTTGAAGAACAGCAGAAGGAAGATGATGAAGAGCGTGACCGGCACGACGATGGCCAGTCGCGCCTTGGCGTGCTCGAGGTAGCGATATTGGCCCGCCCAGTCGAGTCGGTAGCCGGGAGGCAGACTGACCTTCTCCGCGACGGCTTTCTTGGCGTCGTGGACGTAGTCGCCGATCGGCCGCGCAGTGTCGACGAAGACGTAGCCAGCGAGCTGGCCGTTCTCGTCGCGGAGCATCGACGGCCCGGTGCGCAGCTTGAGGTTGGCCACCTGACCCAACGCGATATACGCGCCGTCCATGGTCGCCACGCGTACCCGCCCTAGCGCCTGCAGGTCGGAGCGGAAGTCGCGCGCGTACCGCACCGTCACGGGGTATCGCTCGCGCCCTTCGATCGTGGTGGATACGGTAAGCCCGCCGATGGCCGTCTCTACCGCATCCTCGACGTCGCCGACGTTCAAGCCGAAGCGGGCCGCGTGATCGCGATCGACGTCGAAGTCGAGGAAGTATCCACCGCCGATGCGCTCGGAGAATGCGCTGCGCGTCCCGGGGACGTCGCGCAGGGCTGTCTCGATTTCCGCGCCAATGCGGTCGATGACCTTGGTGTCGGACCCGAGCACCAGCACGCCGAGCGGGCTTCGCACGCCCGTCGCAAGCATCTCGGTCCGCGTCTGGATGGGCATCCACCACACGTTGGGCATGCCGGCGAATTGCATTGCTCCGTCGAGCTTGCGCACGAGCGCATCCCAGTCCTCTCCCCTGGGCCACTCCTGGGGAGGCTTCAGCTCGATGACCGTCTCGAACATCGAGAGCGGCGCGGGATCGGTCGGCGTGTCGAAGCGTCCGGCCTTGCCGAAGACCCGAGCTACCTCCGGGAACCGGCGCAGCACCTGGTCCATTCGCTGGAGCACGTCGCGCGCGGTCGCGTCGCTCATGCCCGGAACGCTGGTCGGCATGTACAGCAAGGTGCCTTCGTTGAGCGGCGGCATGAACTCGCTTCCGAGCAGCATCACGACCGGTACTGTCGCAGCCATGAGCACGATGGCACCGCCGATGACGGGCCAACGGAAGCGCAGCGCGAAGCGGCAGACCGGCTCGTACAGCCGCCCGAGTAGGCGGCTGATGGGATTGTGGTCCTCATCCCGGATTCTTCCGCGGATGAACGTCGCGGCGATCGCCGGAACGAGCGTGATGGAGAGCACCGCTGCGGAAGCCATCGAGAATGTCTTCGTCCAGGCCAGCGGCGAGAAGAGCCGTCCCTCTGTTCCTTCCAGCGTGAACACCGGGAGGAAGCCCACCGTGATGACGAGCAACGAAAAGAAGATGGGCCGGCCTACCTCTTGCAGCGCGAGCAACACGACATCCGCGCGCGCCTCCATCTTGCCTTCGCGCTCCCACCGCTCGAGGCGCTTGTGCACGTTCTCGACGACGATGATGGCCGCATCGACCATCGCGCCGATGGCGATGGCGATCCCTCCGAGCGACATGATGTTCGCCGTCAGGCCCATCTGCTTCATGGGAATGAAGGCGAGCACGACGGCGATGGGCAGCAGAAGCGCGGGGATCAGCGTGGAGCGGAAGTGCAGCAGGAAGACGAGGATCACGAGGGTGACGGCGATCAGCTCCTCGATCAGCGTACGCCGCAGGGTATCGATGCTGGCCCGGATCAGCCGCGAACGGTCATAGGTGGGAATGATCTGTGTCCCCTGCGGCAGCGCCGGCTTGAGCTCCTCGATGCGAGCCTTGACGGCGTCGATCACGTCGAGGGCATTGGTTCCCGATCGCGCAATCACGACGCCGCCGACCGTTTCGCCTTCCCCGTCCAGGTCCGCCAGACCGCGCCGTTGTGCCGGCCCCATGCGAACCGTGCCGACGTGGCGCAGGAGCACCGGCGTCCCCAGATGGGAGCCGAGCACGACTTGCTCCAGGTCCTTGGGCGACTTCACGTATCCGCGGCCGCGGACGTAGTGCTCGGCGCCGCTCACTTCGAGGACGCGGCCGCCGACGTCCGCATTGGACATGCGCACCATGTTCACCACGGTGCTGAGGGGGATGTTGAGCGCGGCGAGCCGGTCGGGATCCAGGTTGACCTGGTACTCCTTGACGAACCCGCCGATGCTCGCCACCTCGGCGACCCCCGGCACTGCCTGCAGCGCGTAGCGAAGGTTCCAGTCCTGGATGGACTGCAGTTGCTGCAGGGTGGTGTGGCCTGTCTTGTCGACGAGCGCGTATTCGAACACCCACCCGACTCCGGTCGCGTCAGGGCCGAGGACCGGCGTCACGCCCTGCGGCAGCTTGTTCGAGATGCTCGAGAGCTTTTCCAGGACGCGGCTTCGCGCCCAGTAGAGGTCGGTCCCGTCCTCGAAGATGACGTTGACGAACGACATGCCGAACATCGACTGGCCGCGCACCGCGCTGACGCGCGGCGAGCCGAGCAGCGAGGAGACTACTGGATAGGTGATGTTGTCCTCGACCAGATCCGGCGCGCGGCCCATCCACTCGGAGAAGACGATCACCTGCACGTCGGAGAGATCGGGAATCGCGTCGAGGGCGGTGCTGCGAACCGAAAGCACGCCCCAGCCCGTGCCCAGACCGACGAGGAGCAGGGTGGCGAGTCGGTTCTTCGCGCACCAGGCGATGATCCTCGCGATCACGGATTGCTCCAGCGCGGCAAAGCGCTGCGGAGCTGTGCCTCGCTCGAGAGCAGGAAGGTCGCTTGCGTGGCCACTTCCTCGCCCTCGACCAGGCCCTCGAGCACCTCGTCGAACTCGCCGAGAGCGCCGACCTTGACCTCCTTCGCCTGCAGCTGTCCTTCACCCCGCTTGACGAAGGCGTAGCGATGCTCGCCGGAGGTGAGCAACGCATCGTCCGGCACCGAAAGCCGCGGGCCGAGGGGCACTTCGACGATTACGTCGGCGAACATTCCCGGCTTCAGCGACAGCCGCGCATTGGAAAAGACGAGCCGCGCCCGCACCGAGCGCGTCTTCTCGTCCACGGTCGGGTAGACGAACTGCACGCTGCCTTTGAGCGCCGCGCCGCCGGCGAAGGGCAGGGTGAGCGTCGCGGGCAGACCCGGCTCGAGGTAGGGCGCGTCCGACTCGAACAGGTTTGCAATGACCCAGATGCGGCCCAGGTTTCCGATCCGGTACAGCACGTTGCCCGCCATCGCCTTCGTTCCAGCGACGACGTTCTTCTCCAGCACCGTTCCGTCCGCCGGGCTGTGGATGGTCACGCGCGGTTCGGCGTTGCCCCGGTTGCGCAGCGCCGCCAGCTGTGAGTCGCTCAGGTTCCAGCGTCTCAGCCGCTCCTCGGCCGCCCGGGCCAGCTGCTCGCTTCCGGGAACTCCCTTGCTGCGAAGGGCGACCAGGTAGTCCTGCTCGGCCGAAAGCAATTCAGGGCTATCGAGCGTGAGCAGCGGCTCGCCCTTGCGCACGCGTTGCCCCGTCTGGTTGACGAACAGCTGATCGACGTATGCGTCGTACTTCAGCACGACGTCGCTCACCTGGGTCTCGTCGACCTCGACGCGGCCCGTGGCGCGCAGCGTGAGGCTGAGCGGCCGGCGTTCGACCTTCGCGTACACCACCCCGATGAGCTGCTGTCGCTCGGGGGATAGCTCCAGGGTCTTCGGCACACCCTCGCGGGGGGCCGTCGCGCCTCGCGTCTCGACCGTGTACCCTTTGCGAGGTGGTGAGACCTTGAGCCGCAGCTCCGCGTGCGCATGCCCTGGGGCGTCGATTCCCAAGATGAGGTTCCAGTCGCCCAGCATGGAGAGCGAGTACGCGACGTCGTACTTCCCGCCGCCCATCGTTTTGACGTCCCCGCCGCCCTTCATTTCCGGCATGGCGCCCATGGCAGGCATGTCGGCGATGAACTCCAGTTGCGCGCCGTCGAGTGGCTTGCCTTGCGCGTCCATCAGCTCGACGTGCAGCACGTTGTCGGCGGCGCGCGGCGGATCGGGGTCGAGGCGGAGTTGCACCAGCAGATCGCCGGCATGCAGGGCGCTCGAGGTGTCCTTCTTTGCGCAGCCCGCGAGCAGCAGCAACACCGCGGCGAGTCTAGTGGCGCTCGTCATGGCCTGTCTCCGCTGATTCGTCGAGTCCGAGATCGGCGCCCACCGCGCGCTGCAGCTCGGCGAGTCGCTGCTCGTACATGGCCAGGTGCATGGCCAGCTCCAGCTCGTGCATCCGCAGCTCGCGCGCGCTGTCGATCACCATGAGGAAATCGGCGCGGCCGGCTGCGTAGCTCGCTTCCGCGCTCTCGAGCGCCTGCCGCACGATGGGGATGAGCTCGTGATGCAGGTCGATCTGACGCTGTTCGGCGACCAGGTGCGCATGCGTCTCGACGACCTCCGCCGCGACGCGGTTGCGCAGCGCGTGCTCCGACTCCTGCGCGGAAATCACCTGGGCCAGGGCGGACGAGATCCGCGGCCCGGTCTTGCCGCCGCCGAAGATGGGCAGATTGATCTGGAAGCCGGCGAAGAGGAAATCGGAAACGCCCATCGTGTTTCCGAACGCATGCATCTCGGCAACGAACACGTTCAGATCGGGGATGGTGGCCGCCTTGGCCAGACGCGCCTGGGCTTCTGCGCTCGCGATCCGCGCGCGGGCGCCGGCCAATTCCGCCCGTTCGCGGAGAGCGTGCTGCTGAAGCCCGCTCAGATCGGGGATCGAGGGCAGCACGCTCGGCGGTGTAGTCGTTCCGCTGGGCGCAGCGGGATTGCGATCGACGAGCGCCGCGAGCCGCGCCCACGCCGACTTGCGCTGATCGACGGCCGCTTCGCGATGCGACCGGAGCTGGACGAGCGCGGCTTGCGCGCGCAGCAGCTCGAGCTGTTCCCCCTTGCCGCTGGAAACGCGCGCCTCGGACGAGTGCAGGAGCACCTTGAGGAAGGTCTCCAGCTCATCGTCGACGGCCAGTGTCCGGTCGGCGAGGAACAGATCGAAGTATGCCGATGCGACCCGCGTCTCGATCTCCCGCTGCTTCGCGGCGAGCTCGGCCTCCGCCATGGCTGCGTCGGCGCGCGCGGCGTCGGCCCGCGCGCGACGCTTGCCGCCGAGCGGAATGGGCTGCGAGAGCTGGACCATGAGGGGGACGGAAGAAAAGTCCACCGGCGTGTTCCAGAGCTGGACCATCAGCATCGGATCCTCGAGCGCTCCCGCGGGCGAAACGCTCTCCTTCGCAGCGCGCAATTGCGCCTGCGCGGCCTTCAAGTCCGGATTCCTTTCCCGAGCCTCGCGGAGGAGATCCGCGAGGCGAAGCGGGGACGGCGTGGCGACGGCCAGCGCCAGACATGCTGCGATCATCGAGTGCCTCCCGTCGCCGAGCGACGGCATGGGGTGGACGGCGAGCCACGCCAGCGCAGGAATGCGCCGCGTGGTGGCAAGCGATCCAGCCCGGGCTCAGATGAGCAAGGCTCGAGTGATCAGGAGAACAGGAGGTGCGACGTCAAGGAGACGGATCGGCAGCGGACGGGCAGGTGCAGCGAATGAGATCGCTAGAGGAAGCGCGATCAGTACGGGAGGGAAGCTTTCTTGTTGATGGCCGATCAAAACGACAATGGGCGGCTGCGTGGTCCGCCGGTCACAGCATCCCTCGACCTGGATTTCGGAGCTGCCCGAAATCTCTTGTTGCCGGCAATCGGAAATCTCGACTCCGGTGTAGCGGCAAAAGAGCCGCGAGCGTGCCACCACGGGCGCGGACGCGAGCGCGATCAAGGCAACCGCAGCGCTGACTCTTCGCAGCACGTGGCGAGCTTAGCTGGTCACAGGCGTTCAGGCAAAGAAACAGCTCGATTGCCGAAGCACGGCACGCCGCGACCTTTGTCGCGCTTCGCGGTGCTGGGTCCAAGGCAAACGCTGAAGAAGGGGGATGACGTTCCGACCAAAGGCCGATCCTCGAATCACCAACTGGGGCGGAATTCCGGGTTGCGTCAAGAGCGCGCCAGACGAACCGGGTGACGCAGATCGCCTTGACTGGCAAACCCAACGGGCGCATCGGCTCTGGGTCACCGGCCGGCCCGACAGCAAGAGCCGTGGGACGGCAAACGCCGGCGCAGACATCACCAGCAGACAGCAGCAAAGGGGGAAGCAATGTCGATCTCAGGACGTCGGCCGCACGCTGCGCGCAAGCGCGTGCTGATGGGCATGGCTGCAGCGATCGCAGGAATGATGGCGGGACAAGTCCTGGCGCGCGACGATCACGGCATCCACCAGAGCGGCGAACAGAAGAACATGCGTCGGGTGGGACACGTCGACCTGCAAGGGCGGGTCGCGTACCAGCCGAATGTGATCGTCTACCCGGATGGAAGGACGATTGCGTTCGTGGGCACGCACAACGGCAGCAGGCCCAATCCGCTCAAGCCGGGCAGCCCGGTGGAGCCGAACGGGACCATGATCATCGACGTCACCAATCCGTCGCGCCCGGTCGAGAAATCCCACATTCCGGTCCCGGTCGCGGGAGGCCAGGCCCAGATGGCGCGGATGTGCCTCGGCTCCGACCTGCCAGGCGGCAGCAATGGCCACGTCTATCTCTTGCGCAACATCCAGGGAAGCAGCGCCTCGGGGTACGAGATCTGGGACGTGACCGACGTCAGCAACCCCGCCAAGGTGGCGTCTTTGACAGGCATTCGCAGCACGCACAAGGACTGGTGGGAGTGCAAGTCCGGCATCGCCTACATGCCCGGCAGTAAGGACGTGGCGGCGCCCAATCGGTGGCGCACGAGCCAATCGATGCTCGTCTACGACTGGAGCAACCCTCCCCTCGCCGGCGCTCCGGTCCCGGCTAATTACCCGAAGTACATCCGTACCTACGGCCTGGTGGGCGCGCACCCGGATGGAACCGGAACGGCGCCCAACTCACTTCACGGTCCGATCTCTACGTTTGAGCATCCCCGGGCCGGCCTTCCGCTGGCGCGCGCCACCGGGCCAGACGACGCGGTCGGCAATCGCATCTACCTCGCCTGGGGGGTTGGCGACGACGGCGTTCTCCAGATCGTAGACCGCAAGAAGCTGCTGCCGCCTGCGTATGGCGGGAGTTGGGTCGGCGACGCCGACCGGCCGACAAAAGAGGATCTGGAGTCGGCGCAAACCGGCTTCTTCCTGATGTCACCCGACCAAGGCGGGCATACCAGCATGCCGGTCTTCGGAATGACGCCTGCAAGCTATGCGAAGTATGCCGAGTTCAAGACCCGCGACATCGTGCTGCTTTCATCCGAGGCGACCTCCAACCGGTGCCAGGAAGCGCCGCACTGGAGCTTCCTGGTCGACGTCACGGTCGAGAACTCGCGCAATTCCCCTCCGGGAACGCGGGTCGAGCAGAATCCGTGGCACGGGCCGATGGTCCTCTCGACGATCTCGGTCGATCCGCGCCTGGGCGAGAAGTACCCTCGCGGCAATTACTGCGATCGTGGAGCGCGTTACGGCGTGCACTCGAGCGAGGAGAACTTCCGCAATCCCTATTACGGCAGGGTGACCTTCCTGGCCTACTTCACCGGCGGCGTACGCGCCTGGGACATCCGCGAGCCGCAGGCCCCTGTGGAAGTGGCCTTCTATGTCCCGGAATCCAATGCCAACACCGCCGCGGACGGCTACATGACGAACAACCTCGAGGTCGACAATCGCGGATACATCTACGCGACTGACCGGAACGGCGCGGGGTTGGATATCCTGGAGCTGACCGGGAAGGCGAAGAGCATCGGCCTCGGCCGGGAAGGCCACGGCGATGACGATGACGACTGACTGAGGAGACCTGATTCGGCCGGCTCGAAGGAGTTTCTAACCCAGATTCTTCGCCCATCCCGACTCGTCGATGAGGTCCGCGACGCGGTCGAGCTGCGTTTGCACGCGCTCCTCCCAATCTGTAGTCGAGCTAGTCCACCCGAGCGAGCGGAGGAAGTGAGTCCGATAAGCGGTGTTCTCGAACAAGCCGTGCAGGTAGACGCCGGCGACGTTGCCTTGGCGAAACCCGAGACCGCCGGCCAGGTGTGTTTCGACGTGAGGGTCGGCCACCGTGTGCCCGAGATGGATCTCGTAACCTTCCACCCAGCCACAATCTGTCGAGAGCACCTGCGTCCGGCGGGTAGTCTTGTCACCTGCGAAAATGGTGTCGACGTCCAGGAGCCCCAAGCCCTCCGCATCCCGTCCCTCGACTCGGTCGGGGTCGTGGATCCACCTGCCGAGCATCTGCAGGCCGCCGCAGATTCCAAGCACGGGTACCCCGGCCTTGGCGAGAGCCGCGATCCGCGCTGCGAGTCCGCTGCGCCGGAGATGATCCAGGCTGGCCACCGTGTTCTTGCTTCCGGGGAGAAGGACGGCGGCCACTCCCTCCAGGTCCTCCGGCCGCTCCAGCGGCACCACCTCCACTCCTTCCTCGTGAATCAGCGGATCGAACTCGTCGAGGTTCGATGCGTAGGGATAAAGCACCAGCGCGACCCGCGTTCTGCCCTCCTGCCGCTCCGGCCGATGGAAGAAAGAGTCCTCCTCCGGCAGCAGGTGGCGCCGGTACGGGACCACCGCCACGGTGGGGACGCCGGTGCTTGCCTCCAGCCATTCGCGCGCGTCGAGCAGCAGCTCCGGGTCGCCGCGAAACTTGTTCAGGACGAAGCCGCGGAGGAGCTTGCGGTCCGCCGCATCGATCGTTTGCCAGGTTCCGAGCAGGTGCGCGAAGGCGCCGCCGCGATCCACGTCGGCGACCAGGTAGCAGGCCGCGCCTGCGCGTCGGGCGACCGCGAGGTTGACGAGATCGTGCCGCATCAAGTTCGGCTCCGCTGGGCTGCCGGCTCCCTCCAGGATGACCCGCTCGAAATCCCGGAGCAGTGAGTCCAGCGCGCTCGCGATGGCAGGCCAGAGGCGTTCGCGACGCTCGAGCCAGGGCGTGGCGGTCAGCGCTCGATCGTAGCGGCCCATGAGCACGACCTGGCTGCGGGTGTCCGCCTCGGGCTTGAGGAGGACCGGGTTCATCCGGGCTTCCGGACGCACGCCGGCGGCGAGCGCCTGTAGAACCTGCGCGCGCCCGATCTCGGACCCATCTGCGCAGACACCGGCGTTGTTCGACATGTTCTGCGCTTTGAACGGTGCGACCCGCTCGCCCCGGCGGGCGAACCACCGGCAGAGCGCCGCAGTGAGAAACGACTTTCCGGCGTCGCTGCTGCAACCCAGAACCATGATCGCCTGCTTCGCCATCGGATCACTTGAGGCGGAGCGGGCAGCCGGCGACCAGGAGCCAGGCCTCGTCCGCCGCCGCGGCGGTCCGCTGGCCGAGCCAACCAGCCAGATCGCGGAAGCGGCGCAAGAGCGGCGAGTCGGGCACCGGCGCCCAGCCGACCTCATTGCTCACCACCACCGCCGGCCACGAAGCGGCCCGCAGCGCGCGCAAATCACGGTCCCAGGCTGCGAGGACATCGTCGTCGGCAAGGTGGAGGCGGTCGCTCATCCAGAGGGTGAGGCAGTCGAGCACCACGCCGCTGGGAGCAGGCTGAATCCCGGCGAGCGCGGCGGCGACGCTGCTCGGCGCCTCGAGGGTGCGCCACCGGGGCCGCTGCTCCCGGTGGAGGCGAATACGGTCGTTCATCTCCGGGTCGTCGTCGCGGCGGCAAGTGGCGACGAAAACCACCTCCGGCCCCCACTCCGCCGCGCGATCCACCGCCCAACGGCTCTTCCCGCTCCGGGCAGGGCCAGTGACGTAGAGAAGCGTTCCCATCAGAATTCGATGCCAGGCTGAGCGCGGATGCCTTGCTTGAAGGGATGCTTGATCTCCTTCATCTCCGTGACCAGGTCGGCGATCTCGATCAAGGCCGGAAGGGCGCCGCGACCCGTGACCACCACGTGCAGGTCGTCGCGCTTGTTGCGCAGGGACTCGATGACCTCGGCGGCCGGAAGATACTCGTAGGACAGGACGATGTTCAGCTCGTCCAGCAGGAGAAATTTCAGCTCCTGGTCCGCGAGATGGCGCTGGACCAGCTTCCAGCCGTCTCGGGCGCACTTGGTGTCCTTCTCCCGGCTCTGGGTGTCCCAGGTGAAACCCTGGCCGACCTTGTCCCATTGCAGCAGCGGCGATTTGAGGAGCGACTCGGCGGTGCCCCGGCCGCCCTTGACGAACTGGACCACGGCGCATTTGAAGCCGTGGCCCAGCGAACGCAGCAGCATTCCCAGGGCGGCGCTGGTCTTTCCCTTGCCGTCGCCCGTATGAACGATGATCAACCCCTTGCGGCGGCGGGCCGCGGCCATCTTGCCGCGCATCTCCTTCTGCAGCGCTTTCATCTCCGCTTCATGCTTGGTCGCGTCAGTCATGGGGAAGCTCCAGGTCGAGGGTAACGCCCGGGCACGCGCGCACTCCGAAGACTTCGAAAATGGCCGCGGGCGTGAGCACCTCGTCCGGGCGGCCATCGCCGACCAGGCGGCCCCGCTGAAGCAGCAGCACGCGGTCGAAGTACCGGGTCATCCGCAGATCGTGGAGGGTCAACAGCAAAGCGGCGCCGCCGTCGGCCAGCCGCCGCGCGAGAGCCAGCACCTCGAGCGCATGGCGCACGTCGAGCTGGGCAATGGGCTCGTCCCAAAGCTGCATCCTGGCACCCGTGGCGAGCGCGCGGGCGAGCGTCACCCGATGGCGTTCGCCACCGCTGAGCCGCGTCACGGGACGTGCTGCCAGCTCGCGCAGGTCGAAGGCGGCGAGCGCATCGTCGACGCCGTTCTCGTCGTCTCCCCACATGTAGCGGCCCTGGGCAACCACGTCCCGCACGCTGAAGGAAAAGTGAAAGTGGGCCTCCTGCGGCACCCAGGCCAGTCGGCGCGCCCGGTCGAGAACGCCGATCCGCCGCAGCGGCCGTCCCTCCCATTCGATCCCTCCGCTGGCCGGCAACAGCCCGGCAGCCGCCTGGAGCAGGGTCGACTTGCCCGTGCCGTTCGGACCCACCACCACCGTCAGGGTCCCCGGCCGCAGCGCGAAGGAGACCTCGTTCAGCCGGCCCGGCACCGTCAGCTCGCGCACCTCGAGCACGGTCATGCCAGCGTCCTCAGCATCCAGAGGAAGAAGGGCCCCCCGACGAGAGCGGTCACCACGCCGAGGTGCAGGCCACCGGGCAAGATGCGCGTGGCCACGTCGCAGGCCAGCGTCAAGGCGGCTCCCCCCATCATCGAGGCGGGCAGGAGCCGCCGGTGATCCGGGCCCAGGAACAGGCGCAGCAGGTGCGGGACGACGAGACCCACGAATCCGATCACGCCCGCGACCGACGTGGCCAGCGCGGTGAGCAGCGTGGAGAGAACGATCAGCCGCCGGCGCACTCGGCGCACGTCGACGCCCAGGCTCTGCGCCGTCTGCTCGCCCAGGCTGATGAGATTGAGCGCCCGGCCCAGCGGGAGCAGCAGCACGCAGCCCAGCACGATCGCAGGGATGCCGATGATCACGTGCTCTGCGGTGCGACTCTCCAGCCCGCCCATCAGCCAGAAGAGGATCTGGCCGCTGAGCTCGAGGCGCCCGGCGCTCAGCGAAAGCAGGAAGGCCGTGCCCGCGTCCAGGAGCGCGTTCAGCGCGACGCCGGAGAGGAGCAGCCGCTCCGTGCCCGCACCCCTCCGGGCGAGCACGACGACCACAGCCGTAGACAGGAATGCGCCTCCGATCGCGGCGAGAGGAACGGTCCAGAGAGTGTGGCCCATCCCGAAGGCGAGCACCGAGACCGCGCCCAGGGCCGCGCCGCTGGAGACGCCGAGCAGTCCCGGGCTCGCGAGCGCGTTGCGGAAGAATGCCTGCATGACGACGCCGCTCGCCGCGAGCGCGGCGCCGACAACTGTTCCGACCAGCGTCCGCGGCAGGCGGAACTCCCGCACCACCGTCAGCGCGATGGGGTCTCCTTTGCCGCGAAGCGCTTGCACGACGTCCGGCAACGGGAGCGGCACCTCGCCGAAGGCGAGGGATGCGAAAAACGCGACCAGCAGCAGCAAGGCGAGCCCCCATAGGGCGCCGCCTCGCTTCACTGGAAGCGCTCCGGGTGCAGCTTTCGGGCAAGCGCCTCGAACGCCTCGACGCGATGGTGGGTGACGCTGGCCAGAAGCGGCCCGGGCAAGAGCACGAGCCGTCCAGCCTCGAGCGCCGGGAGGTGCCGGTACGCGGGCATCTGCCGGAGCCGGGCCTCCAGACCCGCTCCCTCCGTGTCCGAGGCGATCAGCAGCTCCGGGTTCCAGGTGAGGACCTTTTCGTCGGGCGTCGAGGCGTGGCCGACGAGGCCCGCTTCGGCGGCGACGTTGATCGCGCCGGCGTGGTCGCAGAGGTCCTGGAACGTGGTCTGGGAGCCGGCGGTAAATGGATAGGTGCTCACTGCCAGGACGCGGACCGGCCTGACGCCGCGGACCTTCCGGGCCAGCTCGGCAACCCGCTGTTGGGTGCTGCGGACCAGCGCTTCAGCGCGGTCGGGATGGCCGAGGGCGGCGCCGATGCGGCGGATGTTCGCGTAGACGTCCTCGAGCGACTCGAAGCGATCGACGACGATCAGCGTCACGCCAGCGCGGCGCAGCAGCGCCAGCGTGGGCGCCTCGGTGTAGCTTGCGGCCAGCACGAGGTCCGGGCGGAAGCGGATCACGCTCTCGGCGTCCGCGCTCTTCAGCTTGGGATAGGCGGCCGCCTCGCTCGCGGTCAGGCTGAAGGCCGGGTCGCGGCCGAGGTGGCTCAGGGCAGCGATCTGCGCCGGATCGGCAAGCGCGAGCAGAAGCTCGTCGGTGCCGACGGTCTGGCTGACGACCCTTCGCGGAGGCCCGGCGACCGCCGGCGAGGCCAAGAACGCGCAGATCAGGAAGGTCCAGATCATGAACCATTGCCTCCGCGCCAGAGCGCGAGCGTCAGGAGGAGAGCGCATTCGAGGACCTGCTCGGTGGCTCCGAGAAAGTCCCCCGTCAACCCGCCGGCCCGCCGGAGGAACCGAACGGCGCAAGCGGCCGCCGTCAGGAAACCGACCACGAGCAGGCCCGCGAGCACTCTTCCCTCGATCAGATTGGCCGCGAAGGCGCTGCCGAAGAGCAGCGCCACCCAGCCGCTCGCAACCGCCACCTGCGGGCCGCCGGCGCCGGCGATCGCGGCGCTCTTGGCGCCTTCCGGCGAAACGGAAGGCAGGAGCGCCATCATCCACACCGGCGGAAGCCGGGCCAGCGATTGCGTCAGCACCAGCGCCAGCGGCGCGGCGCTGGAGAGGGCGGAGAGGAGGGCGACGCGAAGAAGGAGCGCCATGCAGAGGGCGGCCGCGCCGAAGCTCCCGATGCGGCTGTCCCGGAGGATGACGAACAGCTTGTCGCGATCGGTGGCGCCGCCCAGCGCGTCGGCGGTGTCCGCGAGGCCATCCTCGTGGAAGGCCCCGGTGAGCAGCATTCCGGCGGAGACGGCCAGCGCTGCGGCCACGACCGTGCCGGCGCGAGCGGAGAGCATCATCACGGCGGCGAGCGCAGCGCCGAGCACGGCGCCGACCAGAGGAAAGTGCGCGGAGCTCCAGCGCAGCTCGTCCGGGCTGTAGGGGAATCCGCCCACCGGCAGCCGGGTGAGGAAGCCAAACGCCGCGGGCAGGCCGCGAAGCGCGCTCATCATGTGCCGCTCTCCGGAACTCCGGCCGAGGCGAAGGTCGCCATCCGGGAATGGAGGGCGCAGGCATGATCGACGAGCGAGAGCGCAAGCAATGCGCCGCTGGCCTCGCCGAGGCGGAGCCGGAGATCGAGAAGAGGCGTCGCTTCCAGCGCTTCCAGGACGCGCTGATGGCCGGGTTCGCTGGAACGGTGAGCGAACAGGAACGATGGTCGCGTCGCGGGCGCCGACCGCGCCAGCGCCAGCACGGCCGTGGAGACGATGAAGCCGTCGACCAGGACCGCCATTCCGCGCTCCGAGGCGCGGGCAGCCGCCCCGAACAGCGCGGCAATGTCGCGGCCGCCAAGGCGGCGAATGGCCTCCTCAGGAGATCCGACCCGGCCCACCCGCGCGAGGGCGTCACGGACGACCGCGCGCTTGCGCGCAAGAGCGGCGCCGAACACGCCGGTGCCAGCTCCGACCAGTGCTTCAGCCTCACCCTCCCGCGCGTCGAGGAGCATCGCAACCACCGCGGAGGCGGCAGTGGTGTTGCCAATCCCCATCTCGCCCAGGACCAGGACCAGGACACCCGCCGGCAACGAATCGACCGCGCCGGCGCCGGCCATGACGGCGCGGGTGAACGTCGCCTCGCTCATCGCGTCCTCGACCCTCAGATCGCCGACCGGGTCTCGAGCCACCGGGGCGCGCACGAGGCGAACGTCGTTCTCGAAGCCGAGATGGCCGCCGCCGAGCACGCCGACGTCGACGACGTGCAGAGGGACCCGGAGCTCTCTCGCCAGCACGCTCGCCGCCGCCCCGCCGGCGACGAAGTTCCGCAGCATCGCCGCGGTGACTTCCACCGGATAGGCCGAGACACCGTGGCGTGCGACCGGGTGGTCGGAGGCGAAGAGGATGGCCGCGGCGGGACGCGAGGACGGGATCGCCGTGCGCTGCAGTCCGGCGAGCTGCACCGGGATCTCCTCGAGGAGCCCGAGACTGCCGCGGGGCTTGGTGAGCTGCTGCTGATGCTCGCGGGCCAACTCCGCGGAAGCGACATCGAAGGGCGGGGCGGCCACCTTCATGGCCTTGGTCCGGCCCTGAAGTCCATGCCGACGACGTTTCCCGCGATGCCGACGATCGCCTGATCGTCATGAACGATACGCCCCTGTGGGGCTGGGACCAGCGGCATGATGTCTCCCCTCTCTCTCTCTCTCGAAGAGGCGAAGGACTTCGGCTTCATGCCGCCAGGCAGGTCTCCTGGCTCCCGGGTCCGCAGCGACTCGCTGCGCGCGCGTCCCGCCTTCCCCGGTGCGTGCACCGAGTGGCTTCTGGGGACGAGCTGCCCGGCTACAGTGGCGGGACCGCGCCGGAATTTGACCGGCTTCCCTCTAGGCCCTTGTGGGCCACCACGGCGGCACGTCGAGCAATTGCGCTGGCGCGTTTACGCCGTTCCCCCAGAATCGTCAAGCCGGGGAACGGCGGCGTAAAGGACCTCGCGGTTCGATGAGACATCATTCCATCCGTCGGAAGGAGATGCTAGGGGATGATCATGATGCCCGACGGCGAGCGCTACGCTCGCATGCCATACCGGCGCACCGGTCGCAGCGGGCTGAAGCTGCCGGCGATCTCCCTCGGGCTCTGGCAGAACTTCGGGGGAGACCGCCCGATCGAAACGCAGCGCGCCATCGTCCGCCGGGCCTTCGATCTCGGGATCACGCACTTCGACCTGGCAAACAACTATGGGCCGCCGTACGGCTCAGCCGAGGAGAACTTCGGCCGCATCCTCAGGTCCGACCTGGCCGGACATCGTGACGAGCTCGTGATCTCGACCAAAGCAGGCTACGACATGTGGCCCGGCCCTTACGGGATCTGGGGTTCGCGAAAGTACCTGCTGGCGAGTCTCGATCAGAGCCTGAAGCGGATGGGCCTGGAGTACGTCGACATCTTCTACTCTCATCGCTTCGATCCCGAGACGCCGCTCGAGGAGACCCTGGGTGCGCTCGACACGGCAGTCCGCCAGGGAAAGGCGCTCTACGCCGGCGTCTCCTCATACTCGGCCCCGCGGACCAAGGAAGCGGCGGAGATCCTCCGACAATTGGGAACGCCACTCCTCATCCATCAGCCGTCCTACTCGATGATGAACCGGTGGATCGAGCCGGACCTCCTCCAGGTGCTGGGCGAGGAGGGAATCGGCTGCATCGTCTTCTCCCCGCTCGCGCAAGGCCTGCTCACCGACCGATACCTTGCTGGCGTCCCGGTTGGCTCTCGAGCCAGCCATCCCGGTTCGTTTTCTTCCGATCTGCTGACGGAGCAAACCCTGGCGAAGGTGCGGGGCCTCCATCAGATCGCCGGCCGGCGCGGCCAGACGCTGGCGCAAATGGCGCTGGCCTGGACCTTGCGCGACCCCCGCGTCACGTCGACGCTGATCGGGGCCAGCAGCGTGGCCCAGCTGGAGCAAAACGTCGGCGCGCTCGAGAAGCTCGAGTTTTCGGCTGGCGAGCTGAAAGACATCGACCGGTACGCGACTGAGAGCGGGATCAACCTCTGGAAAGCCTCGAGCGCGAATTGAACGGCTGGGATCCGGCGCTGCGCCGCGCTTGAAGTGGTCCACTTTCGCGCGTAGAGTTTTGGCTGCGCTGTGCGGGGACTCGGCCGGGGGGACAACATGATTTCTGGATGGGCGATCCGGGCTGCGTTCCTCGCAGTCGCCACGGCGGCCCCAGCGTTTCCTGCGTCGGTCACACCGTTCGTCGATCTGGGCGTCTATGCGCCGGACGAGATGACCATCGACCGCGCCACGGGCGAGATCTACCTCACCGCGCACGCCAGCGGCAGCAGCACGTTGTCGATCGTGAAAGCGACCCCCACAAACCTCACTACCGTCTACTCGAGCCTTCCGGCCACGACCGGGGGAGACCTGCAGTACACGAATGGCTTCACCATCGATGACAGCAACAACCGGCTCTGGTGGAACAACGCGAACGCCGGTCCCGGTTCGGCGACCGAGTTGTCTCGCGCACCGGCCACCGGGGGGGCGATCACGCGCAATTCTCCAGCCGACGACCTCGACTCGTTGTCGTGGAGCGGAACGACGCTCTATGCCGCGCATTACGCGGGCAGTCTCTACAGCGTCAGCAGCAGCGGAGCCCTGACCTTTCTCGGGTTCCACCGGAGCACGTCGCACCTGGCAATCGCCGGCGACGGCGCCATTCTCTACGTCGTCGACGACGGCGGAGCTTATCGCAGGAATGCGGACGGCACTTTCACGAACCTGGTCTCGGCTCCGACCCTGTTCCGCACGAACAGCAGCCGTGCCGCCGTCGGCGGCGGATATCTCTACGCGCTCGACAGCAGGTCCTCGAACGGATACTGGCAAATCCCGACCTCCGGCGGCACACCGACGTTCATCGCGGATGGAGCGTTCACGTTCCTGCAAGCCATCGGGTACTCCAACGGATCCGTCTATGTGTCCGACAGCGGCAACGGCACCGGCGGTCATGTCTGGCGCGTCGACCTCACCGCGGGTGCGCCGGGCCCCACCGGCCCGACAGGCGCCACCGGTCCGCAGGGCGCCACTGGTCCGCAGGGCGCCACTGGTCCGCAAGGCGCCACTGGTCCGCAGGGCGCCACTGGTCCGCAGGGCGCCACCGGTCCGCAGGGCGCCACCGGTCCGCAAGGCCTCACCGGTCCGCAGGGCGCCCAGGGTGAGACAGGTCCCATCGGACCGGCAGGCCCGACTGGACCGACGGGCGCAACGGGACCTGCGGGTGCCGTCGGCGCGACCGGGCCCACGGGCCCGACCGGAGCAACGGGCTCGACGGGCCAGACGGGCCCGCAGCTCTTGCCTACCCGGCTCGTCGCGAACGACACCGCCCTGACCGGCGCCGCGGGGGAGATCGTCATCCTCGTCGATGCCGCCGTGGGGTCCGTGACGGTTCATCTGCCGTCGCCGGCTGCGGTGCCGCCCGGCCGGTTCTACTTCATCAAGAAGATCGACCGGACGTTCCATCCCGTGAAGGTCGATGCGGGATTGATGGGTTCGACTGTCGACGGCGCGGCCACGAGCACGCTCTTCCTCCCCAGGCAGGTGTTCGGCGTGGTCAGCGACGGCAGCGCCTGGTGGGCCATCTCGCAGTTCTGAGCACCTCACTTCAGTCCCGCCCGCGATACCGCGAGGTTGTTCCGCGCGAGAGTGAAATCGGGCTTGAGCTGCAGTGCCTTGCCGCACGCGGACGCGGCCTCCGCGTACCGGTGCAGCACGTTCAAGGCGGAGCATCGGTTGTTCCACGCCCCCACCAGACGAGATGATACCGGCACTCCGACCGGCTTGAAAGAACGGGACGGTGGCGCACATGCGCCGGTGGAACGACCCGTCCCACCGTTCCACATAGGGGCCCTGCGCGATCTGGCGAGCGGAGCGCCTCCACCCGCCTTACTTCTCCCGCATGATTGCTCGCCTCTCTTGTCTGTTGATCGCGGCGTGGATCCCAGCCGCCCTGGCAGCGCCCCGCACGTTTACCATCGACGGAAACGCCAGCAGCGCAACCGCGCATGTCGGGAAGACCGGCATCGGAAGCTGTGAATGCCAGGTCGCTGAGGGTCAGCGAGGAAGGCGAACCGGAGGGAGATGCGCAGAAGGTCCAGCAAGTGACCAGAGGACCGAGCGTGCTCGACGTCGCGCGCTACGGTACCATCCGGTTCCGCTCGGTGGAGGTGATGGGCAAGCGGATCGCTCCGAGCTCGTACGATCTGACGCTGCTGGGCGAGCTGACCTTGCACGGCGTCACGAAAAGTTTCACAGTCCCGGTCCGACTCGAGGCGCAGGGCGATACGCTGAGCGCGTCGGGGAAGATGGTGGTGAAGCAAACCGACTTCGGGATCGAGCCCACCTCGGCGGCCGGCGGGCTGGTCAGAGTCGAGGACGAGGTTGTGCTGACCTTCCGGATCGGCGCTCGAGCAGGAGGGTAGACGCGCGACCGGCATTGTCCGGGAACATTCGCTGGCCTTGAGACGTCCTGCCAGTGTGCTGTTGTCTTCCCTAGGAGGGAACCATGCGTATTGCCGTTGCTTTCTCCCTGCTCCTTTCGAGCCCTCAGGGCCCTGTCCAGCTCCAGATCACCGCGGCGGGTATCAACCCGAGAACGATCACGATCCCTAGCGGGGTACAGGTCAGCTTCGTCAACAAAGACACCGCGAGCCACCAGATCACCTCGAACGACTGCGCGGAGCTTTCTTCCCAGGCGCTCGCCACCGACCAGAGCTTCACGAGCGCGCCTCTCACCGGGCCCAAGACGTGCAACTTCAACGACACGGTGAACCAAGGCGCCTCTTTCGCGGGCACGATAACCGTCCTGCAGCCGGGCGTCGACGGTGGCAGTGGCTACTGAGCGCGTTCCAGGTGCTTGGATGAGATCCCTCGGTCGCTTCTGGCTTCTCCTCGCCGCGCCTCTGCTCCTCGCGCGCTGCTCGGCAACCACCGCCGATCTCGAGCCGATCGCCTGGCAGAAGGTGCCCGGGAGCGCCCCGGGTGGCGCCGTGCTGGGCCTGGGCAGCCCCGGCAACTTCGACGAGCGGGGCAACTTCACCATCTCCGCTTTCAAGGATGGCGACGTCTACAAGCTGTACTACGGCGGCGCGGACACGAACGGTTCGTGCTTAGGAATCAACAGCGCTCACTGGCGCATCGGACTTGCCGAATCCAACGACGGATTGGCCTGGACCCGCGTGCCCGGAACCGAAACCGGCGGAGCCATCCTCGACATCGGCGCGGCCGGCAACTTCGACGATTACCTGACCTATCGTCCTTACGTCCTCAAGGACGGGTCGCTCTACCGCATGTGGTACAACGGCAGCACCAAGCCCTTCAATTGTCCGACCGGCACGCTAGCCGACAACCGGCGCATCGGCTATGCCGAGTCGACCGACGGCCTCCACTTCACTCGCTTCTATGACGGCCCGGGGCCGGGTGGAAGCGTGCTTCCCCTCGGCGCCACCGGAGCCATCGACGCGCAGCAAGTCGGCTACATCTGGGTGATCAAGGACGGCACCGAGTACAAGATGTACTACTCGGCCAACGATGCCGGGAACTTCTGGCGGGTGGCGCTGGCCGTCTCCACCGACGCGCGCAACTGGACGAAGGTCCCGGGCAAACAGTTTGGCGGCTCCATCCTCGATCTCGGTCCCGCCGGCAGCTTCGACGTCGCTTGCGCCTACCAACCGTCGGTGTTCAAGGAGCGGGACCAGCTCTACCGGATGTGGTACCGCGGCTGCCAGGCGCCAGGCGCGTTCGGCGGGCCGAGCCGCGGAGTGATCGGCTATGCCGAGTCGAACGACGGGCGGACCTGGGTGAAGGTCAGGCAGCCTGGACCGCTCGGCGAGGCCCTCTCGGTGGGCGCGGCTGGCCAGTTCGACTCCGCCGGCCTGACCACGCCCTCGGTTTTCCTCGATGGCAACACCTGGACCATGTACTACGCGGGCTTCGACACCACCGGCCAGTTTCTCACCGGCCTGGCCCGGGCCCCGCGACGATGAGGGCATTCGGAATTGCTTTCCTTCCGCTTGCCTTGGCCGCAGGCGCCGCCCGAGCGCAGACCATGCTCGACCAGGAGGAGCGGCTCATCGAGATCCATTCGCTGCTGATCGCGCTGCAGCCCGGCAACGCGCCTGGCGCATATCGGGCAGGCGAGCTCAGCCTTGGGCTCGAGCTCATCGTCATCCCGCCCATCGACGGCACCACAGGCGGGAAGCGGCAGATCACCGCCTCCGATCAAACCCCTGTCTTTCCCCGCCCGCGGCTGGCGATCGGGCTCCCCGCGCCCGAGGATTTCCGCGCCTTCGTCGGACTCGCCTATATCCCCCCGATCAAGTTCAACGAGGTGAGCTCGCATCAGGGGGCCCTGGAAGCGGGACTCGCCTGGGACCAAGGGGGCCCGCTCTCCGCGGGAATCCGCGGCTATGTGGTGGTGGCGAGGTCGCAGAGTCCCGTCACCGAGGCGACGACTCGCGACAGGCTCGATACGGTGGATTTCGGAGCGGACCTGGGCGCAGGTTACCGCTTCGACTTCGGGCTCGGGAGTGTGACGCCGTTCGCCAGCGTCGGCGTTTCGCGCATCTGGGGAGAGTTCCACGTCACCAGCGACGACTCGGTGCTCACCAGCACGACCACGAACCCGGGGATCACCGGCGGTGTGCGGCTCTTCTCCAAGCCGGGGCTCGAGGCCGTGGCCGAATTGGTGGTCTTCCCGGGACGCCTGGTGCATCCGAGCTTCGCTCTGGCCTGGGTCTTCGACTTGGCTTCCAAGCGCTGATTTCGAGTCTCGACCGGCAGCTGCGGGCCGGTTTTGTGTCGCGCCCTGCGATCAGGTTGCGCAATCCACGGTCTCGCGCAATGCTCCTGGCTGCCGGCCACTCCGGCTGGATCGAGGGCATCATGCGCAAGCTCGCAACCGCTGTCGCCGCCGCATTCGCCGCTCTGTCCGCGCACGCGGCTTTGGCCTGCGAAGACAAGATAGAATCCGCGGAGCAGTCGCAGCAGAAGCCGGCCGTCGCGGAGAAGACGAAGAAGCAGACCAAACAGCAGCAGAAGGCGAAGAAGACCGACGCCTCCGACAAGACCGCGGTGGCGCGCGCCGACAAGGGCTGATCGTC
>WNFT01004334.1_pt1 | contig 24693 bp, 18 predicted proteins | sample 5400191 | NCBI WGS metagenome assembly WNFT01 (sample SAMN13153359, study PRJNA577476) | soil metagenome | isolation source: 80 cm saprolite under Madrone tree | place: USA:California | collected 2016-06-14 | reverse complement strand
CGTTTCTTGATTTTGACTCCGTCGGCGTAGCCGAGAAAAACCGGATTCTTCGTATCGCGGATATCGAAGCCCTGCATGATCTGTGCTACCGAGCCGGAGAGGTCGGTCAGCAAATTTCGAGCTGTTGTCTGGTTGTTACCGGTTAAACCGGCAATGGCCACGTTGTCGATGTTGGAGACCGGCGGTCCTCCGGCCCCCAGGGTCACTTCCGGTGTGAACCATGTGTCGTTCCATGAAAGTGTGCTGCCGGAACGAAGTTCAAAACCTGTTTTGTAGGAGTGTTTGCCTTGATTCCAACTGATGGTATCCGCGAACGTATACAGCGGACTTCTTGCTTCGCGCGTCTGGCCATCGAGATTTATCGTATCGGCGAGGAAAGTTTCCGGGAAGAGCGTGGTCTGCACGACGTACGGTATGCTGTTGCGCGTTGGAAGGAGCGAAAAAACCTCCTTTGCCTGCGCGGTAAGACTGGCTGTGTCGTCATCGCCCGTCCTGCCCACGTGGAACGCGGCCTTGCTTCCGAACGCCGAATTTTTGTACCCCACGCGGAGTTCATTGACGATGTTCGGCGTCAGCGTGGAGACCAGTGAACCCGTGAACAACCTGGGCCTCCGCTCGGCTGCGCCGTTATAGCCGCCGGGCCAATTCATGATGCCCGCCTCAGTCGTCACGCCGGTGTCTTTTTCATAGGTGTAGACCAGACTGAACTTGTGTTTCGAATTGAAGTTGTGATCAATCCGTGCGTTGAACTGATTACGGTCCTGGTCGAAGATCTGCGCCTGTGAAGGGTCCAGAAGACTGGCGTGGCGCGTAAACCGGATGCCGGCCGTGTTCAGGCCGTCGCCGACCGTGTAATCATTCGGCAGCGGCATTCGCGCGAGGTACGTGTTTTGGATAATGCCGCTCGGATCGAATCCCGGCCGCAAGGGATCGCGGACGGTACCGTTATTTTGGGTGAACACGCTGATCGATTGCAGATCACCCGTCGCGCCGGCCGGCCGGACCGGATTGCCACTCCTGTCCACCGTGGGATTGAGCGCAATCGCGTTCTGATTATCGGCTCCGGGGTAGAACCGGAAGATGCCTTGCCGCGCCAGCGGTGTCAGCACGTTGCCCACAAATGTTTTTCGAAAGACCTGGCGCTGTTCATCGAGAAGAACGAAGAAGAAGGTCTTGTTCTTGATGATCGGCCCACCGACGCGCGCGCCAAATTGATTCCGGTTTTGATAGTTTTTCGGTGCGCCGTTAAAATTGTTGAACCAGTTGGATGCGTCGAGCGCGGAGTTGTGGTTGGCCCAAAAAGCGCTGCCACGGATCTGGTTGGTTCCAGAGCGCGTCACCATCTGTACCTGTCCGGAGCCGCGCCCCGCTTCGGCATCGACGGTCGACGTGATGACCCGAATCTCTTCGACCAGATCGGGGCTGACGTATGTGTTCGAGAATGCCCCAAAATCGTATCGGCCGTCCGACACGACGAAACCATCCCGCGTCGTATTGACAGAACTGAGCCGCGAACCCGCAAAGTAACCCTCCAGCCCATTGCTGGCAGTGGGACCGGCACCGGCTGACGTCAACACCAGATCCAGAACGTTCCGCCCTGCAAGCGGCAGATCGCGCACCTTATATTCCGGCAGCACGGATCCCACTGATGACGAAGTGGTCGCGATGAGCGTGTCCGCCGCCGCTGTTACGTCAACCGACGTTGCGACCGAACTCACCTGCAGCGTGAAGTTCAGGCGCACCTGCTGCGACACTCCCAGTTGGACTGCGTTGTAGGTTTGTGTCCGGAAACCCGGCAATTCCGCGCTCACCATGTAGGTTCCCGTTTGCAGACTTGCAAACTGGTAAGCGCCGGATTCGTTGGCGAGAACGGTGGTCACAATTCCGGTTCCGGTATTGGTCGCCGTGATCGAGACGCCGGGAAGCAACGCGCCACTCGAGTCGGAAACGGTTCCCCCCAGTGTGGCATTGCTTGTCTGAGCGAACGTGAACGTTGAAAAGAGCGGTAATAACAGTGCTGCCAGGATGAACCTTCTCATAGAATGCCTCCGAGCTGAAGTTTTGCAAGCTGTTGAAAGTGCGCGCAGTATATCAGGGCGGTGAGGCGTGTCAATCGTGCGACTGCTGCATGTCGCGCGACTGCTGTAGCGGCGGTCTATGACCGCCGGCGATCTCGCAGGTTGCTGCATTGTCGGCGGTCATAGACCGCCGCTACAGTCTGCCTGGCCTAGCCGCGGCTGCTTTTAGCGGGTCTGAGCGGGTGGGCCGAACCGGGCGGCATCAATTGAAACGTTCGTTTGCACGGCGGTGAGTTGGATGGATGTCTGATTGTCGGTCCAGGTGACCGTCCATTTAAACGGAATCCTGACGCCGGCGACCTCCCGATAATCGGCATAGTCGATCTGTGTGGGAACCATCCCGATTGGCGAATCGGAATAGCGCACCTGCCGCACCAACAAACCGGATTTCGAATCGAAGTACAACTTGACCGGGGCCTGTCGAGGATTCGTTCCCTGGAGGACGACGACATCATTATCGTCAATAGTCGTCGAGCCGGTTCGCCACTGATTGAACATCCGCTTGATTCGTACGGGAAACGCCAACATCGCGTCGAGCCGGGCGCCTTCCAGGTTACCCCCGGTCAGCATGATGAGCGGCACCGGTTTGTCCGGCGAACCGATCCAACCGGCTCGGCCATCGAATGCTTTGATGCTGTCTCCATTCGTGGCTCCGACGCCATGAACGATCATGGCGTACTGATCCGGCGCCTTGGCAAAGATGTCGACCGGAACCTTCTGATGGTCCGTGTCGTAACCGGCATAGGTTCCTTTGCCGGTAAAACTAGTCAAAGCCGCCAACCGCTGCGCCCCTCCAATAGCCTGGATGTACTTGTCCAGAATCGGATCCACGGGTTTCTGCTCGCGAACCTCGACCTCGTTTGGATCCTCCACCGGCGCGCTGTACTGTATCGCCAGACTCGGCACCACTTTCGGCGTTCGTGAACCCGCATGACAGGTGAAGCAGGTGACGGCGCGCGCCCCGGCGAAACTGTCTTTGTTGAGGGCTGCAACCATTCGCATCATCCTGCGCGCAGTCTGCTTCAGGGGAGTATTGTCCGCATAGCTTGCCCAACTGCTGGCGGCACCGGGGCCATGGCAATCCGTGCAGTTCAGGCTCAAGGAGGCGGAAATGAAACCCATCGTGTCCATGAACTCGTCGACCGGGATGCCCTTCAGTATTTGGACGTCCTTAAAGGCTTCTTCCGCCATCTGCGGTCTCTGTATTTGTGGCGCCTGGCCGCTGGCCGAAGTCACAACAAGCAGGCAGAGGATCGCTGCCGCGAATGACGCCAATGACGCGAACGGGCGCATCAATAGATTCTTTAAGCGCCCGTTCGCGTCATTGGCGTCATTCGCGGCTAAAAACATCCTCACTTCTTTTTCTGAATACTCAGAAGGCCCTTGTTGCCTTCGGCATCGATGCGGATAAAGAAGGATTCCTGTTCGGAATACAAACACAGATCTTCGCGGATGTCCCCATACGGCTTTCCGTCGGGCTTGGAACCCCACAGTCCCGGTTGAACCCGATCCGACGTGTTAACCCGGTTGAGAATCTTCTTGTCGCCGACCCAGGGTGCCGTGTACGTCTTCGGGTCGGTGAGGATGAATTGCATCTCCAGATGATTGGCATCCACCAGCCGGTAGCGCTCTTCCAGACGCATTTGCTCGCTGTGCGGAGAACCAAATTGATCGATCCATGTGGAACCGTTGAAACCGGCAGACGTGACAACGAATGCGTCTCCCTCCCACTTGCCTGTGGAATACCCAAACCACCTCGGCTTCGGATCATTGGGCAGCGGCCGGCCATCGGACCAGAGGTCGCGATATATATGGTCTCTCTCGAAGAATTGAAGTAGCTGGGTGGGAGTCTGCACGAACCTGTAGTTTCCCATTCCTCCCGCGGTAAACCAGAGCGTGCGTGGAAATCCTGAGGGATCGCACCACAGAATAGGATCGTTCCAGTTCTCCTGCTTCGGGTCGGCCGCATGTCCCAGTTCCCTGTTGCCGAATCCGGTGACGGTGGCCAAAAACTTTGCCTGGCCCGCGGGCGTGAAAGGAGGACGGTTGGTGCTCAGTGAGGCGGGCCGCCTCCCGTCGGCGGACATCACCCAGTATCCGGAGAGATCATGCTGGGCAAACGATACCGACGAGAAGGCGAGCGTGGCGGCCACTACAACGATCCACACGATGAAGCGATTTCGCATTGGAATACTCCTCCGGCTCAGCCGCTACTTGTTGTTGGGCTTGAAACCTGTTTCGGACCACACACAGATATCCTCACCGAGATCGTTGCGATTCGATCGAGGGGCCCTATCCACCAGGACAAACGTTTTGGGATCACCTACCCATGGAGCGGTATATGCCTTTGAATCGTAGACCGTCATGATCAATTCCAGGTGATCGCGATCCACACGGCGATAGCGCTCTTCGATGCGCGTCTCGTCACTGTGCGGAGAACCATATTCATCCAGCCAGCTGGTATCCATGAAGCCGGTCGAGGTGACGACGAAGGTGTTGCCTTCCCATTTGCCGGTCGAGTAGCCGTACCACCTCGGCTCCGCATCCTCGCTCAGTTTTCGGCCGTCGGTCCATATATCGCGCCATGTGCGGCCATATTCGAAGAATTGCAACACCTCGTCGCCCGTTTGAACGAATCTCATTCCCGGCGGCGTCGGAAGCGATACGATGCGGGGGAAGCCCGGAGGATCGCACCACAGCACGGGATCATTCCAGGTTTGCCGGTCACGGGACACTCCGGCACTCAGTTGCTTGCCGTCGTGGTCTGTTCTGACTTTGCTGAATTTGTCCTTTCCCCACGCGGTCATCGGCGGGCGATTCTTGCCCACCGTGTTCAGTGTTCCGGGTGAAGCGCGCAGGTCCCAGTACCCGCTCAGATCGTGCGGATCAAAAGCTGTTGCGGTTGCTGTCAGGGGCCGCGGGGCGCCGGCCTGAGCCAGACCGACAGGCGATGAGGCCCACATTGCTATGAGAACAGCAATCGAGCCGATGAAGCAGTTTCGCATACCAAACATTCCTTTCTCGCACCGGAGACGTTTGCGGAAACGGTCCTCTTAATCCGGAAACTGCACTTCCGGATAGCCGGGCTTGATCGGGAGTTTGGTGATGTCTGTGCCGCATCCCTGGCCGTTGTGATACTTCTTGCCATCAGCCTTTATGAAATCGCCGCAGATTCCAAAAGGTCTCTCTTCTTTGGAGGGCACAAATTGCACAATGATTTCGTCGCCGGGCTTGAACGTATTCTTCGTCCAGCCGAGCTTGATGAGATTGCCGGGACTGTTCAATTCCACACCCCAGTTGGCGACTTGCCCCTTATTGTCTTTGATGTCGAAGAATAACTGGGCATGCGGATTGGTCCATACCACTTCCGTTACGACTGCTTTCGTAACGATCTTGGTTTTATAGTCGTAGGCCGACCCGGAAGCATGATGAGCGAAAACCGCCCCGCAAGCAGCGAGAATAGACAGCACCAGGACAAGGCAGACCAAAAAGTTACGAGCCATACTCACCTCCGGAAGATCTGGATTAGTTGAGCGAACAAACTACAACGAGATATCAAAGGCCAGGAGTTTTCCGCTGTAGCGGCGGTCTATGACCGCCGGCATTCCGGCAACTTGCAGGATTGCCGGCGGTCATAGACCGCCGCTACAGTTAGAATCTCTTTATTGATTGCGTCCCGCGGGCTGCCGGGATGCCGGCTTCGCGAACTTGTTCGCGTCAAGCGTCGTCGGGTTGTTTTGCACCCTCTCGACGTGAATGGTCATGTCCTCCGCAGGACTGATGCTCATGGTCCGAACCAGGTAGGGAACCTTCACGCCGCCAACATCGCGATAATCGTCATAGTCGGTTTGAATCGGATAATCGCCCAGGGCAGTGGGCACGGCAACTATCTTGCGCAGGAGCAAACCGGAGTCTCTGTCGAAGTAGAGCCGCTCGGGCACGTCGCCATCCGGAGAACCCACCACGACATATACGTCACGGCCGCGGAGTCTTTCGGCGCCACGCAGTGCAATTCGCGAATACTGACTCTTCAGATTGAGAGGTTCGTAGAAGTCCGAGTTACGCTTCACGCGAGAGAGTGGCGGAAGCGGCGAATTGTTTGCCCCGGTGGTTTCGGTGACGACGCCATTGGCGGCCTGAAGCCACGCGACATTGCCGTCGAAACCATTCGCAGTCGTACCGTTCGCCATCCGGAAAGTCATGACCCACTGATTCGGAGCTTTGGAAGCAATCTCCACCGGAACGTTGATCGGTGGCACGGCACCCCGGACATCGTTCGACAATGTCGCCGTCCCCGTGATCAAGCGGGAGTTCACTCGTCGAATCGCCTGGTCCCCGCCGAGCGCCGTCACGTATTTGGCCAGGATTTGGTCCGGCGTGGGCATGCCCGCGAGGCGATCTTTGGACATGTATTCCTTATAGGCCTCGGCCATGACTTCGTCACGGCCGCCGGCCAGCGGTCCGCCGTCGGGCTTGAAGAACACGCCGGCTCCCAGTTGAGAGTATTGCCCCGTCGGCGTGGGAGCGCCGACCGGACTGCTGCTGCCGTGATGGCACGTGTAGCAGGTGACGTTCATGCGCCCGTTGAAGGACGTGTTGTTGATCGACATCATCATCGTCATCATTTTGCGCGCCGTGTTCTTGTTGGGCGTGTCTTCCGCCCGGTTTCCCAAATGGCAGAATTCGCATTCGACACCAAGCGCGGTTGAGATGAATCGCATTGTCGGAATCAATTGCGTGTTGGGAATATCTTTGAGTACCTGAATATTCTTGTACGCTTGTGCCGCTGTCTTCCCACCCTGGGCAGGCTGTTGCGCGAATGTCAACAACGTGGCTGCAAGCGTCAACCCTGCATAAGCAACGACCGTTCGAATTGAAAATACTGTCTTGCGCATTAGGCAATCCTCTCTTTCGCACTGTGATGAGCGGCTGCGAATGCAAGCCCGATAGGGCGCAGCCATAAAGTTAACGCCAGGTCGAAATTTCCTGCTGAGTATAGGCGAAGCGGGAGCTTGACGCCACCTGCAGGTTGTCGTAACGCGGGCTAAAGCCCGCGACTACATTCAGAACGAACGTTGTTCCCCAATGAACGTCGTTCCCCAATGAACGTTGTTCCCCAATGAACGTTGTTCCCCAATGTAGTCGCGGGCTTCAGCCCGCGTTGCAGCGCCACCCGTTTGCTTGTACGGTTTGTGAACCTCGTGTTAGTCTCGGCCCGAGGTAACAGGAGTCTAAAATGCGAAATCGCATGACCTGTCAGGAGTCTGGCAGCTTGCGCCAGGCGGGGGCGGTCAAGGGCCCGGCGACAAGTTTCCTCCGCTGACAGCCTGGGGACAGGCCAGGTACGACGCCAATAAGCCTGGGTACGGCCCCAAAGCCGCGCCGGGCGGCAATGATCCGATCCTGAAGTGTGATCCGATGGGTTTCCCACGAATCCTGTTCATCATCTGGCCCTTCGAGATCATTCACACAAAGGACAGGATCCTGATGTTTTTCGAGGGGCAACATACGTTGCGCGAGATCTGGATGGACGGCCGCAAACTTCCCAACGACCCAGATCCGACGTGGTACGGATACTCGGTGGGCCGGTGGGAGGGCGACACCCTGGTCGTCGAAACAATCGGTTTCAACGACAAAACGTGGCTGGGCGCGCAGGGTCAACCGCACAGCGACGAGATGCGAACGACGGAGCGTTACCGCCGCGTTGACCGCAACACGATACAGTTCAACCTGACCATCGACGACCAGAAGACGTATAGCAAAACCTGGGTGGCGGACCCGCGAACCATCAAGCTGAAGCCGGGTGTGGAGATTCCGGAGTCTTTCTGTGTCGCGTCGGAAGAGGACGCATTTACCAGGAGGATCAGGGAGCCTGCCGCGAGGCCGACGGGTAAGAAGTGACGGTCCGGACGAAAAATGGGAATCAGGGGGGAAATTAGCCGCGAATTACGCGGATTACGCGAATGGGCGCGTCAAGGAGTCTTTGATGCGCCCATTCGCGTAATCCGCGTAATTCGCGGCTAATTTCCCCCCTGATTTCAAGCAACCATTCCCCCCGGTTTTGCATTACGTTGAACGCTGGCAAACAGTTTCAACACGGTCGGCACCGCGGGCGCCAGGGCCGGCACATAGCCGATCCATGCATCGACGAGCTGTTGCCACGTCAGCAGAAGCACACCGATCAGACTGAGCGCGACTGTCAACATCGTTGTCGCGATGCTGCTCCACGGAAGCCGCACACCTTCATGTTCCCATGCCAGGAGTCCGTCGGACTGCAGATCATGAAGGACGAAGCGGCGGAAAGTCTGATTCATAATGCGGAACGTGGGATCGCGTCGAACGATGCCGCTGCGCAGAAGCTGGGCCGTAATTCCGGCGTTGCGGGGATTGACGACACTTTCTTCGGCAAGCTGCCGCAGTACCAGCTTTTCGTCCTTCGAACAGCCGGCCCAAATGGCGCGATAGAACGGCTCCGCGGCGACCCCGATTTCGAACAACACATTTTCGGGCGCCGGTGTTGTGCGGGGCGGCAGTTGCAGGATCACGCTTTTCGCTATAGAGAGCAACCAGGGCGTGAGTGAGCACTCATCAAGGACAAGCCTCTCCAGATCGGAAGCTTTTTCACCGGTTCGTTCCTCGAGGAGTTTCCTGATCTCGGTTACGGGTTCGGGATCCGGTTTGCCGGTGATCCCCACCGTCTCGAGCCGGAACGTCTGGAAGAGACGCCGCCAGCGGTCGAGGTTGACGGTTGCGCCGCACTCCACTAATTGATCGATGGGATTCCGTGTGGATGCAATCCATACACGGTAGTGCCGGCGATAGAGCAACTGTTCCAGAAATGTCAGCAGGCGATCACGAAACGCGCCGTCGTCGAATCGGTATTCGAGATGATCGATTCCGAGCACGCCGCCGTCAGGGAGCAACGGGGATTCGATAGCCTCCGACCATAAACCGGAGGGCGCCGATGCCGCCTCACCCGGAAACGAGGGCGCTTTCCTCACCATGTCACGGGAGCAATTGGTCACGTAGGCGAGAGTCCTGACATCGAAGATACAGCTCGTTGAATCTTTCCGCAGCGCGTTAGTCTTTCCGGATCCGGGAGGGCCCACGAGCAACAAATTACCGGTGAGTTCCCGATTGCCGGAGGACTTCACTCCAGGCGGAACATAAACATCCAGGACGAACAACGGCCTCACTGCGAATCGGACCAGAACGCTGATGCCGAAAGCGATCATCGCCCCAACGGACCAGAACCAGAAATCAGGCTGGATAGGCGGCGCCGGAAACGCGGCGGCGGGACCAGCAGAAAGCTCTTTCGCGACGGCAGGCCTGCCCGAGTTATCGGCCGTCCAGTTGCTCCCGGGACGCATCTCACCCTGCGTCTTGAGATCCGTGGCGACGTCGTTGTACGCGACATGAACCCCCATCAGCAATCCATTCAACCAATCCGTTTCCATTGGCGGGACAGCCGTTCCGACAAGCGTGGGCGGAATCATGTGCACGTCCCACGTTTCTCCGAGCCGTCTTGTCCGGAAGGCGGCCACCGTTGGATCATTTGTGCACTCGTTCTCATCGGCGCACAACTGCCGCATCTCTTTGTCGACTCGTTCGTCCCGCTTTTTCATTTCGTTCGCGACGTAAAGCAGTCCTCGCCGGTTCAGCAGGTTGGCTTCGAAATGATAGGCGACCTGAAAGCAAGCGATTACCGGCACAGCCGCAACGATGAATAAGAACGAGATGCGCGCGAACAGGAAGTCGCGCTGCCAACTTCGGTCCGGCCGCGCAGGCAGGTCCGAGAGGCTCACAATGGCGAAAGTCGCCATCACTGCGCCGATCGAAACGAACGCCGTCTCGAATAGAAGGGATACCGGACTCGCCCGCGTGATCACGGTGAGAAATGCCAGGCTCAAGCTCACATTCAGCAATGCTGCCCAGCGATATCTCCGGCCTTTTCGATCGTCAGGCCAAAACCATTTGGCGGTGTAGCCCGGCCACATCAGATACATCAGAGCCCATCCAGCGGCAAGCAGCAGCGCGTAGACTGCGAAGAGGCCGGCGGCAAGCGTCAGCGTCTCCAGATTGACCGTCTCGGAAATGAGCATGTCCTGGAATACGACCAATGACCACTGCGGGTCTTTAAAGCGGGGATCTGTCGTTGCCAGATTGATTGGAGTGACAAAGAGGCGGCGGCGCGCGCCGAGGTACTCTGCCGTCAGAGCGCCCTCCGTCCGCCCAAGAACAAGGGTCCGTAGCGCCGGATTCTCCTCGCATTCCTGCAGGAAGTTTTCCTTCAGGTTCCGCGTTGGGTCGCTGTGAAACAACACTTTTCCGGTGATGTCGAGCACCGCGAACTGCATGCCGTGCGGCAGGACCGGGTTTCCGACAGACAGTGGTGTTGTCGCCAGCGAGATGCCGGCCGGCGGCAATGTTTCGCTCGGAGAAAGCGCATTCCAAAAAACGGTCAGGGGCTTACCGGTGTTTGGCGATTCCATCACCGAGACGCCGCGTTGCGGCACGCTTTGGCCGATACGGAATGCCCGATCGATATCGTCATAGTACGGAAGCGCGCTCTTACGAATATTGAGAAACGGCGTGACGGCTCTCTTCATTGTCCACTTGACTCGCTGCTCGCCGCTCCTGTCGGTCCACGCAATGAGATCGAAGTATGGATATGGGGCGCTCTTCGGAACAACTACCTCGTTTGTAATCAGACTCGTCTTGCAAGCCCATTCGGGTTTACAACCATCGGTCGTGATTTGCACCGCAGCTTCCTCGGTCGCCATCCAACTCCGAAAGTCCCGGTTGCCATCGAGTTCCTTGTCGAGTTCCAGCTGAGCCTGTTTCGCTTCATTTCTGATGCTTCCTTTGATTTCTTCGGCCAGCGCGCGAAGCCGCAGGTCGATATTGCCTTTAAATGCGCGACCGAAGTACTGCGCATCCAGCAAACCAAACGTGAGAAGAGCGCTGAGCAGAAATGCCGTGACCGCGACCAACACACCGTCGATGCGGTGAAAGCGCTCGCGCGGACTCAGCACATGCAGCTTAAGGAGCGGAATCGCCAGGCATAAGAGTCCGAGCGCCGCGCAAATCATGAGCCAGTAGGTGTAGGAAATCGTCGAACTGGCGCCGCGGAACTCATCCATGCGCACCAGCCCGCATAGTGCCCATTCCTCCGGAGCCTTTCCGTCTTCTTTCAGCAGAGATAGTTGAACCGGCTGAACGTAGAGCTTGTAGTCGGCAGCCCCGATCGTGACATCGGCGATGTTGCCCGTCGCTCGCAGCGTCTCCAGCCCCTTTGCTGCGGCGTTCTGAGTTGTCGCGGCGCCAGTGAGCCGATCGAGCCGCACCAACCTCACGCCTGATTTCGACTGAGCGATGACGCGACCTTCCCCATCCGCAAGCACAAGTGTCTCGAACTCGCTTCGGGTAGAAAGATCCTCAGCGACCACGCTTTCAATATCGGCCTTCACGCCGAGCTGGATCTTGACTGTTTTTTCGATTGAATCGGGACGGAACGCCCGTTCGTAGAACAAATAAAGGAAATGTGTACCTTCATCGTTCACGATCTTCACGCGTGGTGGATCGTCGAAAAGGCTGAACGGCTTTCCCCCTTTGTCAGGGCCCGCCGAGGCGCTGGCCTTCTCGAGCATCTCCACTTCTTCGGCCTTTTCAAGAACATCGAGTTCCGGCGCGAACCCCTTCACATACTCTCTCAGCTCGTCGCGATCTTTGTCTTTCCTGGGGTCGATGGGTTTACCTTTGACGCTGAACGATTCGACGGCATGGTCCATTGCCTGATCAAAGTTGTTCACCTTCGACCGGATCTGCGCGCCAAGTGTCCTCAGCAAGCGAATGTTCCGCTCGTTCAAATAACGCTGCTGTGAGGGAATGTAGACAAACCCGTACCAGGCAAGAGCCGCGATCGAGAAGACCGCTACGCCCACAGGAATTAGAACGGCACGCAACTGAATGCCACGGATGGTCATAAGCTTACCTCCGGGGAAATCGCGAAAAAGCGGAGCACGTGGAATTCCTCAGTGCCACTGCGCATGCTGTAGACAAACACAGGACTTAGTTCGCGATCACGTAGCACGAACGGAGCGGGATCAATCCAATCGGATAGGGTCGGATTTCATTGCCGTCAGGTTCGAAAGATGTACAAAGACCCACATTCATAAAAGCCTCACAAGCAAAGGTCTAAAAGCGTCTGCCTGGGTGGTCAGTCCCGGATAACGTTTCAACGTCAACATTCACCATAATGACCACCCCGTCTGCGCCGCTTCGGAGGCTTCGCGCCTTTTTCTTACTGGCGCAGCCACCCCTCCTGTTCCAGGAGGGGAACACCCTGTCCTGACAATTCATTCACACCTTCATAAAGCTTCGAAAATTGTGCTCGATCGGCCTCCTTCAGAGGAGAGGCGACCACCATATCGGTGAGCTTCGAAGCGACCTTGTGTTTGATTTGGCGGAGTACGTTGAATTTACCGCCTTCGGCCGGCGCTGGGCAAATCGTCTTGCGCAGCTTGAAGACGCGGCAAGCGAAGTCACTAAAGAGCCTCAATGAGCCGGCTCCGCGCTGCGCAAAATCGCCAGCGGGGAGCGTGAAGTTGCCGGAGGAAATGCAAAATCGCCTCCGCGAGCTGTTCAGTTACGAGCGTGACATGTTCAGCTGGCACCGCGAGCTGTTGAGTTGCTTCGGGAAGCGGGAAATCGGATGCGTGAGTTGTTCAGTCGCGAGCGCGAGCTGTCCAATCGCGACTGCAGCCTGTGAAGTTACGATTGTGGGCGTTCAAACCAAAAACAGGGAGGGGGTAATCCCAAAAGTAGCGCCCGGCCGGGGCGGCTCACCCCTCTGGTCCGCATTCGGCATCTGCCGGAAGCACTCTACCTCCCGCACTTCCTCGTTGCGAGGCTTAAGCGTTCTCGGAGGAATAAGGCGGGGTGGGCGGCAGGGCGGGCACCTTTCTTCGGGTAACAGCTATGGATTCGTCGAACTGAGTCGGTCCATGGTGGTGTCGGTTTGGACGGCCTCGTACGAGTACTGGATGTGGAGAGTGGATGGGCCCGCGACCAGAATGTCACTGATGGATTCCGTGCTGTCGCTGAGCCACATTCCGGCGACACGTTTGTATCGGCGATCAATCTCAATTTTCCGCGTCCAGAATGACGGCCTCTTCGCGGGGTAGCCGTGAACGCGAACGATGCCCCAGTCTTCGGCATCCACCCAGATCTGACCTTCAATCAGATACTTTTCTTTTCGCCTGGGAGTGATCCCGAGGGTGTAACACTTTCGGCCGGCGCAGTCTTCGATGCCGATGTAGCTGAAGGTGTAATTTTCGGGCACAATGTCCACTTGCTGCCTGGCGGCCCCGGATTCGATTTCAGTCTCCGCTTCGAGGATCTTGTTAAACACCCGCTCCCGTATCAGCTTGGAACCCTCGGCTCGAAGCACGTAGGATTCGAGCGTATATGGCCGTCGAAATGTGGTCATGACTTCAAGCGTCGCGTCCTCGTTGAATCTCAGATTTGTGGCATGGAATTTTCGTTGTGCGCGGTATTCGAGCAGGTACCGCTGCTGCCATTCGTCGTGGCACTTCATCCGGACCAGGATTTCGTCGACGCTCGGAACAGCTTCTTTCTGGACCACCGGTGCGGAATGAACCATGCCCGCTAACGCGAGCAGGCAAAGACTTAAAAACGATCCTTTACAGAGTATGTCACTACCCCTCGGAGCACTTGAGTCGTCGTCTACAGTAACTAAGGATGCGCTGCTCACTTGATTTCTCTTCCTTGCAGAACCTCTGCACGTGTAGGCCCAAGGCCCTTCACGAGTGTGCAGAACAGCGGATGACGATGGCTAAACCACATGGAATGCGCGCCAGGGTTGTGGGTTCGCGGCGAGCGAGCTCCTAATAATGAAGCGGGAATCGGAAAGTGGTACTCAACAACCAGGCCACAGGGAATGATTGTTCCAGGCGTCGGCTGCGACTGGATCGTCAGCGAGCACGCCGCTTTCAAGGAATCGTGTTGATCCGTTAAGCGGTTTGTCAGCCTCCATCGCGCGATTCAATTCAAAGTGTGGTCATCTACAAAAGCCTTTCGATTTGATTCGTAGAGCGTGAGCAATCAGATGTCCCCTAAAGGACACACTCGCGTGATTTCGCTCAAAAGGGAATCGCGGAAATGCGGCAGGGGCCTTCCAGGCCTGTCACCCTCTTTTCTTTGGGTGCACGCGGCATGCCAGTAGCAATGGCCTGTGGCCACGATGACGAAGTTCTCGCCGCGCACATCCGCTAAGCCAGCGAACTGATCCGATCGAAGGCGGCGAGAACCAGAGGGTGGCGCCCGCCGCTCGTGTTACGTTATCCTGCCGGGTGCCCTATCGCATCGACATCTCTTGTCCGCCTCACGACGCGCTTGACCAGCTCGTGCAGTTGGGCGCGCTCGACATCGAGCCGGTTAACGACGGGCTTGCGGCCATCATTCCTGATGGTGTGACGCCGGACGCCGTGGCTGGCGCCTTGGGTGTGGCCAGCGTGGCCGCGTCTCCCGCGGTCGGGCGGGACCACGGGTCGGTCTGGCTGTTGCGTCCCCGTGCCGTTCGTATCGGGAGTATCCTGGTCGCGCCGCCGGAAGTCGCCGCCCCACCCGATGCGCTTAGATTGACCGATTCCACTGTCTTTGGAACCGGACATCATCCAACCACGGCACTGTGCGTCGAGGCTCTCGAAGAGGCCTTGACCACCGCGGTTCCCGACAGCGTCCTCGACGTTGGCACGGGATCGGGCGTGCTGGCGTTGACGGCGCTGATGATGGGCGTGTCGCGAGCAGTTGGCCTGGATATCGATGCCGATGCGCTAAAAGTCGCGGCCGAGCATGCGCGCCTGAACAACCTGGCTGACCGGCTGCAGCTCGTGCTCGGCGGACCCGATGTTGTGGATGGCGCCTGGCCGCTCGTAGTCGCGAACGTACTCGCCGCTCCCCTGATCGAAATGGCGCCGGTCCTCGTTCGACGTGTGGGGTGCCGTGGCCGACTCATTCTCTCCGGCATCCCGTGGTCCCTCGAATCCGAAGTAAGGCAGACCTACCAGCGGCTCGGAATGCCGCATATCCGCTCGGAGACACGCGCCGGGTGGACGGTCCTGGTGGCTCAACCTTCCTGGTAAAGGCTGACGGTGTTTATGCCGCCGATTCTGTTCGCGAGATATCGATCCACATGCTCGCGTCGAATCGCTCGCCGGGCTTTAGCAAGATCAATTCACTGTCTGCACGACGGAATGAATTCGGCAATGCCGTCCATGGTTCAATGCAGTAAAACGGGGCAGATGTGGATTTCGACCATAAGGCCACGAACTGGTGCATTGGTGCATCGGCAAAGTTCAAAGTGATCCGCACTCCGGATTCGGGATCGACCAGGCCAATCTCCTTTTCGTAGAGATCGGCTAAAAATAACGTGCCGCTGACATCTTCCTGAACCGATAAGAATTGTGCCATGCACGGCTCGATGGTCCACGATTCCCAATCTTTTCCGGGAATCACTTTGTTCCCGGAAGAAATCTCCACGAGGCATCTCTCGCGTTTTCCACGCGGCGTTATGGGCACTGGAAGATAAGGATGAATTCCGGTGCTGAAGGGCATGGGCCGCTCGCCGCGATTCTCGATGGCCTGTCGAAAATAAAGGCGTCCCTCCAACAATTCATACGTCACGAGGAATCGAAACGAAAACGGATAGGCCGCGCGTGTTTCACTGGTGTCGGTCAGCTCCATCGTCAACCGCGTCTCGCTCACGCCCGCCATTTTCCACTTCAAGCGCCGTGCAAACCCATGCTGTGGGAGCGCGTACGTGTTGCCTTCCCACTTGTAATGATGCTCTTCGCCCGGCAAATGGCTGAAGCTCACTTGCGGGAAAAGCAGTGGATTGCCGGCGTACATTTGATTCGGATACCGGTCCACGACTTCCTGCGTGCAGTAAAGACCACCGACATACCCGAGCCCCGGCAGTAGCCGCATATACCGCAGCAGCCAACCGCCCAGCTCGGGCGCGATCACGGCCTGGGCGCCGGAATGGTCACGCAATGTGATGAGCTGTCCCTGGTCTTTCATAGGCTGATCCCCGTGAATGCCTATTGCCCCAGCAGTTGCTTCTTCATCTGATCGAGATCGTTGATTTTTTGTTGCGTGGTTTGAAGCTGCGGTGCGATCGCCGTAATGGCGTTGACATCACTTGTTTTGATCGCTTCCCGAATCTTGGCCATTTCGGCGGCCGCTTCGGACAGCGCGTCAATCATCCGTCGATGATATTCAGCGCACGGGAGCGGTGGTTGCATGGCGGCAGCCTGAGCCAGCGCGATCTTCGCATTGGCGACGAGCGAGTCGATCCCCGACATGTCGCCCCGTTCGATCCCCGCGAGGATTCCTTGCGCGAACGTCGCAGGATCGCCACTTCCCTCCACATGAATGGCATCCATCTTCTCGAAATATGACACAATCGCGGACTTTGCCCCCGGTTCGTGCGGAGCCGGCCGTGTCTCGGACTGAACCTGCGGCTCGTGTGCTGGAGTCTGAGGTTCGCGGACCGAAGGAACCTCCGGCGGTAAGGGCGGATGGATGTCGGGAACGGTCAATCCGGGCTGCTCTGCCGGCCGAACTGGAAGAGGCGTCGGCTCGCGCTGCGTTTCATGCTCAATGACTACTGGCGATTGAAGAGTCGGCCCGCTCGACGTGCGTGTCATCCTGCCGACGAGAAATGCGATCACTAATAACGCCGCACCCAGGCTCACCGACAGCGCAGCGATCAAACGTTTTTCCACTCGTCGAGTGTAGCATCAGGTCATCGCCGATTCCTGCACGAGCAGAGGTAAGGCATAGAACCACAAAGACACAAAGAAAGGCCGCATCGAGAATCGTTATTTGCGGCCTTTCTTTGTGCCCTTTGTGTCTTTGTGATTCATTCAATTCGCGCCGTAAGTCTTGGCCAGGTAGGCGGCAAGTGGGGCAATATCGGCGTCATCGAGCTGAGCTCCCTTGGTTTTCATGTCAGTCACGATGTCTCGCCACTTGTCCGGGGTAAACTTTGAGACTTCTATTCGTTCCAGCGTGTGACATGTCCGGCATACGCTCTCGACGAGTCTCTTGGCTACAGCGTCCCTGGCTGCAGCGTCGCCGCCGCCAAAATTGAGGAGGGGGCCGTCGGCTTTTGCCCGCGGGAAGGGCTTCGAATCCGGGCCGAATTTAGTCACGAGCCAGTCGAGGAGAATGGACTGGTCCTCGTCTGAAACGACAGCTCCTTTCTGTTTCATGCTGTCGATGAGCTTCTGCCATCCTGCCCTGTCCATGGCATAGTATGCGTAGTCATCTATACCGTGGCAGGCGGTGCAGTCGTTGAGGATGACTTGCCTTACCGCGCCCCTGGGCAGATCCACCAGTGGCCGATTTCGTCCTCTTCGGTTTTGCGCGGCCACTGGTATCACCAGAACAGTAACTATAACCACCAGCCAAACTGCAGCTTTTGTAAAACTCAGTTTCATCTCAAGCCAACCCAGGTAGACGTCCTGTACTGTCCCCGATATGGTCCAGGTGGATGTCATACATATCAAGGATGCTCAGTAACATATTGGAGTTTCTCTGCGTGTTGTCCGGGAACACAATGTGACGGTTCCCCTTGAATTTACCGTCGATTCCACCGACAAGCTCAACCGGTATTTTCTCGTGCGCGTGCCGGTGCGAGTTGCCCATGTTGGTTCCCTTGTAAATCAACACATGATCCAGAACGTTGCCGTCGCCGTCGGGAGTATTCCGCAATTTCTCGCAGAAGTTCGCCAGGTTCTGAACGTGATACCGGTTGATCTTGGAATAATTGGCCTTGTTCGCCGGAATATCGCCGTGGTGAGAGGTTCCATGCCACGGGCCGTTCCAGCCGCATGTCGGGAAGTTGGTGGAACTCAGATCGCGCCCTAACATCAACGTGGCGACGCGGGTGATATCCGCCTGGAAAGCCACCGCTATCAGGTCGTACATGATCTTGAAATGGGAGTCGTTGCTTGCCGGTATGCCGAATGGGACCTCGAAAGACGTTCCCGAGGCTTCCGGGTTGCTGGTTATATTCTGGATCCGCCGTTCAATCTCACGAACGTTCTCGAGGTAGTTGTCGAGCTTGACCTGGTCGCCGGCAGGGACGCCTTTCTTCAAGTTGGCAATCTCGCGGGTGATGGAATCGAGGATGCTACCGGTCCGCTTTCGGTCTACTACGCGCTCGTCCGCACTCGCGCCGTCTCCGAACAATCGCTCGAAGGCCATGCGCGGGTTGATCTCTGTCGGTAGCGGCGTCGTAGGCGTCGGCCAGGAGATCGAGTTCGAGTAACTGCAACTGTAACCCCAGTTGCAGTTGCCGGTATTGTTGCCGGCATCCTCGATACCGAGCTGAATGGACGACAGCAGCGTGTCCTTGCCGTACTTGTTCGCGATTATCTGGTCGATCGTGACACCCAGATAAGGACTGACCGAATCCCTTCGCGGGCGGGCGCCGGACAACAAGTTCGCACCGCGCGCATGGTCGCCCCCCGGCTCGTCCGGAGTTGCGGCTGACCCGGTAGCGTCTAAACCGGTGATGAGGACTACGCGATCACGAAATGGCTCCAGGGGTTTCGTAATAAAGGAAAATTCGAAGTTGGAACCTTCCTGCAGCGGACTCCAATAGCCTGGGGCCGCGCCGTGCGGGTGCCAGATACCGACAAAACGTCTCACCGAGCCAGGGCTTGCCGCCGTCTGGCGCAAAGGCGTTTGGGCCGGCAGCATCGACTCGAGGAACGGCAACGCTAATGTCACGCCAGAGCCGCGCAGAAAGGTACGGCGAGGAATGTGTTTCTTGCTTATGAACATTGGTCTTGTCTCCTCATGCTTCACTGTAGCGGAGGTCTATGACCGCCGGGGAATCTTCGGCGGTCATAGACCGCCGCCACAGTTTCTACTCATTCGCAGCGTTCTCTACTTTCATCCTCATCTGGAATGGAGCGCTCTTCACGATACCTGACACAATTGATGAGAACTTGTAGTTATTCTTGCTCGCATCCCGCACGATCTGGCGGATCACGGGCATGTCGTAGTATTCGACGCCCCGGCCGAGGCCGTAGGTCATCAACTTCTCCGTCACCATACGGACAAATTGCGGGGAATACCTCAGAAGCGCGGTTCTTAGCCCGACGGGCCCCTGGACTTGCTGGCCATCATACAGTTCGACGGTTGCATCGATGGGAACTCCCCCATCGCCTCCATCCTTGTTGCGCCAGCTGCCGTCAGCGGAAAAGTTCTCGAGCGCAAAACCCATCGGGTCGAAGAGCTTGTGGCAACTTGCACAAGGCTCATTCTTACGGTGCATCGTCTGCTTCTCGCGCACTGTCAGAATTTTCCCTGGTTCGCCGGTCGTATCTTCCAACGGCGGAACGTTCGGTGGAGGTTCCGGCGCGGGAGTACCGAGGATATTGTCCAGTATCCACACGCCTCGCTTGACGGGTGAATTTCTGTCGGGAACCGAGGTTATCGCCAGGACGCTTCCCTTACCCAGCAATCCTCGACGGTAGTCGAATTCCTGTCCCAGCGTCACCCGGCGGAATTGGGATCCGTAAACGTTGGGAATGCCGTAATGCCTGGCGAGGCGGTCATTCACAAACGTATAGTCCGCGGTCAAGAAATCCAGAACGCTGCGATCCTGGTGCATCACGCTTTCAAACAGCAGTTCCGTCTCACGCCGAAATGCCTGACGCAGCGAATCGTCCCAATCGGGATAGCTGGTTGCAACCGGAGACGTTGCTTTCAAATTCCGCAAATATAACCATTGGGCGGCGAAGTTGTTCACCATCGCCTCGGATCGAGGATCGGCGAGCATGCGCCGAACTTGCTGCTCGAGGACGGCGGGAGTGCTGAGTTTTCCCTGGCTGGCCAGATTGAGCAGTTCGTCGTCCGGGATGCTGCTCCACAGGAAAAACGACAGGCGAGAAGCCAATTCCAGATCGGTAATGCGATAGGTTTGGCCTACAGCAAGACTGGCTGGTTCTTTTTCGATACGAACCAGAAATTGCGGGCTCGCCAGAATTCTCCGAAGCGCCACCTCGATGCCGTCTTCAAACGTGCCGCCCTTGCGGCCTTCCTGGTAAAAGCCCATCAAGCTTTCAAGATCTTCCGGCGTTGTGGGACGCCGATAGGCGCGCCGCGTCAGTCTCGTAACGATTTCCCTGGCGCAGGCTTCTTCCTGAGTCGCGGTGGTGGGCCGGCACGTAAAGACCTTGCTGATGCTGCGCGAGTCGACCGGCCGTAAAGCATTGAAGGGTCCTTGAATCTTCAACAGACCGACTTCAGGATAGTTCGTGAAGCCGGCAATCCTGCTGTTTTCGAGCGTGCTTCGTGCGTAATGTTTGGCCGGATCAAGACTGGGCCGGTAGTTCGTAGCCACAAAGGTGACTCCGACTGTATGCGTGCCCGCCTTTACAGGAACTGTAATCTCCAGGCCACCTCCGGTATCTCCGTCTCCGCCGCCGTTCCCGCCTTTGAGATTATTCCATTCGAATAGCTGCGTTCTCTCGCCATTGATGTTGAGCTCAATTTGCTCGTCACCGATGTAGGGACCGAGAACGAATTCCTTGAGCGAGAACTTGTATTCGCCGTCGGCCGGGAACACATGATTGACTACTATTCCGCCGCGCGTACCGAAAGGCTGACCCTCGATATGGTATTCCTGGGAGGTATCGCTCGGTGCGATGTAGGTCCTTTCCGTCGGCGTCTTCCAGTAACCCACCGCCATGCGCGCGACCTTTCCCGCCGCGTTTGCATAGGATTCCAGCAGTGTCGAAGACAAAGTTAAGGAACCTGCCACGTTGTCAAAGCCTCTGCTCGAATCGTCGGCTGGAAGAAGCGTCGCGGGGTCGATCTCGAGATCGACGAGATCGCGGACGGCGTTGGCGTATTCGGCGCGGTTCAATCGATGAAGCACGATGGTTCCGGGATTTACCTTGGCCTTGCGATCGATTTGCCCTTCAAGCCATTCCGTAAGCCCTGTGTAGGCGGTCAATTCCGGCCGCCGCATTCCCGGCGGGGGCATTACCCCGGCACGAAGTTTACGCACAACCTTTTCCCACAATTGCGGGTTATCACCCACCGTTGCGAGATCCAGTTTTTCGAGAGTAAGGTTGGCTCTTTTGGTCCGATCGTTATGACAAGTTACACAGTATTGATCGAGAAGCGCTCGCTGCGCAGTTGCGGAAGTGGCCGGCGCCGCACCGGTTGCCGCAGATTGCTTCTGCGGACCGGCCGTTTGCCCATAGCCAGGAATTGCAAGCACAAGTGCCGTGCAACCGGCCAACAATAGTCTCTTTTTCATCTATAGCTCCATTTACGAATGGTATGAGAGCCCTTCAAAATCAAAAACCGCCCAGCGAGGTATTTTGTCTGTGACTATGCTCCGAGGTGTTGCACATTGCAAGCGATTTTGGCTCTCCAGTTCCGGATTTTCGAGATCCCAATTTTTTCGCTAACATTCTTATTGTCAATCACTAAGGCAGGTGGTAGAAATCAATCCAAAGTCTTGCTGTAGCGGCGGTCTGTGACCGCCGACGATTTCGCAATTTGCCTGATGGTCGGCGGTCACAGACCGCCGCTAGAGTCGAGCCTGAGGGGGCAACACATGTGTATGAGACGCGTACTCGGATGCTGTGTGGTCATGTTGCTATCGGCTGCAGTTCTCGGCGCTGCCGTTAGTGACCTGGCGGACGCCGCGATGAAGGGTAATAAGGCGGCTGTGCGTTCCTTGCTGCAGAAAAAGGCGGATGTAAATGCCGCGCAAACCGATGGCACCACGGCGCTCCATTGGGCGGTCCGCCTGGATGACCTGGAAACGGCGGAACTTCTTATCCGCGCAGGCGCAAATGTAGCGGCCGCGACGCGCGCAGGCGCCACGCCGCTGCAGCTCGCCGCTGTGAACGGAAATGCGGCAATCATCGCAGCACTCATCAAGGCAGGAGCCGATCCGAATGCCCCCGTGACGAAATATGGAGACACCACGCTGATGATGGCGGCACGCACGGGTAATCCCGAGGCGATCAAGGTGCTGTTGGACAACGGCGCGACGGCCAACGCGGTAGAAACCTGGGGCGGTACAACCGCTTTGATGTGGGCTGTTTCCGAGAGTCATCCCGATGCTGCGAAGATGCTCATCGACCGCGGCGCGAACGTCAATGTTCGCTCGAAGATTGTGCCGTCGGAAGGCCGCCGGGGAGGCTCGACCTCAAATTCCAGCGTAACGAGCTTGCCGCGTGATCCCGAGCCTGGTGAAAAGCCAAAGAAAGATTATTACGGCGGGTTCACACCGTTGCATTTTGCCGTACGGCAAGGAGACATGGAATCGACGCGCCGTTTGGTCGCGGCTGGAGCGGATGTGAACACGGTTTCAGCCGACGGAAAAGCTTCGTTGGAGCTGGCGATCTACAACGGCAATTACGAAATTGCGTCGTTTCTGATCGACAACAAAGCGCAAGTGAATCATGCCGACGCTGAAGGGTTTACTCCTCTATTCTGGACTGTGGACCGCCGCAACATGGAAACAAACCCCGGTATGCCATGGATGGTGACCCTCGATCCTCTTCCCCTGATCAAGAAACTTCTGGCATCCGGAGCGAATCCGAACGCGTTCGTCGACAACATCCCAACGTCCCGCAGATCTGCGCTGAATCTGACACCGCGGACCACGTTCGCCACAGCACTGGCGCGCGCCGCGTTCTCCGCGGATATGGAACTGGTTCAATTACTGCTGTCTAACGGTGCCGATCCCAACATTGTCTCCAGCCACAACGAAACAGCGCTGATGCAAGCCGCGGGATATGCGTGGATCGACGGCTATAGCAGAGGAAAATCCAACGCCGAAAGGCTCGAAGTCATCAAGCTGCTCGTGAAGCTTGGAGCCAACGTGAATGCGGCCGACGATGCCGGAATTACGGCACTCATGGGTGCCGGGAACTTCGGGGATCTCCCGATTATTCAATACCTCGTGGACGCTGGCGGCAATCTGGGAGCTCATGACCTGGGTAAGAAAAATGACGGTCAATTCGGTGGCAGCATCGAGCCCCTGATGGCGGTCGATTACGCGATAGGTGTCGGAACTTTCCGGCCGAACAACTCGATCGTTCTCCAGGATAAGGCCGCAGACCTGATGTTGCGGCTGATGAAGGAAAAAGGAATCAAACACACCACTTCAGAATGCACCTTGAGAGGATTTACCTGCGGCGACGTGGATCCGATGGGCGCTTCAGCGGCAGAGATAGCCAAGGCCAGAGCGATCGCGATCGGAAACCAGGTAGAGGGCATCACTGGAGGTCTGGGACAGACTCAGAATAAGTAGCGGCCGCGGATTTCACGGATTACGCGGATGGCGCGCAACTAACGGATTTAACGCGCGCCATCCGCGTAATCCGTGAAATCCGCGGCTTATTCGTCCTGCTACGGCGCACACATCGAATCCAGCTCTTCCATCAAACTCAAGCTAATCCGCTCGGCGTTCGGCTGCCGCACGAGGTAACCCTTCACTTGCATCTTATGTCCCTTGTGCGAGTCGGGTTCGAGATCGGGAACCGCGTCCAATTCTGCGAGACGGAAGATCAGATTACCCAAACGCTTTTGCGATGAAGCGCTCCGCTCCGCAGGAGTCGATGTGCTCGCTCGCCGGGTTCGCGCCGGCTCGGTTGCGCTAAACAAAATCCACACGCCGTCGCGGCTCTGGGACAGACACCCGACCGTTATGATAAGCGAGCCATCCGGCACGGGCTGCGGTCCATTCTTTCCGACGAGCATGATGTTTCCGAGTACGTCAGGCGTCAGTTCACTGGCGCCGGCGCGATAACCATTCACTTTCAAAATGTGAGTGACGATGTCCAGGTAGTCGCTGTCCGGGATCGCCTTGGCATCCGGCGCGCGGCCGAGCGGCATACTTTGCCTGATGAAATTGTAGATGGTGTCCAGCGCGTCTTCACGCCAGTGTTCGATGAAACGATTGCCTGAGAGCTCCGGGGCCGAAACACCCTCCAGAGCCTCGCCGTGACAAACCCTGCAATGAGCCGTGTAGGCGGCCTCGCCGCGGAGTGCTTGCGCATCCGAGTACACGCCGTCCAGGACAGTCTTGCCCGGTGTCTGCGCGTGAACTGCGGGGATACAAAATAACAGCGAAATAAACCAGGACAATGCCGATTTTCTCAACATTGGACGCGAAGCATATATGACTCTTCGCGTAATCGCAATTTGGCCTGTGGCCGTGAAATTTTGAAATTGGACGAATCCTGCATCTCAAATCCGAGATCCGAAATCTCCAATTGGACCGTGACTCACCCGAAACCTGCGGCAGTTCAATCTGATATTTCGGATTTCGGATTTGAGATGCAGGATTCGTCCAATTTCAAAATTTCCCTCGCAAGCCACTAGAAATTCAAGCGGGCATTCACCACGAAGCGTCGATTACCCGTCGCAGTCGTAATACGCCCGAAGCTCGGGGAATTGATGCTGAGGTTCGCGGTGATCGGGGGAGTGAACTGCGGAGAGTTCAGCACATTGACGGAATCCACACGCACTTCGAACTCCTTGC
>WNFT01000936.1_pt1 | contig 24699 bp, 17 predicted proteins | sample 5400191 | NCBI WGS metagenome assembly WNFT01 (sample SAMN13153359, study PRJNA577476) | soil metagenome | isolation source: 80 cm saprolite under Madrone tree | place: USA:California | collected 2016-06-14 | reverse complement strand
CGCTGAATCGTTCGCCGAAGGTCTTCCATCCCCGGATCGGCGTGGCATGGGACGTCAATGGCAAGGGTGACTGGCTGGTGCGTGGCGGTTTGGGGATGTACTCCAATTGGCTGACCCCGGCCAACATTCAGGAACAGTTCCGTGGGAACCCTCCCGGGCTCATCCTGCCAACCTTCTTTGCCAATTCATCGAGCCCTCCAATCTTCACGCAGGGCACGGGCAGCACGCCTCCCTTTGGGTTCACGTTTCCTGGGCTCGCAGGAACCTCACTGTGTCCCACCGCTCCCTGTCTCGACGGGAAGGGAGGGATCCGGGGGGCCGCGGCTGGGATTGGTGGAATCAACCCGGACATCGTATCTCCCAAGACATACATCTACGCGGCGACGTTGGAGCACCGGCTCGGCAGCCACCTGGTTGCCAGCGTGCTCTACAGCGGATCCCACGCCAGCAACCTGGTCTCGGGCGGGAATCAGATTGGCCAGGTCAGCTACGGGACGGACATCAATGCTCTGCCCGGAGACCTGCTGGGAAAGCCGGCGGGATCGGCGCCGACTCGGCTGAACTCCAGCTTTGGCCCCATCGCCTACACCGAGAATGATCGCGTGGGAAACTACAACGGCATAACCTTCGACCTCAGGGGGCGGTTCAAGCGAGCGTTCTTCGACACCTCATACACCCGCTCCTCTTCAAAGGACGACGCTGGTGTCTACCCGACGTCGATCAACCCCCACCAGTTCTATGGGCCGTCTCCGTGGGACGTCCCGAATCGCTTCTCCCTCAGCTTCAACTATGAGCTCCCAGGCTCGAATCGGTTGACCGGAGGCTGGGGGGTGAGCGCCACCAGCATCTATCAGAGTGGCTCGCCCTTCACGGTCTTCAACGGTGCCTCGTACAGCGGCGGCGGCGACTACAACGCCGATGGCGACAACCGGGATTACCCCAACGTGACCGACTATGGCCAGGGAACTTCCGACGCTTTCCTCACCGGCATATTCAAGCCCGGCCAATTCACCGCGCCCACGCCGGGTACGAACGGCAACGAGAAGGTGAACCAATTCCGCAATCCGAGCTTCGTGCAAACGGACATGACCATCTACAAGAACACGCACATCACGAAGGGCGTCAATCTTCAGCTGCGATTTGAGCTCTACAACCTGTTCAACCATCCAAACTTCATAAACGTCGTCAACGACCTGAGCGCCGGAAACTTTGGCAAGGTGTCGGGCCAGACGCTGCCGAGATGGTGGCAGGTAGGCGCCAAGATCGTGTTCTAGGACTGGATTCGAACGGCCTTCTCACGGTCGCGGCTAGGGTTTGGACCAGCCGCGGCTTGGCACTGGTCCTACCCCCTCCCTCAGGGTGATGAGTTGATTGGCGGGGATGCGCTTGAAGGACTCGTGCAGCCCGTTTGGCCAATAAACGTCCAGATCGACCGAAGCGAAGCTCCCGAGGCCGAAGTGCAACCGGGGATCATTGCAGGAATAGAAGCCCGATTGGCTCAGGACGGCTTGGGCCTGGGTCTTCCCTCCATAGCGGGCGTGGACCCGGGCCCCGATGGCGCTGCGATTGGATTTGACACCCTCCAGCTTCACCTTGATCCAGTTCTGCTTCCCGGGTAGGTCGTTGCGCAGCAGCGACGGAGGCTCGTTCAGGTTGACGATGAGCACGTCCACGTCGCCATCGTTGTCAAAATCACCGAAGGCGCATCCCCGGCTGCAGTGCGCCTCCCCAACCGCGGGCCCCGCCGTCTCCATGAGCTCTTCGAAGGTCCCGTTGCCGAGGTTGCGAAAGACGGCGCGCGGCGTCTTGTTCGCATATTGCGGGAGCTTGCGTTCCACCTCCGGGTAGGCATTGCCCGTCACCATGAACAAGTCCGGATTGCCGTCGTTGTCGAGATCTACGATTCCGGCGCCCCAGCACACGTAGCGCGTCTCCACGCCAACCCCCGACGTCCGGGTCACGTCGTCGAAGTTCCCGTTCCCGTCGTTGTGATAAAGGCCGTTGGCGTCATCGGCGAAATGCGTCTTGAAGAGGTCGAGGTGTCCGTCGAGGTCGTAATCGCCGATCCCCACCCCCATCCCCGCCTGTTCCGCGCCATCCTCGCTGAGGGCCACGCCCCGCAATACTCCCTCTTCGCGGAACGTTCCGTCATGGTTGTTCATGAACAGCAAGCTGGGGGTAGAGTCGCAAGCAACATAGATGTCCGGCCACCCGTCTTCGTCCAGATCCGCCGCCACCACCGTCATGCCGTAGCCCTGGGTAGCCCGGGCGATGCCGGCCTGCTGACTGACGTCGGTGAACGTTTCATCCCCATTGTTTCGATAGAGGGAATGCCATCCGGTCGGCATCCCGCGCGGTCCGCATTCGACGGGAATGCCCTTCCAGTGGCAGTTGGTGTTCTCCCCGGGAACGGGCGCATGTTCGAAGGAGAATCGCACATAGTTGGAGACGAACAGGTCGAGGTGTCCATCCCGGTCGTAGTCCAGGAAGCTACATCCGGCTCCCCATCGCGGCTGGGCGTTCAGGAGCCCCGCGGCCCTGGTCACATCCGTGAACGTTCCGTCGCCGTTGTTCCGGTAGAGAGTGTTCTGGCCGAAGCCGGTGCAGAAGAGATCGTCAAAGCCGTCGTTGTTGTAGTCCCCGACACACACTCCGGAGGCCCAACCCACGGCACGGAGGCCGGCCTCCTCCGTGACATCGGTGAATGTCCCGTCGCGATTGTTCTTGTAGAGGCGGTTGGTTGCGCCAGCGGGAGCGCCTTCGAGGCGGGTGCCCGAGAGCAGGAAGAGATCCATCCAGCCGTCATTGTCGTAGTCGACGAACGCACAGCCGCAGCCCGTCGACTCCAGGATGTACTTCTTGCTCTCCACCCCTCCATAGATCGTCGGCGCGTGCAACCCGGCGGCCGAAGAGACGTCGACGAAGTGTGCGTCAAAAGGGCGCCCGGAAGGGGCCTGCCGGGGCACGGGCTTGGCGGTATGAGCGGCAACACCTTGTGCGAGCAGCCGATCGGTAGCCATTGAGATTGCGGAGCCGAGGGAGAGCCGCACGAACGTGCGGCGCGAGAGAGTCATGGCGGAGGCTACTTCTCCCGGATCCACACGATCGACTCCGGCGGCGGCGGTTCCGGACGCGGCGTGCCGGGGGCCGGCGGGGGACCCGGCGACGGCTGGGGGGCCGGGGGATGGCGGTTGTACCGCATGGGGTTCGGAACCGCGGTCATCGGCGCGCCGCTCGCGAACGTGCCCTTGATGACGTTGACGCCGCCGAGCAAATCGGCCCGCCACTCGCTGACGAGGGGTGCTTCCGGCGGGAGCACGCCCGTGATGTCCTGGTCCACCTTCTCGATGTTGTAGACGAGCGGGCCGATGCGCAGCGCGACCTTGTCCTTGACCGGCGACGGCCGGCGGTCGCCCGAGATGATCTTGTCGCTCCCGTACACGCGCTGGACGGGCATCGGCAGGGTGAGCTCGATCGTGTCGCCGGCCTTCCACCGCCGCGAGATCTCCGCGTAGCCGCGCGCCTCGGGCGCCTTGAAGGCAGTGCCGTTCACCGTCATCTTCGTGATCCCGTCGCCGTTCGGCGTCGCGCGGTACAGCGTGCTCACGTCACGCTTCGGCACCCTGATCCGCACGGCGAAGGCCTTCGGCGCCTTCGGGTTCACCGTGAGCTTCACCGTGCCCTCCCACGGGTAATTCGTCTCCTGCACGATCTCGACCTCGGTGCCGGCCACCTCGCCGAGATTGACCCGCATGCCGGCGAAGAGGTTCACGTACACCGCGTCGGCGGACCGGGAGTATGCCCAGGTCGGCAGCATCAGCATCGTGCGCGCGATGTTGCCGACGCAGCACGGGCAGTTGTGCCACGGGTACCGCGCCGTGTTCTCGTCGAGCGGGTTGTCGTAGTAGAAGTGCTTGCCCAGGAGGTCCATCGAGCCGTAGACCGCGTTGTACATGGTCTGCTCGTAGAGGTCGGCGTACTGCGCGTCGTGATACGCGAGGTGCAGCTTCCACTGGAAGAAGATCTCGCCGCAGCTGGAGCATGCCTCGCAGTAGCCGTCGTTGCGCAGCGAGTAGTCCGGCCCGAATCCCTCCGCCGTCTCACCGCTCCCCACCCCGCCCGTCAGGTAGTACTTCTTGTTGACCAGGTTGTCCCAGATCGACTTGGTCGCGCTCTGGTAGTCGACATCGTGGGTCTCGACGGCGACGTCGGCCATGCCCGAGTACGTGTAGACCGCGCGCACGGCATGGCCGACCGCCTCGTACTGCTGCTGGACGGGCAGGTGGCTCTGATCGTACTCGGTGCCGTCCTTGCGGCAGTCCAGGAGGAACTTCGCCAGGGCGATGTAGCGGTCGCCGGGGCCGGTCGAAGGTCCCGGTTTCCTCTCGATCTCGTTCACGAAGCGGCCGAACCGGACGAGAGCCTGCTCCATCTGCTGGTGCCCGTCGTACCACGCCTGCTTCGGCGCGGGGCCGATGTGATCCGCCCAGCAGTCGCAGAGCTTCTTTGCCGCGTGGTACAGACGGAGATCCTTGCCTTCCGACATCACGTAGTGGTTGATCGCGGCCTCGATGAAGTAGCCGGCGACGTAGCCCTCATGATTCCCCCGGTGGGACACGGACCATCGCTCGAGCCAGGGTCCCCGCCCGCCGGCGGCAGGCTGGTCGGCGCGCGGCGCGTTGCGCAGCGTGAACGCCGTCTGCAGGTAGCCGTCGGGATGCTGCGCGGCCAGGATCTTCGGGATCCAGTCCTCGAGGGCCGCGCGCAGCTTCTTCTGCGCCGCGATGATCTCCTGATCGCCCTGGGGGTCGATCATCAACGCCAGGCAGATGGACTCCACCGTCTGGTGCACCCACGCGTTCGAGAAGATGTAGCCCTTGTGCGCGGCGTACGGTTCACCGCGCAAAGCCTTCGCGGCCTCGACGAAGTTGTCGATGCCGCCGTCGCCTCGCCCGGCGGGGATGTCGGTGCGGTTGCACTGGTCGACGCAGTACGGAATCCACGAGGTGATCAGGGCCTTGACCCGGGAGGCCCAGAACGGGCCCGTCACCGCGTAGGGCCGCGTGACTACGAAACGGAGCTGCTCGGGCGGCGGCGGGAGCTCCACTTTCACGATGAGGGTCGAGGTCGCTTTCGCCGTACCGTTGTCGGCCGCCATCTGGACGACGTACTCGCCCGGCGCCGAGAACAGGGCCGTCGTCACGAGCGCCTTCGGGTCGGCGAACGTGACCGTGCCCGGACCGGACACCTGGCTCCAGGTCACGGGCGGGGCGGGCCCTGGCGGTGGCGGCGGGGCGGCCTGCTGGGGAGGGCCACCCCGGAGGCGCTGCCTGCGCGGCGGCTGGCCGACACCGGTCCACGCGTTCAGATATGTCTTGCCGTGGCGCATCACCACGCGGTCAGGTCCGGCGGCAGCGTTGAAGGCGGCCGGGAGCGCCTGCGCCGACAGCACCCCGTCGCCGCCGAGCGCGAGCTCGACGAGCGGCGAGGCCACCACCACGGCGGCCGCTTTCCCCGCAGTCTTCAGCAGCTCGCGTCTGGTCAGGGAGCTCTTCTCAGTGTGGCTCATGAATCACCTCGTCCGAATCAGAACCTGACGTCGACGCGTCTGCCTGAGTACTGGACGGTCCGGGTCGTGCCGTCGGGGATCAACTCGACAGTGAACGTGCGCCGAGCCGTCAAATTCGTCGCACCGCCGGGCGGGCCTGGCTCGATGGTCAGCCGCGCGCTCCGCTCGTTCCACGTCATGCGGGTCCAGGCGCCTTTCCCCGCCAGGTAGTCCTGGCTGACGCCGTCGTCCTCGTACAGCGTGTACTGGCCGTCCGCGCCGCGGTACACCCTGAGCGTCGTGGGCTCGCTGACCACCTGGCTCGTGTACTGGCGGACGGGGTCCAACGGGATGATCGCTCCGGCCCGGACGAAGATCGGCATCGTGGCGAGGTCCACGGCGCGGGTGACCATCTGCCCTCCCGAGTGCGTCGCGTTGGTCCACCAGTCGTACCACGTCCCGGTGGGAAGGTACACCGCCCTGGACATAGCGCCCTTCTCGAAGACCGGCGCGATCAGCATGTCCCGCCCCCACATGTACTGCGTGCCGAGTGCCCGCGCGGCGTCGTCGTGGGGATAGTGCAGCCACATGGCACGCATCAGGGGCATGCCCGTCTGACGGGCTTCCCACGCCAGGGTGTAGGTATGCGGCATCAACCGGTAGCGCAACTCCGAGTACCGCTTCACGACCGGTTCGATGGCAGGGTTGTTCATCTCCGACTGCAGGACGTTGCGCCCGTCGTCCGCGGGTATCGGGGTGTTGGTGTTGTTGTGCTCCCTCGGGCCCATCTCGTGGGAGCCCCACCCCCAGGGAAGCCGGAGCCACCACGTGCGCCCGTGCGCACGGAAGGAGCCGCAGAACGCCGCAAACTGGTACCAGCGCGCGTACAACTCGCCCGTCAGTTCGCGGTTGGCGTAGAAGCCGCCGATGTCCGAACCCCAGAACGGGCCGATGCTCAGCGAGTAGTTGAGGCCGACCGCGATCTGGGCCTCGAGCGTCTTCCACGACGATTCCGTGTCGCCCGACCAGACCCACCCGCCCCATCGTGCAATGCCGGGGTAGCCGTTCCGATGCAGGCTCCACGGCCGCACGTTCGGTGTCGTCGACAGGGCCCCTTCGTAGTAGAGCTGATGGCGCTTGATGCGTTCGAAGAGATCGAACCAGTCCCCCTCGTCAGGCCAGAAGGCATCGACGCCGGCCGCAACGAGGCCCCCGTGCGGCTTCCAGTAGTTCTGGATGTGGGACGCGTCCAGCGTCTCGCCGGGTTTGGCCGGGATCGACCCGTGGAGCGTCGGCAGCTGGTCCCTGTCCCAGGGGACGATGTGCATGGCGACCTTCACGTTGCGGGCGTGCATGTCGGCTAGCACCTGTTTGGGGTCCCGCTTGAACACCTCGGGATTGAAGTCGAACGAGGGCTGGGTGGTGTTCCAGCCCCTGGGGCAGAAACCGGTGCCGAGGTAGATCACCGCATCGAGCGGGATCTTCTTGGCGCGGAAGGTGTCGACGATGCCGAGCATCTGCGCGTCGTCTCCAAGGGTGCGATGCGACTGCATGTAGCCGAGCGCCCAGCGAGGGGGCATGGCCGCGGGGCCGGTGATGACGGCGAAGTCCCGCATGGCCTCTGCCGGCTCGTGCGCGTCGAAGACGATGAGGTCGAAGAGGCCCGGGACGATCGCGCTCCTGGGATGGACCCCCTTGCCGGCGTTGAGGCGCTGGTTACCCCGAGTCTGCGGGGCGTCGCTGCCGCTCGGCGGCTTCAAGGGAATGAACAGGCCGCGATCATCGCGCCGCAAGTCGACCTGCACCCAGGGCGTTGCCACGAAGAGGCCCCATCCTCCGGTGCCGAGCAGCATGGCCGCGGGATTGCGCGACCCGTACATGTCGGCCTGCCACCGGGGCTCCATCGAGTCCAGCTGGCCGCGCCGGTCGAACTGGACCGCCTGGCTCCGCCATGGGCTTCCGGGTGCCGGCAGGGGCCCGCCCTCACCCATCCCGAGGACCGGCTGCCCGTCGAGGCCGAACGACAGGTTGCCGTCCGGCTCGAACACGAGCGTCTGCACGGGCTGGCCGGCCGCGTTCGTGACGACCACCGTGAGAGGGTTCGGGCGCACGTCCACCCGCAGAGTCCCGACCTTGGCCGTGGCGGGAGCGCTGATATCCCGGAGGCTCACCGCGGGGGCGGGGTACGACCGCTCGGTCAACGCGGGCGTGAAGGGAAAGTCCCCCGCAAACCCGATGGGCTTGAGGGTGACCCGGATGCTGTGCTCGCCGGCGGCGCGAATGTCCAACTCCGCGGGCTGGCCGGCGGCCGTGATCGGCTGCGCGGGTACGGAGACGACGGTGGCGAGATGCAACCACAGAGCCAGGACAGGATGGATGAAGCGCATGTGGAGTGACGGCTAAGGCTGCGCCGGTCTTCCCGCGGGAGGGTCCTCTTCGATCAGCTTGTAACGATAACGCTCCCTTTCCTCCTTGGTGGCCTGTTCGCGAAGTTGCGCGAGCATCTGGAGCAAATCGGGAATCTCGCTTTTCTGTCCCGTCTTGCGCAGCGCCTGGATCAAGCGATAGAGCGCGGTCTGGTCCTTGGGATCGCTCTTGAGGGCTTCCCGGCACTGCTCGACCGCTTGCGGGTATTGCCCCGCCTGCATGTAGAGCTTCGCCAGCACGCCGCGGGCGGCCCCGAGCGTAGGCTGCAAGCTGACCGCCCTCTTCGCCGAGCGCATGGCGAGCTGGAACTCGGGAGCGCCCACATCGGCGCTCTTCTGAGAGAGCACGTCTGCCTGCAGGTACAGGAGAAGGGCGTCGTTCGGCTTCCGTTCGAGCTTCGACTGGATCGAGGCCAATGCGTGGTCGAGATCGTTGGCCTGCACCGCGGCCAACCCTTGAGCGGCCGTGCTCAGCGACTGGTGCGGATCCAGCTCGTAGGCCTTCTCGAAGTCGGCCTCCGCTTTGTCGTATTGGGCCAGCTGCACGAACAAGACACCGCGTGCCACGTAGAGCTGCGCGGCCCTGGGCTGCAGCAACATTCCCTCACTGATCACGTCGATGCCGACCTGAAACGATTCGTGGGCAAAGGAAATGTTGGCGAAATCCAGATACAGGCTGACGTTCCGTGGGTCGAGCAAGAGGGCCTGCCGAAGCGTGCTCACGGCTTGGGGCGTGTCGCCCGCGTCTTCGGATGCGTTGGAAACGAGCTGCAAGGTGCCCGCGGTCGGGTGCCCGGCGTCGAGCAGAGGCCGCAGGGTAGCGAGGGCATCCTTGGGCTTCTCTCCCATGATCTGCACGGATGCCAGGAGGTGACGCTCCTGGGGATCATCCGGGCGCAGAGCCAGGGCCCGCTGAAGAACGGCCGCGGCTTCATCGAGCCGCTTGAGCCTCGCGAGGCAGGTGGCGTAAGCATGGAGGGCATCGAGCTGAGAATCGAGCAGCGTGCTCGCCTTGTCGAAATGAGGGACCGCGGCCGTGCAGTCGCCGTTCCGGTATTCCAGCACCGCCAGCATGGCGTGACCGGTGGGATCGCCGGGACGCAGCTCGAGCAGACGGTTGAGCAGCGGTACGGCCTCCCGGCTGTCCGCTTCGTACTGGATTTGAGCTGCACCTGCCAACGCCGCAACGCTGTTTGGTGAGATCTTCAGTGCTTGCTGGAACGCCGCCAAGGCCTGTTTGCTGTCTCCCTTGCCGGCGAAGGCAATGCCCTGCAAAGTCCACAGTTGAGCGCTGCCTGGCGCGGCTCGCAACGCGGAGCGGGTCAACTCGACGGCCTTGTCGAATTCTCTGGCCCGCAACGCCGAGCCAATAGGCTCGGTCAGGTCCTCGCGGGTTTGGGAAAGGGCCAGGGAATGGCAAGCCAACAAGGCGGTCAGGAGACCAAGTTTCTTGAATGGAGCCATCGCGCATACCGGGCAAACGTCGAAACTCTCCGGGCCCAGGATACTTCCAGGGAGACGATTGCAGCAAGGGTTCGACGCCGATCCCCGCTCGCGCTATACATAGGCCCGCCAAACCAACCGGCAGTCCAGGAGATCTCGCCATGAAAGATGGAGCGCGTGCGGCCATGCTTCTCTGTTTCCTTTTGGCTCCGGGCGGTTGCCTCGGCGCCCAAGGCGCAATCCCCACACCTCCCCCCACCCGGTAGGACAACGTCCGGGAGGTCCTGCACGGTGTTGCGATCGTCGATCCCTATCGCTGGCTGGAGGACCAGGCGAGCCCCGAGACGCGAGCCTGGATCGAAGCCCAGAACCGCTACACGCTTGGGGTACTCGAGGGCACTCCTGGGCGCGGCGCGATCCGCGACCGCCTGAGCGCGCTCAGCCGCTATGACGTGCAAGGACCGCCCCTCGCCAGAGCGGGGCGCTACTTCCTCCGGAAACGGCGAGTGCAGGACGACCTCGCGATCCTGTACTCTCGCCAGGGGCGTAGCTCACCCGACGAGGTCCTGCTCGACCCTCACCCCCTGAGCCCCGACCGCACCACGGACGTGAGCCTGGAGGACGTCTCCGGAGACGGGCGAGTGCTGGTCTACGGGGTGCGGCGCGGGGGCGAAGACGAAACCGAGCTCCGGGTGCGCGAGGTGAAGACGCACAAGGACCTGCCCGACCTCCTGCCCCGAGCCCTTTATCGGGGCGTCTCCGTCAAGGCCGACGGCAGCGGCTTCTACTACGCGCTCCAGAGCCGTGAGACCGGCATCCGCATTCGCTACCACGGCCTCGGCACGTCCACGAGCCACGATCCCGAGGTATTCGGCGGCTACGGGCCGAGTGCGTGGGTTGGCGCCCGGGCGTCGGAGAATGGCCGGCACGTCCTATTCGACGTCCAGTACGGCTGGGCCCGGAATGAGGTGTTCGTTCAGGACCTCGCGGCCGCCGGGGCCATCAAGCCCGTGGTGACCGGCTTCGACGCGCACTTCCAGGCCGACTTCGCCGGTGATCGCCTCATCGTCCTCACCGACTGGCAGGCGCCGAACGGACGCATCGTCGAGGTCGACCCCGGGGATCCCGCACCCGCGCACTGGCGGGAGATCGTGCCCTCGGCCGCCGACGCGATACAGTCCTTTACCCTGGTCGGCGGCAAGCTGGTCGTCCACCACCTGCACAACGTCACCTCCCGTCTCGCGCTCTTCTCCCTGGACGGCAAGGACGGGGGCGCGCTGGCGCTCCCGGGCCCGGGCACGGTGAGTGGGACCTTTGGCCGCTGGGAGAGCGGCGAGGTCTTCTTCGACTTCACCTCCTACACCCTGCCCCGCGCCACGTATCGCGCCGACCTGGCGGGGGGCGCGGTCGAGCCCTTCTGGCGGCCCCGGGTACCCTTCGACCCCGAGGCTTTCGAGACCAGGCAGGTGTGGCTCCCGTCGAAGGACGGTACCCGCGTCCCGATGTTCATCGTCCATAGAAAGGGGCTCGCCGCCTCTGGCCAGCGGCCGACCCTGCTCTACGGCTACGGTGGCTTCAATGTCAGCATCACCCCCCACTTCAGCGCCTTCGTCGCCTGGTGGCTGGAGCAGGGAGGCGTCTACGCGGCAGCCACCCTTCGCGGGGGCGCCGAGTTCGGCGAAGCCTGGCACCGCGCGGGCATGCTCGAGAAGAAGCAGAACGTTTTCGACGACTTCGTCGCGGCCTCCGAGTGGCTGATCGCCAACCGGTACACCAGGGCGAGCCGACTGGCGATCCAGGGTGTCAGCAATGGCGGCCTGCTGGTGGCGGCCGCGCTCACCCAACGCCCGGACCTCTACCGGGCCGTTCTGTGCGGGTTCCCCGACCTGGACATGGTCGGTTACTACCGCTTCCCGAACAACAACCCGCCCGCGCTGCTGGAGTACGGCGATGCCTCGAAGCCCGAGCAGTTCCCTTTTCTCTACGCCTATTCGCCGTACCAGAAGGTCACGCCCGGAATCCGCTACCCCGCCGTACTGTTCTCGACCGGTGACGCCGACACGCGGGTGCCGCCCCTGCAGGCCCGAAAGATGACGGCCCGCCTGCAGGCCGCGACAACGTCGGGCTGGCCGGTTCTCCTCCTCTACGACACCAAGGCCGGGCACGCCGGCGGCCGCCCGATCGGGAGGATCGTCGAGGACGAGTCCCTCGAGCTGGCCTTCCTCGTCCAGCAGCCCGGCATGGAGCCGACGCGGTGAGGATCTATCGGGTTCGTTTGACCTGGCGCAATGGGAGGTTAGATGAATTCTGAAGACCAGCAGCAATCGAATCGGCAGCGGGGCGAGTGTCTTTGACCGCCGCATCGTGAGCGAGAGGGACTTGGCGGACGGGCTCGCCAAGCTGGCCGACGCGGCGGAGACGACGCCCGCCCGAGTGGGGAAGGTGGCGAGCATCACGAAGGCCCGCAAGTCGCGGAGCGGACGCTAAACCGCCCTCTCCTTCGGGTCGAACAAAATGTTAAGACAAACGGCGGTGTTCGGCGAGCTGCCGTCGTCGTAAAGCGCTGGAGGAACCCGCGCCGCACGCTCTCGACGATGGGGCGGAGCAGGCCGCGCTGCTTGGCGAAGCGCTCCTGGTACACCAGCAGGAACTCCTCGAGGTGCTGCTCGACCAGCCGGCAGCACCTGGCAGGGGGGCTGGGGACTCCCGCGCCCGACGCGGCCGATACACCCGCGCACAGATCTCCACGCCATCCCAACTGCCGGCGGGAGAGACCGGCGCGAACCAAGAACACGTGCCCCGTGTGCGGCGGGGAGAAGAGCTTGGGACCGCCCAGCGGCCTCGCCTTGAGCGCGCGCCAGCCGGGCGGGGGACCGTCATCATATGGCGGGAGAGCCGGAGCCGGCTGAGAGCGACCGGACTAAGGAATTGAAGGCCTGGAGACTTGCGGGGAAACCCCAGGCCGCCCGAGCTGCCCGCTCGACTAGCTGATATCAATGAGCATCCAGCGATGGCCCGCTCCTCGTGGATCCAGGGCGGTCCTTATGGGCCTGTTTCCTTCTCGTCTTGTTCTCACCTGGTGCGTCTCCATCGAGGTCGTGGTCGGGTCGGGCGCCGAGCCGGCGATGGCCGGCCGGGCTAGCGCTCGCCGGGCGCCCATGACTCGGCGTTCGGCGGTTCATCGGGCATTACAATGGTGGTTTCCCCAGGAAATGCGCGTTGTTCTAACGCCGGCTGGCTCGCCGGTCATCGCTGGAAGCTCATTAATATCAGCTAGTTGAGCGGGCAGCTCGGGCCTGGGGTTTCCCCCGTGCTGGACGAGGAGCTCGCAAGGCGCAAGAACGAGCAGTTGTACAAGCTGACAGGCGGCGACCTGCCCGTCGGAGCCATCTCGACGAGAATTGGCCTCGCAGCGAGCACGATTTCCGAGACTTGGCAGCGGTGGGAGAGGCAGGGACTGCTCGTTAAGGACGGGAAGCGTTACAAGAAGGTGCTCGGATGACCAGAACCGAGGAGCTGTTGTCCGAGATCAGCGCGAAACTCGACCGTGTCCTCGCCCTGATGGCGATACAGGGCGTGGAGGAGGCCGAGAAGGTGGGCCGCCTCCGCGACATGGGGCTGGACCACCGGACGATCGCGTCCGTGACCGGGCTCAGCCCCAACGCCGTCGCGGTCCGGCTCTTCCGCATGCGGAAGGCACGCGGGCGGAGGTAGAGGTGAGCTACATCGACCTCAGGCGGCACTTGCTGAAGAAGCTGTCTATCACGCCGCAGGCCCTGCACGAGCGCGTGAAGCGGCGGAAGCGGGACCTCCCGATGTCGACCGCGGACGCGACGTGCGTCATCGCGCACGAGCAGGGGATCCATGTCGACCAGTACATCCCCCCTGACGATCTGGCGCGCGTGCGGGCTCTCGTTGGGATGGGAGCGCGGTCGTGGGAGCCGAGGCCGCGGGCCGCGGCGCCCGCGCGCTCACGCATTGAGCGGCGAGTCGAGGTCCGGTTCCCGAGCGAGTTCCGCCTCACGGATCCGATCTTGCCGAAAGCCAAGCTCGAGGAGGCGCGGCAGATGGCGCAGGTCTACCCGCTCCTTTACGTGCTCGAGAACTCGATCCGCGAGGTGATCAAGAGGGTGATGGCGGCGAAGTACGGCCCGGGCTGGTGGGACACGCAACTCACCGCCGGGAAGGTGAAGGGCGTCCACGACGCCGCGGACACGAGGCGTACCCAGGAGACGACCAAGAATAGCTGGCATCAGCGGCGCGGAGCCCATCCGATCGACTACACGGATCTCGGGCAGCTGCTCACAATCATCCAAGCCAAGCAGGGCGACTTCATTCCCAGCGTGATCCGGGAACTCGAGTGGTTTACCCAGTTCATGCGGGAACTGGAGCCGTCGCGCCACGTGCTGTGCCACATGAACCCGCTCGACGAGCTGAACGCGAAGGACGTGCGCCAGAAGCTGGAGCGCTGGAACCGCGTGGTTGCGGCGGCAGCCATTCCGTAGTCGCCCTTTCCGTCCTCTCATGAGCGAGATCAACGTCTTACGGGGATCGGTCCGGCGGGCCCGGACCGATCCCCGCAGATCCCGCCGGATGGTTTTAGACAAACTTGAGGCAAGCGGGCGCGAGCTAAACCTTCGGCTGATTCTCTCGGCAGTACGCTTCCGCCTCTTCCCGCGCCTTCTCGTACGCGTTGGCGATGACGGCGTCGTAGTGGTCGTTCGGCTCAGCGTCAGTTGGCTGACGTGTCAAGTCTCGACACATGGGCGTACTGCCGATCCCACGGCGGGCAGCCTCGCCGGCTGGATCGTCTGTCAAGAAGCCGGAAAAGTACTTGAGCGCGTGATTGTGTGGCGTCACGTCATGCGGCGTGCCGTCAACATCGACCCAGCCGTGCTCTAAGACCTCAAGCTTGCCGTCGCGCTCGCGCACGGCCCAGCCTTCCGCGTAGCGACACGGCTTCGTCTCGCGCAGTCGCCCGTGCGCTGCCTGCGCGTTCCACCAACAAGTACCTGCGTTGTACCCAGCGCCCAACGCGGGCAGCTCTTCTCCGCAGACCTCGCACGACGGCATCTCGCGATCCTATGCAGCGGCTGCTTCATGCGGTTTGTCACGGTCGCTGGGTACGGGTCCGCCGAGGACAATCGCGATCTTCATTTCTACGGGGACGCAGACTGTCCCTCGATCTGCGCCAACTCGGCCAACGCCGGGAAGCTCGTCAAGAGGATCGCGCACCGAACGCCGCACGACTACCGCCGTAGTGCGGCCAGGAAGTTGAGCCGGGCGGGCGTGCCCGGCCGAACCGGCGCAGCCGAACGGCTCGAAGGTGACGCGGATCCGCGCAAAGAGGGCCAGACCCTAGTTCGCTATCGACTCGGGAGAACCGGACGACTGTGCCGGCTCCTCGGCTCGACGCGCCGCTTCCTCCTGGACGAGCCGCTCGTGTTGGTCAGCCTCCACCAGCACACGGTGTGCGAACTGTCTTGCATCGAGCGCCGACAGTACGATCCAGCGACTACCCTGACCGTCACCGTCAACCCTGATCGACACGCAGTTGGAATTGGCATGCACGTGCAAACGCTCGTACTCAGAGAACATGGGGTCTCCCTTCCTCGTTCTGGAACAGATTGTTCGGCAACGGTCCGCCGGTGCGGGCCCCTCGGCTTGAGTCAAACGGTGAGTCAAACAGCGTGACCGGCCTCCCTCGCCATCCCGCCAACTCCTTGACTGTATGGTGGCCTGGGACGGAATCGAACCGCCGACACGCGGATTTTCAGGCCATCAAAGTACCGAGGACCATTCCGAGTCAAAGATCGCGAAAGAGTCTCATCAAGGACTTGCAGAAGACGACGATGTCGGCAAGAACGACGATTAGGCCCCTTGCTGGCGGGTACTCGGGGCCAGTTCGGGGCCAGTAGAGCATCGAGACGTGAAACGCCGAGAGACCGTCGCTCTGTAGCATCGCTCACGACGCTGGGCCAAGCTCAGCCATGATCGGCTGTTCGCGCAGGGCTCGATTCCCGCCGATGGATCGCAGGCTCCCAACGGCGCGAAAGCGTCGTGAGTCAACCCTCGAATATTCAACAGCAGAAACGGAGAGGGGTGTCGGACCCCGGTTTTCTTCAAGGTAGGATTCGAACCGAGGACCAGCCAGCCACGCCCGCCGAGCCGGACCCACTCCGTCCTGGTCGCGAGCGAACTTAGGACAGAATCCGTTCGGGCTGCGTCGGCCCAGTTTGCACCGACAACAGGGACAGTTGAGGGACAGTCTGGAACCTGGAGCAGGCCGCGTCACGGGGGATCCGCAGTCCGCCGGCCTCCAGGCAGTCGCGCGCCAGCCGTACATCCTTGCCGTCGGGTTGGCGGGTCCCGGACCTTGCTCGGCCAGTGCCGCGGCCAGACTCCTTCTGTCGTCGGGAGGCCTGACCGCCATAGGCCGCCTCCCTTTCCGCCGGCGCGTCTCCCCCCGGCTCGTATCCGGCAGTGGGACGCCTCGATTGGCTGAGCGTAGAGTATTTCAGTGCACCTCGCAGACATCATCGGCCTGCTTCTGATCTTGCTAGCAGCTACGCTGCGCCCGGTCAACGCCGGCGCCATCGGGCTGGTCGGCGCATTTGTGGTCGGCACGTTCGTCAAGGGCGAGGACATCACGACGCTCTACTCGGGCTTCCCGGTTGATCTCTTCGTCCTGCTCTTCGGCGTCACCTATCTGTTCGGCATCGCATCTGTAAACGGTACCATCCAGTGGGTCGTGAGCCGGGTGGCTGCGATCCTAGGCGGCAAGGCGGCGTTCGTACCTTGGGCCATGTTCCTGGTGACGTCGATCGCCACGTCCGCAGGCGCACCGGGGCCCGCGGCGACCGCGATGATGGCTCCAGTGTTGTTAGGATTGTCGAAGAAGTACGACATTGATCCGCGGCTCGCCGGGCTGATGGTCGCGCACGGGTCATGCGCAGGCAACTTCTCGCCCATCAATCCGTTGGGTGCGATCGTAAATGGCACGGTGGCGCGCAGCGGCCTGCCCGGTCATCCCTTTGCACTGTTCGGCGCGAACTTCATCTACAACGTCATGCTCGGCCTCGTGATTTATGTGAGCTTTGGCGGTGCGGAACTCCTGCGCCGGCGCCGCGGCTCCAAGTCGGTGCTCACCGCGAACATGCCCGACGCCTTCACGGAAATGAACCCGGTTCGGCTGGTCACTCTCCTCTGCATCGTCCTCGTGGCCGTGGGTGCGCTGGTGTTCCGCCTCGACTTGGGCATGCTCGCGGTCTCGGCGGCGGTCGTATTGCACTTGTTGTTTCCCTCCACGAGTGAAGGAGCCTTCAGCAAGATCGGGTGGCCGACGATTGTGCTGATCTGCGGTGTCATCACCTACATGGCGCTACTACAGCGGAGTGGCGCCATCAAGGTAGTGGGTGACGCCGTCGTCAGCACGCCCACGCTCGGCGTGCTGTTGATCTGCTTTGTCGCCGCGATCACATCCGTGTTTGCCGCAAGCCCCGGCGTTCTGGGCGTCGTGATCCCGCTCTCGATTCCCTTACTGAGCACCGGCGCGGTGAGCGTTACCGCCGTGGTCATTGCCCTCGCCATTTCCGCGACGGTCGTTGACGCGAGTCCATTCTCGGCGGTCGGCGCTCTTGTGCTCGCGAATTGTCCGGAACCAGAACGAGAGCAGATGTTCCGCGTGTTGTTCTGGTGGGGCATGGCGATGGCGCTTTCTGCACCACTCGCGACGTGGTTGTTCGTCATCCTCAGCGGCTGACAATGAGCGATAGACCGATTCGTATCGGCTTCATAGGCGCCGGACGCAACACGCGCGATCGTCACATCCCGGGCTTTTCGAAGCAGGCCGGCGTCGAATTCGTCGCCGTCGCCAACCGCTCCCGGGAATCCGGCGAGCGGGTGGCCAAGCAGTTCGGCATCCGCCGTGTCGAAGACGACTGGCGCGCCGTTGTCTCGGCGCCAGACGTCGACGCCGTCTGCATCGGCACCTGGCCCTGCACACACTGCGAGATGACGGTGGCCGCGCTGGCCGCCGGCAAGCACGTGCTCTGCGAGGCGCGGATGGCGATGAACGCCGCGGAAGGCCGGCGCATGCTCGAGGTCTCGCGGAAGGCGCCGCACCTCGTGGCCCAGCTGGTGCCGTCCCCGCTCACGCTCGAGGTCGACGCGGCGCTCAAGGCGCTGCTGGGGGATGGCTACGTCGGCGAGCTTTTCGCCGTTGAGCTGGCCGCCACGCGCCAGCCCTCGTTCGTCGATCGCGATTCGCCGCTGCACTGGCGCCAGGACGTCGCGCGCAGCGGGCACAACGTCCTCAACATGGGCATCTGGTACGAGGCCATGATGCGCTGGCTCGGCCCCGCGCACCGCGTGAGCGCGATGGCGAAGGTTGCCGTGCCCCGGCGCCGCGACGAGACCGGCGCGCTGCGCGAGGTGAAGGTGCCGGACCACGTCGATATCCTGGCCGCGTTCGACGGCGACGCCGTCGCCCACCTGCGCTTCTCCGCCGTCACCGCCTTGGGACCCGCCAACGAGGTCTGGATCTTCGGCGCCGACGGCACGCTCCGGCTGGAGGCCGACGCCAGGCGGTTGTCGGGCGCGCGGCGCGGGGAGGGGGAGCTGCGCGAGATTCCCATCCCCGCGGAACGCCGGGGCGGCTGGCGGGTGGAGGAAGAGTTCGTCAACGCCGTCCGCGGGCGAGAAAAGATTTCGCATACGACGTTCGAGGACGGCGTCCGCTACATGGAATTCACCGACGCGGTCGCGAAGAGCCTGGCCGAGGGCCGGGCCGTCGAGGTGGCGCCGCTCTAGCGCTCCTGGCAGGTATCATGCACCCGGGTTGGCTCCTCAGGTAGGATTCGAACCGAGAAACAGGCGTCTACGCCAGCCGACTCGGACCCACTCGATTCTGACGTGAAGCCCACTTAGGCGACTGTCGTTCGGGATCAGCTTGGCCCAATTCTCACCAAGAAGAGGGACAGTTGAGGGACAGTCGTCAGGCGCGCGCCATCTCGCGGACGCTCAGGACCTCGTGCTCCGTCGCTTCCCGGACGGCGGACGCCGGAACTGAGACGACCGCGACTGTCTGGCCATTCGCAGCGAACACCTCGAGCTCGTAACCCTCGGGCACGTCGGTGCGCGCCGGATAGTGCTCGACGATCACTCCGACGTCGCCTGCGCGCAGCCCTTCTTTCGGCAGGTCCTGCGTCAGTACCACACGCTGGTAGAGAGCGAGAGTCATGGTTTCACCGCCGGGATGAGCGTCACCAGCCTCGGGGCCGTTTCGCCAGTCAGGAGAATCCAGATGGTGCGGACCCAAGCGTTCTTGCCGTTTGGTCCCGTCAGCGGCCCCAGAATCTCATACTTCTGCCCGTAGGGCGACGGCCGGCCCGGCTGGGCATCAAGGGACAAGATCTGCTCGCGAAGGTCCGCATCAAGCCGCCCGAATGCGTCTTGGGAGTAGCCGAGTCGGCCGAGGTATTCAGCCTTGCCACGGCCATCGGAGTGCGCCGTCGACAGAAGGTAGTCCCGTAGCTTGTCTGGCGGGATGATAGCGTCGCGGGTCGAGAGCCTCACTGCGAGGAGCATTATGCCCATTCGGCCCGCCGAGATCCCAGGAAGCCATCTCCTCTCCAGAGGCCAGAGAGCTGGTCAGGATGCTGGTCAGGTCGCTGCCCGAGGGGTTGGCCGGATGTTCCACCGGAATGGGATCGACGGCGTCCTTGATTTCCGTGAGCACGTGCTGGAGCTGGGGGGCCAGCCGCTTGTTCTTCTCGCCCTTCAGCGGCGGGTTCGAGACCTGCCCTGGGGGGCGTCGAAGGTGTGGCTGGCGCTGGAAATGCACCGGCTTTACTGCCGTCGCTGCGGGGTCAGCACGGAGCGGATCGACTTCCCTCGAGGGCAAGCATCCCTACACCCGCCGCTTTGCCGAGGCCGTGGCACGGGACTGTGAGGACGCGGCGGTCAAGCGGGTGGCGGTCAAGTGGGGCTTGTCGGCCCAGACCGGGCGCCGCATCGACAAGCGGGGTTCCATAGCCTTCTTCCACTATTCGACCTCGGTGGGCTGGTGTCCCCTGGCACTCCTGGAGGGTCGCGGCGTCAAGAAGGTCCCGGCTGACGACCCGACGCAGCGTGCAACTCCCGGCATCGCTGCGTCGGGTCGCCCTTCACGGTGTGAAGTAGCCTGTCACGTCGATCGTGAGTTGAATGGTCTGGGAGGAGTAGGCAACAAAATCGTTGCCCGAGCCAGGTGCGATTTTGATAATGCCGCCGTTGCCGAGTGTCAGTCCCGAAGGGTAGTTCAGGTTCGAGACCACTGGTTGTGTTACGCCGACGGGGTAGAGGGTCAAGTACCCCGCCGCCACGGGGCCAATGACCGTAGCGTTGAGCGAGATCGCGGACACGCCGGTGGCGGGTATTGAGCAATTCCCCTTTGCTTGGAACTGGCGCGTCCCTGACCAAGGCTGCCCCCCATTGTCCCTTGTGTCGAAGAGCCGGCAAGGGGTCAGAACCTGGTACTTCGCCGAGGGCGGTGAGGTCGACGCCGCCGCGAAGTAGCCGCTGATGTCGTACACGAAATCCGTGTCTTGCTGGGAATAGACGGCGAGGTCCGATTGCGACTGGTTGTTGATAGCGACGAGCCCACCGTTGCCTATGATCTCGCCGGGCTGATAGTTCAAGTTCGCTATGGTGGGAAATTGGGAACCCGCTGGATAGAGTCGAAGGTTCCCAAACCCAAGCGGGCCGACGACTGCAGCGTTGCCCGACAGCGCCACCACGCCCGAGGCCGGGATACCGATCTTCCCTTTCGCGGTGAAGGTGCGGCTCATGTCCCCCGCCTTGAGCTTGCCGAGCTCATTCTGAGGGCCATAACCGACGCGGGTGTCGACAAGCCGACCAGGGGACGCGAGGGGATAGTAGTCGAAGCCCGTGCCTGATGGCGGCGCGTAATAGCCGGTTACGTCGATTATCAAGTCAACCGTGCCGCCGGACGCGTTCACGAACGGCTGGACCGCCAGGATACCCTGCGATGACAGGGGTAGGATCGCGTTGTTATTGTGCGCCAAGCGCACGGTGGCGGGAGGGAAGTTTAGCATCGACGTATTTGAGACATACCCGCTTTGGTCGAGGCAGTCGGCCGAAAACCGCATGTGGCCCTGGGCCGACGCGGTGACCGCAGTCAGCACGGTCGAGATCGCTGATGCGCCCACGGGGATGGTACTTGCGCCGAAGCATGCGCCTGTGCCCGAGCCGCCCGTAGCGAGATAGTGGTAAATGTGTCCCGACTGCAAGGTCAAAGCCGAACGGCTATCGGGGTAGCGCGTATCGAGCAAGCGGCAAGGTTGCGCCAGAGGATAGTACTGAAGCAGTTGGGTAAGCGGAGCCTGGCAGGTTGGCATGACTTGGGTGGGATTAAAATAAGAGACGACGATGCGGCCGCCTCGCGCCGGGACTGCCGGCGACCCATTACCGCCATCACCAGCATTACACTGGCCGGCATAGCATCGATCCGGATCGGAGGAGTTCGCGGCAGTGGTAATAGCACCCGGCATGTCTACAATCTCGATAGTGGTGGGATCGGCATAGTTGCTTCCACCGCCACCGCCGGCACCTCCAAATCCGTCAGAGCTGTTGAACCGGGCCATCCCACCCGCGCCGCCTCCACAATAGCCGGCCCCCCCTGTACCCGCCTGTTCGCTGTATATAGGCAGATTACTGGTAGATCCGCCAGATCCTGGGGAGTTCGAACTTGCACAGGTTCCCGCACCTCCGGCAAACGAGTAGACGACGGTACCACCCGTCGGGGCACTTCCACCTTGCCCAGCCGTCATGGCCCCCGCACTAGCACCGCCCCCCCCATAATTCGTTGTTACGCCAGACGGACCGCTTCCGCCACCCCCGCCGTGTCCGAGTTGTCCATTGTCGGCGCGCGCGCTGCCCCCGCCTCCGCCCGCGACGACCACCAATTCCTTCCGCTGTTGGCTGGCGTCCAGCCAGTTCACGGTGGATGCCCTTCCACCAGCGCCCGAGTACGTCGGCGTGATCGGAGTCGCAGGACCCAGCAGAAGGGTGTTGTAAGTACGGTTCACGGAGTGCAGTTTCACATAACCGGCTCCGCCGCCGTTGGCGCGCGGGCTGCCGCCGCCGCCACCTCCCCCCCAGGCTTTGATCACAATGTCCGTGCATTCGGGAGGAACAGTCACAACCAAATTGGAGCCCTGCTCGTATCCGAAGGTGATCGTGTTCGGCACGCAAGTACCGACAGCTTGCACGACATGGTCGGATAGGGAAACCGACAACGCAAACAGAAAAGCGGCCGTCAGAAGTCCAAATACACGCCTCATGAGCGCCCCTTCAGTTTCCGCAGAATCATCCGAGCCAAGTGCGAAGGCCCTGCCCAGACCCATGCCGCTTCGCTGGCTCGCCGAAGGGTCTATCTGTCACGCGTAGGGAGCGTGTTCCCTGGTGTGATGATTGTCAAGAAGAATGTGGGGGTGTGCGAAGGGGGAATCCGAGGTATTCCTGCCCACACAGGCCAGAGACTACGAGTCCTACGCAGGACGGCTGATAGCGGCCCGCGTTAGTGCTTCCTGACTCCGGCCTCCAGTAGGACTTGCCGGCGCAGACGGTCGGCGGCGCGCGCGCGACCCACCGTGGAATCGGCCCCGAGGAATGCGCAGGTGTTCAGCGTGGCAGTTGCGGAGTCGCTGGCCACTCCCGCACGGGCACTCCCAATGACCTTTCACCTCATCGCACACAGAGCGCGCACAACGAAGGATGCATTCCCCCAACCTGTGGGACGCTCGTTGGTCGTCCACACGGAGTCCGCTTCATGCAAGGCTGGTCACTTCCGTCCGAGCATCTCGGGAGACAGGCCCGAGTAGCCCGCAGCCTGATTTGATCGTCGCACAAGCTGTCCTTGGCAAGGGCCAGCTCCCCGAGGCAGGATGGCATCGTGCGCCGCTTGCTGCTGATGGCTGCCGTGGTCTTGGGCGGGTTCTCGTTCGCGCAGGAGAAGCCCTCGGTAGCAACGTTCCCCTCGGCCATCGAAGTGATCACCGTCGACGCCGTCGTCCTCGACAGGGACGGCCGCCCGGTTCCCGGGCTCACCAAGGATGACTTCGCCATAAGCGAGGATGGCAAGCCACAGCCGATCGAGACCTTCGAGGCCTTCAACCTCGAGAGCGACGAGGAGGCAGCAGGGACCACGAGGCTCTCCGGTCCCTTCGTGACCAACCGCCACCGCGCGCGGACCGTGATGTCCTCGTTCGTCCCGCTCGTGGACGACATGAGCCTGGCTCCCTGGCGCCAGGAGACGGTTCGGACGGCCCTGGCGCGCTTCCTCTCCGAGGGCCTCCGCGACGGCGACGAGGTGATCTTCGCCACCACGAGCGGGGACGCGTGGTGGAGCGCGCGCCTGCCCGAGGGCCGCGAGGATGTTCTGGCCCTGGCGGCACGCGTGCGCGGGAGAAAGCTGTCGGGCAACGGCCGTGACGACATCAGCGACTGGGAGGCCTATCGGATCACCCATTTCGAGGGGAAGGGCGACGGTGGGGGCGCGGCGCAGGGGACCGCGGACTCGGTGACCCCCGTCTCTCAGCCCGGGCAGCCCCCGATCTCGATCCCCGGGGCGGAGGCGACCCAACGGGTCGTAGAGCGCTATTACCAGCAGCTGGTCTGCATACCCGACCGGCCGCCGCCGCCGCCGTTGTGCCGCGCCATGGTGCAGGCGAAAGCCCAGGGGGTCGACCTCCGGCGCGCCAACCGGACCCGGGACGTGCTGGCCGCCGTAGACCGCGCCGTGTTCGCCCTTACCGGCGTGCGCGGCCGCAAGTCGCTGCTGCTCCTGACCGAGGGATTCCTGAACGACGCGGATCTCCCGGGTGGTCTGGAGGTCGCGGGCCGCTATCGCGAGGCCAACATCGCCGTGTATTCCCTCGACGTCCGCAGCCTCATCGCCGGCCTTCCGGGAGCAGAGAGCATGGGAGCGCCGAACACCGCCGAGCTCGGCCTCATGCAAGCGGAACAAGTCGATTTCGAGGCAGCCGAGAGCGTCGAGCTCGCCGAGGACACCGGCGGCTTCGCGGTGCGGAATACCAACGACCTTGCCGGCGGCGCGGCCCGGGTCGCCCGATGAATCGCGCGTCTATTACCTCATCGGCTACACGCCGCCTGCGGGAAAAGGCCCGCGCGATTGGCGCCGGCTGAAGGTCGAGGTGAAGCGGCCCGGCCTCAGGGTAAGGGGGGTAGCTCAGGCCCGGGTCGTGGCACGCGACGAGTTCCTGGGACGGCTGGGAGCGGTGACGGTCCGCTTCGTGGTGCCGTCCGTGACCGGCCTGCGAGTGTCAACCCCCATCCTCTCCCCTCGGCTGCTGCCCCCCAAGGAAGGCAGGTCCCGGCAGCCGGCCATCCTCGCCCGTCGCGAGTTCGAACCCTCGGGTTCCCTCTACTGCCAGTTCCACGTGTTCGGGGCGACCGTCCGGAGCCGGGGACCGCAGGTCGAGGCATCCTTCGAGCTGCGGCGGCGGAGCGGCGAGGTCGTTCGTCGCGGCTCGCCGAGCCTCATCGAACCGAGCCAGGACGGCCGGCTGGTGCGCCTCCTCGGCTTGCCCTCGATGGTCTCGCGGAAGGCGACTACGAGCTAAGGCTTCGAGTCGAGGACAAAGAGACGGGTGAAACGCGGGAGCACACCGAGCCACTTCGGCTCACCGCTCGGCCGAGCTGAGCGGGCGGCCTGCCCGTTGCGTGTTCCCCCTCGTTTCGTGCGCCGCCGCGCGCGGACGTGAAGATCGGAAGCGCGGGCGGCTCCTCTCAAGATTCCGGCCACGCCTTCGCTCTCAAGCGCACGGCCTGACCCTTCTCGCTCTTCAGGAGGCTCCGCCGGTAGCTTTCAAATTCGAGAGAGGAGCAAGTTGGGTGAGCGCTTACGCGCTCACGAGCGACTACGCGGGTGGCGCGGCTCACTTCGTTCGCCGCGGTTCAAAGAGTTTCAGGACGTTTCAGCCGGTTCCAAAGCGTTCTTTCTTCAGAAGTTCCTAGCGAAGTGGTCCTCGCTGGTACAGGGATTGGAGTATCCCTGTAACCATGTCGCGCACGCTGTTCGAGGCTGACGACGCGCCCGAAGCGAGGACCAATGCGCCGACCCCTTCTCGTCCTCGTCGCGACGCCATCGTTCCCGTCCGTCTGACGAAGGGCGAGAGAGACCAGCTCGGCGAGGTCGCCCGCGACCTGGGCATCTGCCTGTCGACGTACATGCGCCAGGCGGTCCTTTCGCGACCGCTG
>WNFT01002183.1_pt1 | contig 24701 bp, 21 predicted proteins | sample 5400191 | NCBI WGS metagenome assembly WNFT01 (sample SAMN13153359, study PRJNA577476) | soil metagenome | isolation source: 80 cm saprolite under Madrone tree | place: USA:California | collected 2016-06-14 | reverse complement strand
CCTGTCGGCGACGGTCTCCCAGTATCCCTACACGATTGGGGCCATGGGTATGGAGGCCTGTAAAGCTGCCATGACAGGCAAAACGCTGCCAGCTAACGTCACCGCCCCAGTGCTGGTAGTGACCAAAGGCAACGCGGCCCAGGCGCTGGCCAGCTTCCCCAAACCGTTCGCCAGCTACAACGATCCCTTCGCCAAGCTGATTGGTTAGTATAGTGTTGAGCCAAGCAAAGGAACGTGAAACATGAGTAGAATAACTACTGCTGAGCAGACACAGCAGACACGGACCGGAGCAGTGCTGCGACAATTGCGCGAACCAGGGTTCTGGGCTGAGTGGACGGCTGTTGTTGCACTGATTATCCTGGTGTTCGTCTTCGGGATCGCCTCACCGACCTTCTTGTCCTGGGGCAATGTGCAAGCCATTCTGGTTGCCGCCGCGATCCTCGTCCTGCTCTCGGTCGGCCAGGCCTTCGTCATCTTGACCGCGGGCATCGACCTTTCGGTTGCCTCTGCCCTTACGCTGGGCAGCGTTGTCCTGGGTCAGGCCTATAGCCGTGGATGGAGCATGGCGCTCGCCTGCGTGCTCGCGGTCGTCGCGGCTGGAGCGGCCCTCATCCTCTCCAATGGTGAGCCGGTCACCGTCATCAGTAGCTTTCTGCTTCGGCTCGCCACTGGCTCGCTGGGGCCGATCCCCTACTTTGTGCTCGTGGCCGCAGTCGTTGCCATCGTCGCGCACATTGTGCTCTTTCACACCCGGTTCGGCACCCACCTGCTCGCCACAGGCGGCGATCCCGAAGCGGCGCGAGCCATGGGGATCAACACCGACCGGGTGAAGATTGCCGCCTATACCATTTCCGGCTTCCTCGCTGGCCTGGCCAGCATCCTGCTCACGGCACGCATTGGGGCCGCAGAGCCGGGCGCCAACACCACCTTCCTGCTGAACTCGGTGGCCGCGGTGGTGCTCGGTGGGGTAAGCCTCTTCGGCGGTCGCGGCAACATGATCGGGCCGGTCGTGGGCGCGCTGCTGCTCACCGCCCTCGTCAACGGGTTGACGCTCTTGGGAGTTTCCCAGTTTTACCAGCAGTTGGCTCTCGGCATCATCGTGGTGCTCTCGGCCCTGCTTATGAGGTATCAACGATGAATACAAACGAACCTTTCACTCCGCCACCTGCCGAGAGGCCACCGTCGACGACGTTGTCGAAGGAGCCGTCAGACCGCACAACTCCCCCTGCCTCAGACGTCCTTCTGCTCGTGGAGCATGTCAGCAAGTGGTTCGGGGCGGTGCATGCCCTCACGGATATCACGCTGTGGGCCCGTAGCGGTGAGATCACCGCGATTGTGGGAGACAACGGTGCAGGCAAGTCGACGCTGATCAAGTGCATTGCCGGTGTCCACACCCCCACCGCAGGCCAGATTTTGCTCGGTGGCGAAGCGGTGCATTTCTCCTCTCCGGAGGATGCGAGGCGAGCTGGCATTGAGACTGTCTACCAGACCCTGGCGCTCGTCAACGACCTGACGATCTGGCAGAACCTGTTTCTCAACCGCGAACGGGTCAGGCATGTGGGTCCGTTCTCCTTCCTTGACCGCGGCGTGATGCGGCGTGAGTCAGCGAACATGCTCAGTCGGCTCGAAGTGAACATCCCGACCATCAACGCCCGTGTTCGGCAGATGTCGGGTGGTCAGCGTCAGGCCATTGCCATCTCGCGCGCTGCTGGCTGGGGTTCGCGCCTGGTCATCATGGACGAGCCGACGGCGGCCCTGGGCGTGCGCGAGACGGCGCGCGTCGAAGAACTCATCCTGCGGCTGCGTGCCGACGGGATTGCGGTGCTGATTATCAGCCACAACTTCGACCAGGTGATGCGCCTCTCCAATCAGGTCTGGGTGATGCGCAGTGGTCAGTTGGTGGGTGGACGGCGTACCAATGAGACTTCTGGGACAGAGCTTGTCGCTATGATCACGGGCGCGAACGAGCAGCAGGTGTTAGAGGAATTTACATCACGAGAGGAGCAACCATCATGAATACAATTGGCGCCCACGCGCTCATGTGGGTCAGCGGGTGGAGTGAAGCGGAATGCCGCAAGGCGATCGAGAACAGCGGGGCCACCGGCTACAACCTGATCGAGATTCCCGTGCTCGACCCCTCATCAATAGACGTTGCGATGACGCGCAAGGTGCTCGCGGAAGCGGGACTCGGTGCAGCTTGTTCGCTTGGCCTCAGTTTTGAGACCGATATCTCCAGCACCGATCCCGAAGTGGTCGCACGGGGAGAACGCCTGTTACACGATGCGCTCGCCGTGACGGGGGATCTGGGTGCCCAGTATCTGGGCGGCGTGATCTCCAGTGCGCTGGGCAAATACACCAATCCACCAAGTAAGCAAGGCCGCGCCAACAGCGTGAGGGTGATCCAGGGACTGGCCGAACAGGCAGCCGCCAGTGGCATCACCCTCGGTCTTGAGGTGGTCAACCGCTACGAGAGCAATCTGATCAATACAGCGAAGCAGGCGCTCGCCTTTATCGCGGACGTGGGGGCGGACAACCTCAAAGTGCATCTGGACACGTACCATATGAACATCGAGGAAGCCGACTTCACGACCCCGGTGTTGGCGAGCGGTGACCGGCTGGGCTATGTGCATGTGGGGGAAAGCCACCGTGGCTATCTCGGCACCGGCACCGTTGATTTTCCCGCCTTCTTCGGGGCGCTGGCGGCGATCAACTATGCGGGACCGGTGACCTTTGAAAGCTTCTCATCGGCGGTGACCACTCCTGGTCTCTCCAGCACGCTGGCCATCTGGCGCAACACCTGGACGGATAGCCTGGACCTGGCACGGCACGGCCGCGAGTTCATCGATGCCGGACTGCGTGGGGCGCTGGTCGCACCGACGGGAGCCTGAGGAGGTAGAGCGATGGCATTGCTGGGTATTGATTTGGGGACGAGTGCTGTCAAGGTCATCGTCCTGGACACAGAGGGGCGTTCCTTGAGCGTCAGCAAAGTGGGCTACGAGGTGATGGCCCCACGCCCTGGATGGGCAGAGGGCGATCCCAATGCGTGGTGGCGTGCGACGGTATCTGCTGTGCAAGCAGCGATAGCGCAGGCTCCCCATGCCAGGATCACCGCGATTGGTCTCTCCGGGCAGATGCATGGCGTGGTTCCGACGGACAAGGGCGGACGGCCAACACGCGCCGCGCTGTTATGGGCCGATACCCGAGCGGAGGAGGAACTCAAACGCTATCAGGCGCTGCCTCCTGCTCTGCTGGGGCAGCTGGCAAACCCACTCGTGCCTGGGATGGCCGGCCCGCTTATGTGTTGGTTGGCAGATCACGAACCGGCGGCCTATCAGGCGACGCGCTGGGCATTACAAGCCAAGGATTGGCTCCGGCTCTGCCTGACCGATGCCGTTGCTGCAGACCCCAGCGACGCTTCGGCTACCCTGCTCTACGATCTGCCAGCGGACGATTGGGCCGACGACGTGATCGTTGCCCTGGGTTTGAGGAGGGAACTGTTTGCCCCACTCTCCCCATCTGGGGCACGCGCCGGGACGCTTTCGGCACGAGCGGCGGAAGCACTGGGCCTGGCTGCGGGGCTACCCGTGGCAACCGGTGCCGCCGATACTGCTGCAGCTGGCCTGGGGACTGGCTTGCTTGCCCCCGGTCCTATCCAGTTGACGCTGGGGACCGGAGCGCAACTGGTGCAGCTCTGTTCAGAACCTCTCGCCGACCCAACCGGGCGCACCCACCTCTACCGTGCTGCTGATGGAGTCAACTGGTATCGCATGGCGGCAGTGCAAAACGCGGGCCTCGCCCTCGACTGGGTTCACCGCATGCTTGGTGCTAGTTGGGATGAACTCTATGCGAGCGCTGGTACAGTGGCACCTGGTGCCGGAGGTGTCATCTTCCTACCCTATCTGACACGCGAGCGTGCGCATCACCAGAACCCTCACAGCACGGGAGCCTTCCTGGGCATGCGGATCGATCATCAACGGGAGCATCTGCTGCATGCAGCCCTCGAAGGGGTGGCATTCGGCATCCGTGCTGCCCTGGAGGCCCTTCCGGGTGCAAGCGAGGTAGCTGTCTTGCGGTTGGCCGGAGGCGGGAGTGTGCATCCCGCCTGGCGTCAGATGCTCGCCGATGTCCTGGGGAGAGAATTGGTGACCGTCGATACATTGGACGCATCTGCTCGGGGTGCGGCCTTGCTTGGTGGCGTCGCGGGTGGCACCTGGGCCGATGCTGCGGCAACTGCGTCAGTCGCGCCTGGCATGCAGGTCGTCGCAACTCCCAATCCTGGACATGCCGCGGTCTATAATGAGGTGTATGGACGATACCAAAGGCTGGCAGGAACAATCGATGCCTCAATGTGAATGCAGGCAGGATTCGCCGAATTGGGCAAAAACTGCAGCTTCTCAACGAGTCGATGACTCGACAGGGAAGCCCTGTGTAGACCAGTCATTGAATCCCCCAGCCATCGACACTACATCGCTATAGCCCATTTTCTTGAGCGTCTCAGCCGCCAAAAGGGAGCGCCCGCCTGCGGCGCAGTGCACAACGATGCGGCCACCTCGCTTCGTCGTGAGTTCCGGCTTGGCGTATGGAGACGTCGGCTCGGCGTACCACTCCAGCATGCCACGTGGGGCCAGCACCGCTCCTGGAATATGTCCCTTGTCCCACTCATAGGGCTCTCTGACGTCGAGGATCAGATCGACTTGTCCGTTCTCCAAGTCCTCCTTCGCTTGCGCTGCTGTGATCTCTGGGACGGTTTTGCGTGCTTCCGCGAGCATTTGGTTTGGACTCATTGGTTGATCAATGTTTTGCGTTGACATAGACTTTTCTCCTTCCTTCTCGGTCACTCGCCCGAGAGTTGATCTAATGACAACAAGCGCCAGAGCATTTACAACAAGACATCTAACAAACATACTACGGAATGTCTACGCTTTTCTTTCGCTGGGGAGATTATACCATTCCGTTCATGGCGCCTTCGGATCTCCATCCTTTCGGGGGACGGCGGGCGACCATAAAGGCCCACCCAACCACTCCCCACCGCCCTCGCCCCTACGGGAAGGGGATTTCACCCGGAAGATGGAGAGCCGCGCCTTCTTGGCCCTACCACTCTGCGCCTCTACGCGATACAATGAAAGAAGAAACTACCCGTCCCATAGCACAAAGGAGTGATCCACATGGCAAAAACAATTGAGAGCGTCGCGTCACGAGCACAGACGCCGTTTAAGAATGCCTCTCTTATCGACTTCACGAAACCCGAGAACCGCCAGGCCCAGATGCAGGCACTGGAACAAGTAAAAAGTGAACTAGGGCAAACCTACCCGCTCATCATCGGCGGCAAGAAGATAACGAGCCAGGCCACCTTCGCCTCCGTCAACCCTTCTCAGCCCGACCAGGTGATCGGCTATTTTGCACGCGCCACCGTCGAGCAGGCAAACGAAGCCGTCCAGGCAGCTGCCACCGCCTTCGAAAGCTGGAAACGTGTCCCGGCTGAAGAGCGTGCCGGCTGCCTGTTCGCCGCCGCCGACCAGCTGAGCCAACGGCGCTTCTACTACAACGCCTGGATGATCTATGAAGTGGGCAAAAGCTGGGTCGAGGCAGATGCCGATACAGCAGAAGCTATCGACTTCTTGGAGTTCTATGCACGCGAAATGCTGCGCCTGGCAGGGGATCAACCCCTCGTGCGCCTCGAAGGCGAGGATAACCAGCTTGTCTATATTCCCCTCGGCGTGGGCGCAGTCATCCCGCCATGGAACTTCCCAGGGGCCATCATGATCGGTATGACCAGCGCCGCCGTCGTCGCAGGCAATACCGTCGTGCTCAAGCCTGCCAGCACCTCGCCGATGATTGCGTGGCAGTTCATGCGCATCCTGGAAGAGATTGGCTTGCCGGCTGGCGTGGTTAACTTCCTCACAGGGTCAGGATCAACCATTGGTGACGCACTGATCGAGCATCCGCAGGTACGTTTCATCGCTTTCACCGGCTCGCGTGATGTTGGCCTGCGCATCAATGAACTGGCCGCCCGACCACAAAAGGGGCAGCGTTGGCTCAAGCGCACCATCCTGGAGATGGGCGGCAAAGATGCCGTCGTGGTCGATGAGACCGCCGACCTGGATGCCGCCGCCGATGGCATTGTGGCCTCGGCCTTCGGTTTCCAGGGACAGAAATGCTCCGCCGGTTCGCGAGCCATTATCGTTGAGTCGGTCTATGACCGTGTGCTCCAGAAGGTAATCGAGAAAACGAAGCAACTGAGGCTGGGTGATGTCACCCAACCGGACACCTACATGGGACCCGTGGTCGATGAGAACGCCATGAAGAAGATCACCGACTATATCGAGATTGGCAAAAGCGAGGGTCGCCTCATGACAGGCGGCGGACATCACGGTCCGGGCTACTTTATTGAACCAACGGTGATCGCAGATGTCGACCCACAGGCACGCGTTGCACAGGAAGAAATCTTCGGGCCGGTGCTGACAGTAATCAAAGCGAAAGACTTTGACGATGCCCTACATATCGCCAATGACACAGAGTATGGGCTCACGGGCTCACTCTACTCGCGCGATCAACAACGTATCGAGCGCGCCAAAGAAGAGTACTACGTCGGGAACCTCTACTTCAACCGCAAAAGCACAGGTGCGCTGGTGGGCGTCCATCCCTTTGGAGGCTTCAATATGTCCGGCACGGACTCGAAGGCGGGCGGCCCCGATTACCTGCTCTTGTTCACGCAGGCTAAAGCCATCTCGGCTAAAAAGTAGGGGCGGGGGAGGAGGCTTTAATTTGTCGGCTGTTACTCAATTGAGCCCTGGCACATGGCAGATTTCGCTGCCATTCCAGGGTGAACCTGAAATTATTGGTTCGTATCTCCTGGCTGGCGGTAACGAACTCGCCATCATCGATCCAGGTCCGAGCAGCATGCTTGAGCACTTACTGGCAGCGATTCGCGAGGCAGGCTTTGAGCCGGAAGATGTCACGCACATCCTGGCTACCCATGTGCACCTGGATCATGCAGGTGCTGCCGGGTCGCTTGTTCGCCGCATGCCCAGAGCACAGGTGTATGTACACAGCAAGGGTGCGCCGCACCTGCTTGACACGACGAGGGTAGTAGCGAGTGCAACACGCATCTACGGAGCACGTATGCACTCGCTGTGGGGCGAGATTGAGCCTACCCCGCAGGAACGGCTGCATATCCTCGAAGGGGGCGACACACTGCATGTTGCAGGTCGACGCCTGGAGGTGCATTATACGCCGGGACACGCAGTACATCACGTGATCTTCTTCGACGCACACTCCGGTGAACTGTTCGCGGGCGACGTGGCTGGTGTACGTTTGCCGGGGGTGGACTACATACGTCCACCGACGCCTCCACCCGATCTCGACCTGGAGGCATGGTCCCAGAGTATGGAACTGGTAAAGAACTTACATCCCGACGTGCTCTACATTGCACACTTCGGCCCAGTGAGGAATGCACCACAACACCTTGCACGCCTGCGTGAAAAGCTCTACACCTGGGGCGATTTCGTCCTGGCAGCCATGCGCGAGGGCAAAGACGAGGCTGAGGTTATTCGATTGTTGATCGAGCAGACGGACCCTGAGCTGGAACGGGTAGCACAGGATCCGCATGCTCTTGTGCGTTATGAGATTGCGACAAATTATCCCATGACCGTGCAGGGCTACATGCGCTATTGGAAATTAAAATCACAAAACCGCTGAATGTCCGGCGGGGAAAGCGCAAACTTTACCCGGTCCGGGTAGCCCTCGGTCGGCCAGACCGTGGCCGTAACGCCTAAGATGAGGAGGGCTGCCCGTTTGTCCTCCTTGGTAATCTCATAGGTGGGATCTCTCAGGTATGGCTGTTGGCTTATGGCCCAAGCTTCAAATTTGTCTAGGGCGGTAAGGAGCTTCTGGCTGCGCTCCGTCGTGTTGGAAAAACGGGTAAGCAGCAGTTCGGTTTCCCGCAGGTCTTTCTCCATTTTGGGGTCAACCTGCCCCCGTACCAGGTCAATATGCTCGCGCACCAGAACCGGGTTTAGAATATAGGGGCGGGCAAACTCCCACACCTGGGCGTCAAGAATCGCAACACTAATTCCAACGGAGTGGTGATAGTGCTCCTTATCGCTTCCCCAGTTCTGTTTGCACTGGTAGTCAAGGTAGTGTGGCCGGCGCTGATAGCGCAGCACATGCATGCGTCTGCCGCAAATGCCACAAAACACCAGGCCGCCGCGCAGGAGGGTTTCATTGGGTCGATGGTTATTGCGTGGGGACATTTCCTGATTGCGCCGGAGTTGCTCCTGAATTGCTGCAAATTCATCCGGGTCTATGACGCGCGGATAGACGCCTTGGGGCAAGCGAACCTGTTCATCTTCAGTGGTTTTACGGGGAGAGGTGGTTTGACCGTCTTTGGTTTTGCGGTAATTGACGGCGTATGGATAGCCCCGGTAGTTGCCGTTGGTTAAGTGCTGCAAGACCGTAATGCGATTCCAGACAGACTTGCGGTACAGCCACATCAAGTGGTGGTGATCCGCTCATTTGAGCTCATTTTTAGGTGGTTTTTTGAGCTCTCCACCAAATAGTGTGGTTGTTGTACCTCAGGTGGTGGAAGAGTAAGGTTTGCGTTTGTGGGCATGGAGGTATTCTACCAAATCGAGGAGGTTTCAATTGTACTGCGTAGTAGGTACAGTATCGCCTCGGAGCGTTGTCAAGGACATTACACGTTAAATACGCCCAACTCCGCTAGTGCCGGACCAATGCCATTGAGCGCCCGATAAATGAGCTTACGAGCGCTTTCCTCGCCAATCAGGGGCGAGCAGAACAGCCGACACGTCGCGATGAGGGCAGCAAAGCCTTTGATAACCTCCATACGCGGAATGCGATCGAGTTGCGCCGTCCGTACCACCTGCAGGTAGCCACCAGGGGCAACCTGCAAACTGGAAAGCGCGGGGAAGGCCGAGGAAAAGTCTTCCAGGATATCGCGCAGGACATTTATCGCTTCCTGTGGCCCTACCAGTTGGGCCACGGCTAGTGAGATACGGCGAATGCCCTCAACGAGCATGCGCCATTCCATAGGGGTAATCAATTGCTCCACGCCAGAGGCATCGACGATATTGCTGTCGACGATACGCGGCGTTTCAGAAGTGGAGGCCGCAGGTGGGGGTTCAGTAATGGGAGCCATTCGTGGACGCTTCGGGATAGATGCCACTCGAGGGGGTTCCATGGGCAGTCGCATGCCTGGGCGCTCAGAGGTGAAAGGAGCATTGCGTCGTTGCAACTGCGAGAGCAGATCATCTAACATCCTCTCATGGTCACTGCTCACATTCTGCATACTAGTAGTGATACTACGCTCAAAGCGCACGCTGGCTTGCGTCCAGTACTGGAGATCAGCCAACGTGGCACCCGCATCACCGATGGTGCTCACAATATGGCTGAGTGTACCACCGCGAAAGTACAGGTGTGCCAGACCGATGTGCGTTGTGCTACGCAGGGTAAGGCGACCGAACGCCTTCGAACGTCTGATAGTGTTGACCATATGTGGGAGGTCGCGCAGTGAACCTCGCCAGGGTGAACCCGCGGGTAGGATCTGTGTCACAACACGTACTGCCCTTTCGCAGTAACTACTCAGGTGTCTGAATTCCTCGCCGCCTGCGGCGGCTCGCGTCTTTTTTGCTGCGGGCATTGCCGCCGCAGGCGGCAATGCCCGCAGCAAAAAAAACCTCGCGAACCACCGAAGGTGGTGAGGAGTCCTGAGTAGTTACATGTAAAGTAAGTAAAAAGGAGTAACATGGTCAAACGCAAAAGCCCGAAGGGCCCTCCATCACCCCCCACTCCAGTAAACTCTTCCTTTGGAGCGTCTACCGCAGAAACACTATTGGCAGAGGGAGCAGAGGTATATTCAGATGAGCCTCGCAAGCGGATTCTTGATGCTGCACAAACCTTATTTGCCACCCATGGCTTTCATGCCACCACTACCAAAGCTATTGCACAGCAGGCTGGAGTGCCTGCTGGCCTCACCTTTTACTATTTTCCTACGAAGAAAGCCCTGCTGCAGAGCGTGATCGACGAGCGGAATATCCTCGTAGAACTTCGGGGTATCATCGATATGCTGGTTGTGACTGATCCCAGGTCTGCATTGATCACGCTAGGTTCGCGCTACCTGGAGCTATTGAAGCAACACAAAGAACTGGCTTCAATTCTGCTGCGGGAGTTTCGTTCCCATCCAGAGGTAGCGGCACAATTTCATGCACTGCGCGAAGAGCAAATTCAGCTCATCGCATCTTATTTGCAAGCGTCTTTACAGGCTGGACAGCACGAGCCAGTGAAGAATATACAAGAGATAGCACGTGTCTTCTTGTATAACGTTATCGTGATCGGCATTATTGAGGATCCACCTGAACCTCTGCGTTTTATTGAGGATATGGCAGATATTCTGCTGTGTAGTCTCGTCAAGAATGGGGATGAGGAGCCCTGAAGAGTTACATCTGCTTCTTGTTAGAAACCATGCTGGAATACAGGGCTTCGCAAGAGTCGTCAAATGTGCTCCCCGCCTCACCCCGAAAGGCGAGAAAGAGCGTGGCGCGGCGTGCCGCGCCACGCTCTTTCTCGCCCTCTTTTGCCGCCGCAGGCGGCTAGTCTCGCTGAGCAATGCGACTTTTGCGAAGCCCTAGCTGGAGTAAAAGCAATGCAGACAAAAGAAGAGATTTCGGCTATAATACTATGGGTTTTTTGCCTGCGTTGCGACATGTCACGAATAAGGAAACGTGCGCAACGAAAAAACAACGGGACGAACGTTGTCTAGTTGGAGTATCAAGCCGAGACATCTTTTTGTAGGAACTACCGAGGAAAAAAGGAGCGAATCATGTCTACATCACCGCAAGATAGCGGGGCTAACACATTACCTCAAGGATACACCAGGCTCGCCAATAGTGAGCGGCAGCCCCTTGCTGGTGCACACCCACTCGGTTCAGTGGATCCCAACGAGCGTGTTGAGGTTACCGTCTACCTGAGGGCACCTTCTACTAGCAATCTGGCTGACAGAATCGCTGAGCAAGTACAACAGCAAAGCCGACCGCTCACCCGCGAAGAGTACGCTGCTCATCATAGTGCTGCCCCCGATGACATCGCGAAGGTCGAACAGTTCGCACGTAAGCATGATCTGACGGTCGTCGAAACGGACCCTGTCAGTCGAAAGGTGGTCCTTGCGGGTACAGCCGCCGCCATGAGTGCAGCCTTTGCCGTCAAACTGCAGCGCTATGAATACGCTGGGCGCACATACCGGGGTCGCACCGGTCATGTGCACATTCCAAAAGAGCTGGATCAGATCGTTGTAGCTGTTCTAGGACTCGATGATCGTCCGCAGACCGAGCCACGTCTGCGATATTATGATCCTGGGGTGCAGGCGCGTGCTGCCACCAACTCCTACACACCACTGCAACTGGCCAGGCTCTACGACTTTCCCACCAACCTTGACGGTAGCGGTCAGTGTATCGCGATCATTGAGCTTGGTGGAGGGTACAATAGCGACGATCTCACGACGTACTTTCAACAATTGAACATGCCACTGCCGAAGGTTACCAGTCTATCAGTCGATGGAGGGCTCAATCAGCCCGCGGGCGACCCAAACAGCGCAGATGGCGAAGTGGATCTGGATATTGAGGTGGCAGGTGCCATTGCCTCTGGTGCACATATCGCTGTCTATTTCGCTCCGAACACCGATCGAGGCTTTGTCGATGCCATCACCCAGGCTACGCACGATAGCGCAAATAATCCATCCGTGATCTCGATCAGTTGGGGTAGTGCTGAAGCGAATTGGACAGCCCAGGCCATGCAACTGCTGGACCAGTCATTTCAAGCGGCCGTTGCCCTGGGTATCACGGTCTGCTGTGCCGCTGGCGACAACGGCTCAGGGGATGGCCTCACCGATGGGCTGGCACATGTGGATTTTCCTGCATCCAGTTCCTACGCATTGGCCTGCGGCGGCACGCGGCTGGAGTCGGCCAATGGCGTCGTCACTCGTGAGGTGGTATGGAACAACGGCCCCAACTCATCCACAGGTGGGGGCATCAGTGATGTCTTCGACGTTCCGCAGTGGCAGACCAGGGCAAATGTACCAGCATCACGAAATGCGAATCAGCGTGTTGGACGCGGTGTGCCTGATGTCGCAGGTGACGCCGATCCTGATACGGGATACCAGATCTATGTTGACGGGCAAAGCGCCGTGATCGGTGGTACCAGTGCAGTTGCGCCGCTGTGGGCAGGCTTGATCGCGCTCATCAATCAGCAGCGAGGGCAACACATTGGCTACCTGAATCCTCTTCTCTACCAGAATTACGCTCAACTCATGCAGAACAATGCATTGCGGGATGTGACCGAGGGCAACAATGGAGCCTATTCCGCCGGGCCAGGCTGGGATGCATGTACAGGATTAGGGACACCCGACGGAGCCAAACTGGTCACAGCACTGGCAGCATTAGGAAAGACCAGCGCACCTGCGTAGCCCGTCTTCGGACCAGACGATGTGTGTAGAGTGCGGATAAATCGGCATTCTACGTACAGCAGTTCGCAAGCATGTTGTGGTGAGGGTGGGCTTTGCCGTCAACGGCGGCAAAGCCCACCCTCACCACATGAATGAGCGAGCTAATACATGGACTGGATCGAATGAATGAGATAGGTCGTCACCCCACCGGGGGTTGACACGCTTACCTCATCGCCTTCCCGATGCCCCATAAGTGCTTTGCCCACTGGTGACTGGTCCGAGATCAAGCCTGCTTTGGGGTCGGCTTCAAACGTTTCGACTATCTTGAAGGTGCGTTTCACACCCGTTTCACTCTCAACCTGTACCTGCATCCCGATGCGCACAACAGGTGGCCCTTCTTCATCCGTGTGCATATCCGGCGTCATAATCTCGGCCACTGTCAGCAATTGCTCCAGTTGCAGAATCTCGCCTTCTACTTTGGCCTGCTCGTGCTTGGCATCCTCGTAAGCACTGCTTTCGCTGATATCACCAGCTTCTTTGGCGTCATGGATGTAATCAGCGATCTCCTTACGCTTTATTGTGCGCAGGTAGTCCAGGCGCTCCTTCTTCTTGGCAAAACCCTCAGGTGTCAGATGGTAGATTTTCTGCTCTTGCTTTGCGTCACTCTGTCCACCAATACTCATAAAAACTCCTCCCTGATTTGAGGTACTCAACCTATGTCTTTCTGACCTCTCACAACTCTCCGCCTCTGTCCTCAATATGTGCGTGAGTGAGATTATACGGTCTAGAACGCCCAACGTCAAGTGACTTCGGTGGTCAATTTTGATCCTTGGATATATACGCCTTCGCCCGATTGTCTAGTAACCTTTCCTTTTAGGTTCGTCCAATGCGGTGAAGTCCTGTGCCGCACACCGGGCAAGTTCCCCGTAGAGCCGGACGGCCATTTTTCATGATGATCCCCTGCGGATTCTGCATCGGCACTTTCTTTTTACACTTCACACAATATGCTTCAACCACGGATGTGCTGACTACATCTGTGGCATCCTCTTCAGCCGCAGACATGCTCGTAATGGGAGGTTCGCTCATGTCTATTACTGGTATACTGACTACTTCCACGATATCCTCTCCAGCTGCTGACATGCTCGTAACGCCTGCTTCGCTCGTGTCTATTACTGGTATACTGGCTACCTCCGCCGCGTGCTCTTCAGCCGCCGACGTGCTCGTAACGCAGACTTTGCTCCACTTCTGCACATTCACCGCCACTGTTTCAGGACGTTCCTCGTGAACATATCTCCCGCTGTCCCGTAGAAGGACAACCTGGGCTTTCGCCGATAGCTGATGAGGAATAGGGCGGCTATTGTTCAGTGTACAAATAATCAGGGTTGGTTGTTGCAGTGTTTCCATGTGTTGTGACACATCCTGTGTCAGTTTACCTGCAAGCAGCGCCAGGGGAGCATGTTGCGCACCAAGCTGATGTGTTGTGGCATACAGATAGTCAAGCTCAGACATGGTATAGTCAAGATGCTGCCGTTTTATTGTGTAGCGAAGAGCAGGACGAGTACTCATCAGTGGATACAGGATCAACCCAACCAACGGAACCTGTAGCAGTTTCCTCTGCCGGTCTTGTTTGTGTGCCTGTTCACCCACAGATAGGGTTGTGGGTGAGATCAGTATGAGCCCCTTGCATAATTCTGGGAATTGTGCCGCCATCGCTACTGCATAGTTGCAACTCAGTCCGCTTGCCAGCAGTGTGGCTGGTCCTGTGACAACATCTGCAAGAAAATCGTGACACAACGTCTCATAGGTTTCGGCGGAATAGTCTATATGCGGGCGATCAGACAAGCCGAAACCCAGCAGGTCAGGGACATAGACACGATACTGCTGTGCCAATGGCTCCATAATCTTGCGCATCTCATAGGTAGATGCGCCGATGCCAGGCGCGTGTAGCAGGACAAGTGGAGGAGCATCCGCAGCTCCAAGCACTTTATAGAAGATATGGCCGTGTTTCCAGCGATAAAGGCGGGCCTCGCCTGGTAGGGCACTCTCAAGCGGCCTGGGACTGTCTATGATGTGATGCCACAGTGCCACAATCATAGCAGCAATAAGTGCACCTAGTGCAATTAGACCGAGCAACTGCAAGAGGCTCAAGAAACGGTGTACTATTCTCTGCATTTTCCTTCCTTCCTTCTCTCCTGCTAGTATAGCATGGCTATAACTATTGACGCTATACGTTATGCAAACTACAATACGCATAACTTATCCCAGGAGATACTATGCGAATTATCAACAACCTGGACGAGATGACCGAAACAGCACGAGGATGGCTCGCTGGTGGGTCGGTCGGTTTTGTGCCCACCATGGGCCATCTCCATGCTGGACATCTCACGCTGGTGCAAGCAGCCCACCAGGAATGCGAAATCAGCGTCGTGAGTATTTTGGTGAACCCACTGCAATTTGATCCCACAGAGGACCCGGCAGACTATCCACGCAACCTTGCCCAGGACCTTCAACTCTTAAATGCCGCAAATGTCGCTATCATCTTCACTCCCAGTGCCGAGGATATGTACCCTCCTGATTTTTCTACCTATGTTACACCATCTGGCCCACTCGCGGAACGATTGGAAGGAGCCAGCCGTCCAGCATATTTACGTGGAGTTGCCACGGTGACTACTAAGTTATTTCAACTCGTGCGGCCTGATATTGCCTACCTGGGGCAGAAAGATGCCCAGCAGATAGCAGTTATCCGCCAGCTTGTGCGTGATCTCAACGTTGATATCAGCTTGCGTGTGCTTCCCACGGTACGCGAGGATGATGGACTGGCTATGGGCTGCAGCAACGTCCTTCTCTCTGCATCTGAGCGACCAGTCGCCACTATACTCTATCGAGCACTGCTGGCGGCTAAGGCACTGATCGATAGCGGTGAAGGGCGTTCTGCCGTCATTGAAAAAGCCATGGCCGATCTGGTAGCCAGCGAAACCATGGTCAAACTAGATTATGCCGCAGTCTGCCACCCCGACACCTTTGCAGAACTGGCAGAGGCTGTACCTGGCACATTGCTGGCTATCGCAGCACACATCGGCAAGGCACGCCTGGTTGATAACTTCCTCTGGACAACGGATGGTCGCTGGTTAATTTAGTGGAACGGGCTCCAAATTGGGATACAGGTCGCATATCTGCTCGTGCAGTAATGCTATATTAGAAGTGAACCGCTGAATGGCAAACTTGGCTTGAGGTACGCTCCTTTAGTGGGAATGCACAAGGCTATTTCAAGCTCGCATCAAGCCAAGATTGCCATTCAGGGAAATAAAAGCGTCTCCCAGGAGGTAGCCTAGATGAAAGCACAGCCTTCAAAGTATCTATTGGGTGCAAATCTGCTCTTCTTACTCATCCTCACTCTCACCGCATGTGGAGGTCGCAATAGCACCAGCATACCCTCACCATCAAGTCATAACGCAACCACCGCTGGTAGCAGCACACACACAAAAACTCCCGACAATAGCCTCGGTACGACGCCAACACCAGCTCTAGGTTCGGGCGCGCAACCCTGCCCAGATGCAGTGAGGGCTCCTGCACACTGGGCTGCTATCATTGGTATACCAGACACGTTTGCCAGAGTGGAGAGCGTGACCTGCGCTCACCTTATGCGAAATCCGTCCTTGCAAGTGCTGGTTACAGCCCGCAGTGATGGCACCGCTGCCATTCTGGACGTTTATGTCTATGACAACATCACCAACCCGAGACCGACTCAGCTCTTCAAGTTGCAGGATCTCATTGAGGGTGATGCCAGGATCAGCAAGTATAACACGATCATCACTGCTGAGGTCGATGCAGCGTCTAGCGTCAACAGCGGCCAACCCGACGCGGATCTCGTCCGGGACCTCTTCCGCGAGTTCCAGTGGTCTGATGCCGCAGGCGCATTCGTGCAGGTCAGCTTCCCCGGCATCTTTCCCGACCTCACCCGCTTCCAGGCCGAGGATGATCAGGCAAAGGTCGATCAAGGGCATGATAGCTGGAAACTCGATGCCGCCCTGACCGCCACAACACTTGCCGTCAAGCTGCTCAAGTGGCCTATCACTGCTCCCACAACCATTATGAGCGGAGGTGGGCCTCACGATGTCAACGCAGTCGTCACTGTTAGGAGTACCAGCCCTGTTAGTGGTAGCATCACCGTCACCCTGGGCCGTCTCGAAGGCAGCACCAACGGTGGTATCTGGGAAATCACTCGTGTTCAGGCAGATGCTGCCTCCATCACGGCACCCATCGAGCGCGACAAACTGAGCAGCCCCGTCACCGTCACCGGAACAGGTAATGCCTTTGAGGGCCAGATTGGCACCGTCACTGTGTTGGATCACCTCTATACCGATATCGGTCATGCCGTTGCCAACGGAGCTATCGGAAATGGCATGACCACCTTCTCTGCGCCCGTCACCTACCACTCCACCTTCCAGAGAGGTGCTGAGGAAGGGGTAGTTGTACTCTATGTCTATAGCAATGCCAATGGTTCGATTGCAAGTGCTGTTATGATCAAAGCGTTGTTGGGTCTGTAGCCACGGCCACCAGCACGTCGCGTCGCTTTATCACTCGATCCACCGTATGCACAAACTGCGTATACGGTGGGTCATTACGTACCCGCAAACGCGTACGTTGCTCTACCAGTTCCACCATCGCTGTGCGCTCAATGCGTGTCGCATTCCACGCCAATGCCAACGTGCCACCAGGCAGCAGCATACTCTCCCAGACAGGTAGCGCTTTGCTTAGCAACTGCGCAATCTCGGCAAAATGCTGGATACCATAGGGTAGATCGCCTACGATGGCATGCATGTGTGGACCACCGGGAACCTCCTGCATATGTACATTGGCCTGGCCGCTATCACCATGGGCCAGCACTAGCATACGTGTCGCCCCCTTCTGCCCGATCTCGAACTGATAACGGCGCCCCAAGCGACGCCCACGCTCATCCAACTCTTTATACGGTATATGCTCGCTATGCAAATATTGCTTGACAAAAACGGCGGTTGTCTCGACATCCTGCCGTTCACGCTCTATGCCAAAGGCATCATAACCAGCCGCCAGCGCCAGAAACAGTGTCGTCCCACCGCCCGCCAGTGGATCGAGCACGCGCAGTCGCTCACGGAACTGCCCACTGTACGCCCCCGCGAAGACGGCGATATTGAGCAACACCTGCGTGAAGACTTCATTGGTCTTGCCCTTGTAACGACGCACCTCCGCCATCTCCAGTGGAACAAACGGCGTGAAGTGCGGTTCCAACGGGCGCAAAAGTGGCCCTTCCACCTCGCCGATGTGTGCAAAATATTCATATACTCCGCTTGTTGCACCCAGGCGAGAGAGGATAGCGAGCATTGCCGGAGTTGCAATCTCCTCGTTGATGGTGACGAGCAAGTAGGCTTGTCCCGATAACGTCACGGATTCGACGCTGCTGATGGCGGGTCCGAGCGGGCTGGTGAGCAGCTCGGGGGCTGCCAACGCTTCGGTCATATTGCTGTATTGGGTGCTGCGTTGGGGGGTGATGGTGAGTGCGAGTTTCATGCTATGGCTATGATCAACTTCCCGAAATTCCTATTCTCTCCCATCAGCGTATGTGCCGCCGCAATCTCCTCCATGGGATAGACCTGCTCAATAATCGGCTGCACCTTCCCACTCGCCAGCAACGGCAGCACATGTGTCGCGAAACGGCGCGTCACCACTAACTTCTCCTCCAACGTCCGCGTACGCAACATCACGCCGCGGATCGAAATACGTTTTCCCATCAGCAAACCCAGGTTCACGTTTGCCTGTGTACCACCCAACGTCGCCAGAAACACCATGCGTCCCCACATTCCCAGCGCCTCCAGGTTCTGCTCCATATAGGCTGCACCGACAAAATCAAGCACCACCTGCACACCATTGCCATCGGTCAAACGATTCACCTCCGCAGCAAAGTCCTGGTCCGAAAGCGCCACATCCAAACCCAGAGCCTTAGCCCGTTCCAGCTTACCAGGCGTGCGCGACGTACCGAACACCGTTGCCCCTGTGGCGTGTGCAAGCTGAATAGCCGCCGTCCCTACACCGCTGCCAGCAGCATGAATCAACACACGCTCACCCATCTGCAAACCTGCCTGCGTAAATAACGCATCATGAGCGGTCATGAATACCTCTGGCACACCTGCCGCTTGCGCAAAATCCAGATTCTGTGGAATCTCCACCAGCAATCCTTCATGCGCCAGGAGATACTCTGCTTGCGCTCCACCACCTGCCAATCCCATTACCCGCTGACCCGGCTTCCACGCGCGTACCAGCGGCCCAACAGCATCAACCTCACCCGCAAATTCTAGCCCTGGAATAAACGCTGGTGATCCTGGAGGCACAGGATAGCCTCCAGCACGCTGGAACAAATCAGCCCGATTGACACCCGACGCTCGCACCCGTACCCGTACCTGGTCCCCTGTCGGCTCCGGCGTCTCTACGTCCTGTACCTCTAGTACCTCCGGGCCACCCGGCCTGGTGATTATTACTGCTCGCATGTAACTCTCCTCTTCCGCGTGAGGAAGACAATCCGCTGTTTCCAAGATAGCGTCATGAAACCAGTCATGATAAGGTGGGTTAGCCGCAGTATATCACGCCCACAGACAGAAGTGTATCTATGTCATTGAGCATCCTCCCGTAATATAGTCCGTGGTAGCTCTGTGGGGCCCACGCGAAAAAACTCATACGGCCAGCAGAACAATTTGAAATGTATGGCATGGCTAGCCTGTTCCCCCCCATAGCCTGATTGCGTTTTCACGAGATTGGCGATAGTGACATATCCCGAATCCACGAGATGTTGATCGGGAAGGAGGTCCTTCTCGGCCACGTTTGAAACAATAGAGAGTTTTCATACAACATTTGCTCGAAGTGTAAATGTTGTATGAAAACTCTCTATTGTTTAGCTTTCAGGGAGAAGTTGTCTCCACCTACTGGCTGTTTCATCCAGATCATCCGCATCCGTGGAGAACGTGATATCTTTGTTCGCTTCTAATTGTTCAAGGCGCAGTGGTAGCTTCGCTTTCAAGAGCGTATAGGTGTCGCTTCTCTCCTCGATCAACGCTTTAACGTGGTTGCCTGGAACGAGAGTGCGTGCCGGGTCTTCGGGGATTTCTCTCTGCTTTCCGAAAGAGATCGCAATGCCATCTGGTCTATCTTTATGCATCCTGCCAATCGGGAGCTTTTTGTTGATTGGGAGCTAGCGATACAAAACGCAGTAATGTCTTTTCGCGCGACCTATGATCGACATGCTGGTGAAGTATGGGCTGAGCAACTCGTCGCAGATCTCAAGCAAGCCAGTCCTGAATTTCGCAACTTGTGGCCACAACACGATATTCAATGGTCATGCGATCCCCACGAGAAGGAATTGAATCATCCGCAGGTTGGGCACCTGCTCGTCCATAGTGCAATGCTGCTTGTTCCAGAAGCGCCCACGCTCCAGATGGCGATCTTTACGCCACGTTCGCAAGATACAGTAGTCAAACTTGAGACATTATTGAGGGTCAATGCAGATCTTCAAGGCGTAAGCGGCTTTCGGCAAGAGCATCAATTACTGTTCAGGCGTGGGGAGTCGTCATCGTATGATATAATTTGCCCAACGAAAAGGTTATTCGGCAATGGCAGAGGACACACCATCATGTTCACCCTCAACGACATACTGCAAGGCTGTAGGACGCATATTTACCTGCACAGAGCAACACCGCCTGACCCGGCACAATCCTTTCCCGCCGCACGCGACAACAGCAACCACATCGGCCCAGGCGACCTCTTCATCGCCATCAAAGGAGCGCATGTCGATGGACACCGCTTCATCCCAGTCGCGGCACAAGCCGGGGCAGGTGCCGCTCTCTGCACCGAACCCGCAAGCGACGTGCCCCCTGATTTCTTGCAGATTGTCGTCCCGGATGTCATCAAAGCCCTGCACGCAACTGCCCGTGTGCGCACACAACGCCAGCAAAACACTATCCTCATAGGCATCACCGGCAGCAATGGCAAGACCAGCACCAAAGAGGCCACCGCTGCCGTCCTGAGTCGCCAGGCACCAACCCTCAAGACTTATGCCTCCTACAACACCGAAATCGGCTATCCGCTCACCCTGCTGGGCCTGGAGCCACAACATCGCTATGCCGTACTGGAGATGGGAGCACAGTGGGTCGGAGAACTTGCCTGGCTTTGTCGCGATATTGCCAGCCCCCATTGGTCGCTCATTACCACCGTCGGCGCAGCACACCTCGAATTTTTTGGCTCGCAGGAGCACGTCGCCCTCGCTAAAAGCGAATTGGTGCAGGTTCTCACCCCAGACGGCATCGCTATACTCAACTACGATGATCCGAACGTACGCGCCATGAACCAGAAAACAGCCGCCCGCGTTATCTACTACGGTCTTGGTGAAGGTGCAGATGTCCGTGCCAGTCACATCAACGGTGATCCTCTGCTGGGATGCAGCTTCACCCTGCACTACCACGGACGGCAAACCCGTGTGCAATTGCACTTACCCGGCGAGCACGGCGTCACCATTGCCCTGGCGGCTGCCGCTGCCGGATGCGCCGCGGAGCTGTCCCTTGACGATATCCGAGCAGCCTTAGAGGACTTGACACCCGCCAAAGGACGTTGCCAGATCAAGCCAGGCCCCAACGGCAGCACCTTGATCGACGATACTTACAACGCTAATCGCCAATCCATCATTGCCATCACGCGAGCTATGCAAGCCACCTCGCTCCCTACCAACGGCAAACGCTGGGCATTGCTGGGCGACATTTTCGAACTCGGCCCATATACACGTGCCGAGCATCTTGCCACCGGAGCTGCATTGGCAGGCGTTGTAGACTATCTCGTTGCCATCGGCGACCAGGCGCGTTTCTTCGTCGAAGGCGCAACCCAGGCGGGTATGCCCTCACAGAATACCTACCTGTTTGCTGCTGACGTTGAGAATAGCGCTGCATTAGAAGCCACCAAACGCGCCGCCGCCGATCTGCTCAAACAAAAGGTGCATAGTATTGATCTTGTTCTGCTCAAAGGATCACGCGGCATGCACATAGAAACGATGCTGGATATGCTTTAGCAAGGAGGAACGGATGCCAGAAAAAAAGATGCGTATCGGCCTCATCTTCGGTGGACGCTCCGGCGAACACGAAGTCTCCCTCGCCTCGGCCACGTCCGTCATGGCGAACCTCGACAAAGACAAATACGACGTGGTGCCTATCGGCATCACCAGGGAGGGCTCCTGGTTACTCGGCATCGAACCACCCCAGTTGCTAGCTGCCGAGCAGAGTGTGGCCCCTGATGTAGGCCTGGAGCAAACAACTGCCGTCACTTTAACCGGCGACCCTAGTCTGCGCCGTCTCATCCCCGTACACAGCAACGAACCGCTCGGCGCAGAAGGCACGCTCGACGTGATCTTCCCCGTTCTGCATGGTACCTACGGCGAAGATGGTGCCCTGCAAGGGCTGCTGGAAATGGCGAATGTCCCTTATGTTGGTTGTGGCGTGCTGGGTTCGGCCCTGGGCATGGACAAAGAGAAGATGAAAATGGTCTTCCGCTCAGTCGGTTTGCCCGTCCTTGATTCGCTCACCTATCGACGCAATCAGTGGGAGCGTTCACCGGAGGAGATCATTAACGCCGTCGAACACCGTATCTGCTATCCCTGCTTCGTCAAACCCGTCAATCTCGGCTCAAGTGTCGGCGTCAACAAAGCGCACAACCGCGAGGAACTGCAGCACGCCATACGAGTAGCTGCAGAATACGATCGCAAAATCATCATTGAGGTCGGTATCGATTGCCGTGAGCTGGAGTGTTCCGTCCTCGGCAACGACGAACCGCTGGCCTCGGTCGTCGGCGAAGTCATCCCCAGCAACGAATTTTACGACTACAACGCTAAGTACATCGACGGCAAATCCCAGGCCATCATACCTGCTGATATCCCGCAGGTCACTGCCGAGAACGTACGGCGTTGGGCGGTGCAGGCATTTCTCGCACTTGATCTCAGCGGCCTCGCTCGTGTCGATTTCTTTCTGGAGAAGGAGACTGGCAAGGTCTACATCAACGAAGTCAACACCCTCCCAGGCTTCACTCAGATCAGCATGTATCCCAAACTGTGGGAGGCGAGCGGTCTCTCCTACAGCCAATTATTGGATCGTCTGATTGAGCTAGCCATTGAGCGTCACGACGACCGCCAGCGCAACAGAACCAGTCTATAGGGGGAACGAAGATGTCGCGCACCACCATTCGCTCGATCAGCGTCGAGCCCTTAAACATCCCGTTGTTGGAGCCATTCACCATCGCAACGGGCAGCGTCACCGAGGCTCGCAATGTGCTCATCACTATCACACTTAACGATGGCAGCGTGGGCTACGGCGAGTGCGCCCCTTTCAACCCCAGCACGGGCGAGACGCAGGAAACGGCTCTGGCGGCTGCTCGTGGGTGTGCAGCGCTCATCGAAGGCCAGGACGCGGCTCACTGGCGCAGGCTCTCCAGGCTGATGCATAGCGTTTACTTCAGCCAGGCGACTGCCATTGCGGGGATGGAGATGGCCCTACTGGACGCGCTCACTCGCTCCTACAGTGTCCCGCTCTACGTTTTTTTCGGTGGTGCCAGTACATCCGTCGAGACCGATATAAGCATTCCCATAGTCACACCTGAACATGCCTACGATCTGGCAAAAGATATCCTGGCGCGTGGCATTCGCACCATCAAAATAAAGGTTGGCGGTGATATCCGCGAGGATGTTGCCCGTGTCGAAGCGGTTCGCGAAGCTGCACCTGGCGTGGGCCTGATTCTTGATGCCAACCAGGGCTATACAGCTAGCGAGGCGTTGCTCTGCCTGGAAGCATTAGACGACCGCGATATCCGTCCTCTTCTGCTAGAACAACCGGTGCATAAGGATGATTACGAAGGCTTGCGCTACGTCACACAGCATACCACAGTGCCTATCGCCGCCGACGAGAGTGCCTCTCACGCTGCTGCGGTCGCACGTTTGCTCGCCATGGGAGCCATCAGCATTGTCAACGTTAAGCTTATGAAAGCAGGCGTTGTGGAAGCACTTGATATTGCTGCCGTCTGTCGCACCAACCACCTGGGGCTAATGATTGGCGCCATGATCGAGTCACGTCTTGCCATTGCCGCCGCAGCCCATCTTGCAGCAGGGCTGGGAGGATTTTCCTTCATTGACCTTGATACTCCTATGCTGCTTGCTGAAGACCCATTTACTGGTGGCTACGAGCAGCGAAACGGCATCTACGATGTATCCAGTGTAAAAAGCGGGTTAGGAATAGAGCGACGGTAACATGGGATTGGTAAGGCACATAAAAACTGTTCCTTTGCTTGCTTTTTTCGTATGCGGAAGGTATGCTTGTTGTATGAAGGAAGAAACGTTGTCCTCACCATCCCTATCGGGCTAGAACGAGAAGCATTCCCCATCTGATGAGCATCCAAGTATTTTCGGCAGGCAGTAGAGTCCGTGTAGTTAGCTATAGTCCCTTCAGAGGCTTGAGAGGGACCGTTCGAACGGTCGATAGCATTCCTCATCTGGATGTTGCCGAATCGTTTTGTTTCTACCATATCGAGTTAGAAGGCGCGTATATCAAGGAACCGATCTGGTTTGAACATCAGGAAGTGGAGTTAGTGACTCCTCAGGAGAGCAACGCGCTCAAAAGCGCGTAGAGCAAGGCGGGTATCCACACTGGATACCCGCTTTTTGTGTAACTACTCAGGTGCCTGATTCCTCGCCGCCTCCGGCGGCTCGCGTCTTTTTGTGCTGCGGGCTGTGCCGCCAGCGGCGGCACAGCCCGCAGCACAAAAACCTCTTGCGAACTGCCGCAGGCAGTGAGGAGTTCTGAGTGGTTACGGCATTTCATAGCTCAAAAATCCACCCAGGTATGTGCAAAGGTACGCTTGAGTGAGCTCATCTCATAAGTCCATGCCTCGTCTACCTCTGCCCATTCTGTCCTTTCGTACAGGTAAAATACTGACCACTTCCCGGACGTCAAACATCGTGTGATATGGTATCCTCGAACTATACCATGCCAATCTTTTTCACAAGAACACGACTTTATGATGTTTCTCAGGATATTTTTCGCTTTTCTCTCAGATAACGGCTCTTGGACACATTAAGTGTGCCTGCTTGCTTTTTTCAGCACCCAAGTAGACCTCTCTAGAGAATGATGAAGGCCTAGCTCTTGAGAAGTTGTCTCTGCCTATCAAAAGCCAGAGGAAAAGAGCAAGAAGCATT
>WNFT01000935.1_pt1 | contig 24707 bp, 19 predicted proteins | sample 5400191 | NCBI WGS metagenome assembly WNFT01 (sample SAMN13153359, study PRJNA577476) | soil metagenome | isolation source: 80 cm saprolite under Madrone tree | place: USA:California | collected 2016-06-14 | reverse complement strand
CGAGGCCGACCAGGGTCACACTGGCGGCGACGATCGTCCACGGGAAGGGTCGGGGTGGTGGATGCTTGACCTTCTCGTCGTTCTCGCGAGTGACTCGCATGACGTCCGGCAGCTCCGGCATCAGGCGGTTGGCTTCGGCGAGGGCGCTGGCGGCCCGGGAGTGGTTGCCGGCGAAAAAATCGCTGAGGCCGGCCTGCCACGCACGATTGAAGCGACTGGATTCGCCGAGCTTCACCTCCGTGCCCGCGAGAAAGTCCTTCACCGCCTGCGCCGGAATGACGAAGTTGAAGCCCTGCACGATCGAGCCCTGATCGCTACCGCTCTGCGTGATGAATGTGAGCACGCCGACCACACGGCCACGATCGTCGATCGTCGGGCCGCCGCTATCGCCGCCGGCGGCCGACGCGTCGGTCTGAATCACGGGCTGGCCGGATTTGTCCTGCTTGAAGCCCGAGACGGCACCGTTGGTGACCGAGGCCTCCACTTTGGCCGACGCATTCAGGAGCTCGTGGGTGAGGACCACGCCCGGAAAGCCGATGATGTGCACGGGGTCACCGATCTGGAGCGCGCCGGAGTCGCCGAGCGTCAGCGCCGGCAGATCGGCGGCCTCGAGGCGCAGCAGCGCGAGGTCGCGCCCCGACATGCCCTCACCGGCGATGGGCGGGCTGTACTTCGCGATCGTCGCCGGCATGCGGATGCCGTTCGAGAGCACGACGGAGATCGACGGCTCCAGCTTGACGTCGGTCGCCCGACAGCCGGGGCGCGTCGCGCTCTTCGCCATCTCGGCGTTGAGCCAGTCCGGGGGGCGCTGAGCAGGGGAGACGACGTGGGCGTTCGTCACGAGCCAGCCGCTCGGGCTGACGAACCATCCGGTCCCGGTCTCCCGGAGCGGAGCGGGTTCGACGGTCGTGACCACGCCGCCGCAATTCACCGTGACGTGGGCAGCAACTTCCGAGACGACGAGCGCAACGGCCGGCTTGGCGCGCAACAGGACTTCCTGAAGGCTCTGCGCTCGTGCGGTTCTCGCGGACGCGGCGAGGACGACGAGACCGACGAGCCCGACCACGACCATCGAGCGTTTCATGAGTGCATTCTAGCTCGTACAGTCGATCATGCCCGAAAAGCGAAAGGCTCCGGGGTGTTCCCCGGAGCCTTTCTGGTGCCTCGATCGGAGCGTTGCGCTCCGGTGTTACTTCATCGCGGAGATCGCGGCCTCCGCCTTCGCCTTGGCCGTCTTCATATCACCCGCCTTGCACGCGGCCTCGGCCTCGCTCACCAACGAAGAGGCCTTGCTCATGCCAGCAGGCTGCTTCGCACCGGCCATCGTCCGCGGAGCCTGGACTTCCTGGCCGCGAGGGGCCTGAACTTCCTGACCACGCGGAGCCTGGACTTCCTGACCGCGAGGAGCCTGAACTTCCTGGCCACGCGGAGCCTGGACTTCCTGACCACGCGGAGCCTGAACTTCCTGGCGAGCACCCGCGAGCGACCGCGGAGCCTGGACTTCCTGACCGCGCGGAGCCTGCTGCGTCGTGGTCCGCGGAGCCTGGACCTCTTGACCACGCGGAGCCTGAACTTCCTGGCCACGCGGAGCTTGCACTTCCTGACCACGCGGAGCCTGGACCTCCTGACGCGCGCCAGCCAGCGTGCGCGGCGCCTGGATGTCCTGCCCCTTCGCCACGCTCTTCTGGGCCAGCATCTCCTTCGCCTTCGTCACCTCGGGCGGGCACGCAGACTGCGCGTCGGCCATGGGCACGAAAGCGGAGAAGAACGCTACGCTCACGACCGTTGCCGCCGCCATCAGCTTCCTCATCGCGTTTTCCTTCCTCGTGTAAGTGGTTGTTGCACCGAGATCGCTGCGATCCCCATCGAGACCGTTCGATCCCACCTCCCTGCCGTTCACCGCACCCTCGTCGTTCTATCGGGTGACCGTCTCAGGCTTGAAGTACAGCAAGTGAAGTGCCACGCCTGGAAATGAGTTGAACCGCACACAAAAGTAGATACTTACGGCGCGTGACCACCGCACGGACTCGGCGTTGTGCCCGAGCGTTCGAGCGAGCCGGGTCCGGCATTCTGCCTGCCTGCTGTGATACCTTGAGGCGCCCATGGCCGCCTCGACGCGCATCGCGGTCGCGTTGCTCGTCACGCTTCTGACGTTGGTGGCGAGCGCGTGTTCCACGAAGCGCACGGCGCTCGTTGCTCCTCCGACCTCGGCCCCGATTCGTCACGTCCTGTTCAACGGCGTTCGCGTCATCATCGAAGAGCATCGGACGAGCGACGTCGTCGCCGTTCAACTGTGGGTGAAGGCGGGCGGACGCGACGAGGCGGCGAACGAGCTCGGCCTCGCCCACTATCTCGAGCACATGCTCTTCAAAGGCACGCCGACCCGGCCCGGACGCCTCATCGATCGAGAGGTGGAGGGGACCGGAGGTCGGATGAATGCCGGCACCTCGCTCGACTTCACGTACTACCACATGGTGTTGCCCGCGAGCCGAGCCGTGGCCGGCGTCGAGATTCTCGCTGACATCGGCGTGAACGCGAGCTTGGACGAACCGCTGCTCGAGGCAGAGAAGCGCGTGGTGCTCGAGGAGATCCGGCTGGGCGAGGACAGTCCGATGCGGTTCCTGTTCAAGAAAACGTACGAGAGCGTGTTCGACGGTCATCCGTACGGTCGCCCGGTCATCGGAACGCCCGAGCTCATCCGCGCGCTCACGCGCGAGCAACTGGTCCGCTTCTACCGGCGTCTCTACAGCCCTGAAAATTTCACGCTCGTCGTGGTGGGCGCCGTGAACCCCGACCAGATCCGGGACGTCGCCACGCGCGCCTTCAGCCGCCTTCCGCGCGGCGGCACCGCACGCTTGCCCGCGCCCCCCATCGCCGATCTCAAACCGCGCGCCGTGGCGCTGCCGCGACCCGGGACGCAGGCGTATCTGACGATGGCCTGGATGGCGCCGAAGCTCGACCACGCCGACACTCCAGCGCTGGACCTCGTGGTGGCGATCCTCGGTCAGCGACGCGCATCGCGGCTGACCGAGGCGCTGCGCGAGCGCCTCGGTCTCGTCAACTCGATTTCGGCGGGATACACCGCGATGGAGGCGGCGGGTGTGCTGACCGTGACCGCCCAGCTGGAGACCGACAATCTCGCCCGTGCCGAGCGCGAGATCCTGGCCGAGATCCAGCGCGTGCGTGACGGTGGTGTGACGGAAGCGGAGCGCGAGCGCTCGGTCACGGTGGCCGAGGCCGGCCGCGAGTTCCAGATGGAGACGGCGGAGGGACGAGCCTTCACGCTGGGCCGGGCCGAGACCGTGTGGCGACTCGAAGACGAGCTGCTCTACCTCGATCGCCTCCGCTCGGTGACCATCGAGCAGATGCACGCGGCGGCGCGGCGTTACTTCGATCCCGAGCGGTACGTCAAGGTCACGCTGGTCCCGAGCCGGACCCGATGAGATTTCCGCTGCTCGTGGTTGGCCTGCTCGTTCTCGTGCTCACCGAGGCGACGTCCGCGCAGACGGGCAACGTCAGCCGCTCCACGCTGCCCAACGGGCTGCGGGTCCTCGTGCGCGAAGATTCGTCGGCGGGCGTCGTGGCCGTGTCGCTCCAGTCCCGTGCCGGATCGCGCTTCGAGACACCGGAGACGGCCGGGATCACGAACTTCCTCCAGCGCACGATGGTCCGGGGCACCGCGCACTTCACGGGAACCCGTCTCGCCGACGCGGCCGAGCGCCTGGGCGGTAGCATCGACGCATCGGGTGATATCGACTTCGCGGAGATCAGCGCCCGGGCGCTCGCACGGAACTGGGAGGCCCTGCTGGGGTTGGTGGCCGAGGTCGCGCTCACGGCGACCTTGCCCGCCACCGAGGTCGACCGTGAGCGGCGACTGATTCTCAGCCAGATCCAGACGCGCGGCGACAATCCATTTCCGCTCGCGTTCGATACGCTGCTGACCGACTTGTATGGGCCACATCCCTACGCGCTGCCCAACCTCGGACATCGTGCCGTCGTCGAACGGCTCACACGTGAGGAGCTTCTGGCGCACTATCACGCGCTCTATCGGGCCGACCGGCTCGTGCTCGCCGTGAGCGGGCGCGTCGAGCACGATCGTGTCCGGCGCGCGGCCGAGCGGCTCTTCGCCAAGCTGCTCGGCGGCGGAACGCCGTCGACCGATCCGGCGGTGGCTCCTGTTCCGTCGGCCCAGCGCCGTGTGATGGAGCGGGCCGCTCAGCAGGCCCAGGTGCTCGTCGGTTACCTGGGGCCGGGCGTGGGCGACGCGGACTATGCGGCGGTGAAGGTGATGAGCGCGCTTCTCGGCGGCGGCATGTCCGGGCGCTTCTTCACCGAGCTCCGCGACGTGCAGGGCCTCGCGTACTCGCTGGGGGTCATGAATCCGGCGCGTATCGGGCCGGCGCCGATCGTGGCGTATCTGGGAACGGTCCGTGCCAGCGCGGCGGCGGCGGAAGCTGGTGTCATCCAGCAGCTCGAGCGGATCCGCACGGAAGGCGCCACGGACGACGAGGTCGCCCGCGCGCGGGCGTATCAGCTCGGCGTGCTCGCCATGGATCGCCGGACGAACGCGCGCCACGCCTGGTACCTGGCGTTCTACGAGCAGGCTGGCGTCGGTTGGGACTTCCCCGACCGGTACGCGCGCGCCCTGGCCGCCGTCACCGCCGCGGACGTGACCGCTGTGGCCCGACGCTATCTCGTGCGGCCGACGAGCGTCATCCTGCTGCCGCGCGAATGATCCCGCTCAAGGACGACATCCCGAGCTCGAGCCTCCCGTTCGTCACCATCGGCATCATCGTCCTGAATGTGCTCGTCTTCCTCTATCAGCTCTCCCTCGGTGGCAGCGGGGAGCCCGGCGCGACGCAGGCCGCCGAACAGTTCGTCTTCGAGTTCGGCGCGATTCCGTGCCGCCTGACCGGAGCGTGCAGCATTCCGGACACGTTTCCGCACCCCGCGGTCACGGTGCTCACGTCGATGTTCCTCCACGGCGGGCTGTTTCACATCGCCGGCAACATGCTCTATCTGTGGATCTTCGGCGACAACGTCGAGGATGCTCTGGGCCACGGCCGCTTCCTCGTGTTCTACGTGCTGTCGGGAATCGTCGCCGCGGTTGGCCAGGCGGTGGTGAGCCCTTCCTCGAGCATCCCGATGATCGGCGCCAGCGGCGCCATCTCGGGAGTCCTCGGCGCCTACCTGCTGCAGTTCCCGTACGCACGGATCCTGACGCTCATCATGATCGGGTTCTTCATTCGGTTCGTGTACATCCCGGCCGTCTTCGTCCTCGGGTTCTGGGTCGTCGTCCAGTTCCTGAACGGCCTCCTGACCTTCAGCGTGGCGGCTGGTCACGAGGCGGGGGGTGTGGCCTGGTTTGCCCATATCGGGGGCTTCCTAGGCGGCATGGGCCTCCTCTTTGTTCTGCGCCTCCACCGCCCAAGTCGCCTATAATTAAGGTCCTATGGCCACCCGCATCAGGATCGATCGGATGATTGTCGAGCGCGGATTGGTGGACAGCCGAGAGAAGGCCACGAAATTGATCATGGCCGGCGACGTGTTCGCGGACGGTGAGCGAGTCGACAAAGCCGGCGCCCTCATCTCCCCCGAAGCCGAAGTCGAGTTGCGGGGGCGGTCGCCCTATGTGAGTCGCGGCGGTGAGAAGCTGACGCACGCCCTCGACCACTTCAACATCAACGTCGTCGGCAAGATGTGCATCGACGTCGGCGCATCCACCGGCGGTTTCACCGACTGTCTTCTCCAGCGTGGCGCCTCGCGCGTGTATGCGGTCGACGTGGGCACCGGACAACTCGATGCCCGCCTGCGCCGCGATCCGCGCGTCGTCGTCATGGAGCAGACGAACGCGCGCACGCTCGACCCGCGCATCTTCGGTGACCAGCCGACCCTGGCCGTCGTCGACGTCTCGTTCATCTCGCTGGAAAAGGTGCTGCCCGCCGTCTTCAACGTCCTCGCGCCGCGTGGTGAAGCGGTCGCGCTCATCAAGCCACAGTTCGAGGTAGGTAAGGACCTCGTCGGCAAAGGCGGCGTGGTCCGTGAGCCCGCGCTCCACCGGCAGGTCGTGGCCCGGCTCGCCCGCTACGTCGTGCTGCGTGGGTGGCACATCTTCGGAGTCTCGGCGTCGCCACTGCGCGGCCCCAAGGGCAACCGCGAGTTCTTCCTGCACGTGTCCTCTCACGGCAAGACCGCCGCCAACGTCGAGACGCTCATCTCGCAGGCCGTGGAGGCCTTGGCCTAACGAGGCGTCCGGTCATGAATCGAGTCGGGATCGTCGCCAAGCCCGACGCCAGCCAGGCGCGTGATGTCGTCGAGCGGTTGATTGCGTGGCTCGAAGAGCGCGGCCGCTCCGTCGTGCTCGACAAGGAGACGGCTGGGCTCGTCCCCCACGCGCCGGTCACCGTAGTCGGGCGCGTCGATCTTCCCGGACAGGTCGACCTCGTCATCGTCCTCGGTGGGGACGGCACGCTGCTCTCGGTCTCACGCTCCGTCGGCGATCTCGGCACCCCGCTCCTGGGCGTGAACCTGGGCGGCCTCGGCTTCCTCACGGCCACGACGCTCGACGAGATGCTGCCCGCACTCGAAGCGTTCCTCGACGGCCGGATGGTGGTGGACGAGCGAATGATGCTGGCCGCCCGGGTGCGCCGTGACGGGGCCGTGGTCGCCGACTTCCTGGCCCTCAACGACCTGGTCATCATGAAGTCCGCGATGAGTCGCATCATCGACTTCACGGTCGCGGTGGACGGCCAGGCTGCGACGGCCTATCGGGCCGACGGGCTGATCATCTCCACGCCAACCGGGTCCACGGCGTACTCGCTGTCAGCGGGCGGTCCGATCCTGTTCCCGACGATGGACGCCGTGGTCATCACGCCGATCTGTTCGCACACGTTGACCAACCGGCCGATCGTACTGCCGGGAACGCAGCGCATCGAGCTGACGTTGCGGGCGAACCAGGAAGTGATGCTCACCGTGGACGGGCAGGTGGGCTTCGGCCTTCGCGAGGACGACGTGGTCGAGACCCAGCGGGCGGCGGCCCGCATCCGTCTCGTCAGGTTTCCGCACAAGCACTTCTTTTCCGTCCTGCGTACGAAGCTCAAGTGGGGGGAACGCTAGCCCACCGCTCGGTGTCTCAATCGAGATACCGCTTGAGGCTGACGCCGTCGTTGACCTAGCATCCTCGCGATGCTTCGCGAGATCCGCATCAAGAACTTCGCGGTGATCGAGACGGTCACGGTGCCGTTCGCGCCCGGCCTCAACGTGCTGACGGGAGAGACGGGCGCTGGGAAATCGATCGTGATCGACGCGATCCTGCTCGTCAGTGGCGGACGCGGTCAGACCGACGTCATCCGGAGCGATGCCGAGACGGCGACCGTCGAGGCGGTGTTCGACCTGCCTCGCGGCGGAGGCGCTCGCGGGGTCCTCGAAGAAGCGGGGATTCCGGCCGACGAGAGCGCTCTCGTCATTCGGCGTGAGCTGGCCCGCTCGGGCCGTCACCGCGCCTTCGTGAACGATTCGCCCGTGACCGTGGGGCTGCTGGAGCGGCTCGGCGAGCAGCTCGCCGAGATCCACGGTCAGCACGAACACCAGCGTCTCCTCCAGCCCCTTGCCCAGCTCGAGCTGCTCGATCGCTTCGCCGACGCCGAGGATGCGGTCGCGCGACTGGCGGCGCTCCACGCCGAGTACCGCGCGGCCGCCGAAGAGCTCGAACGGCTCCGCGGCGCCGATCGCGATCGGGCTCAGCGTGAGGATCTCCTCCGCTTCCAGGTCTCCGAGCTGGACGCCGCACGATTGAGGGTCGGCGAGGAGGAGGAGCTGCGTGCCGAGCGCCGGCGATGGCAGCATGCCGAACGCTTCGGCAGCGGCCTGGCCGAGGTGACGCAACTACTCCTCGAGGATCGCGACGCGGCCGCTGGCCGGGTGGCTCGGGCCGCCCGCGTCCTGGGTGACCTGGGCCGGCTCGACGGCGCCTTCGCCGACGCCGCCTTGCCTCTCGACGCGGCGGCCGCTCAGATCGAAGAGGCGTTGCTGGCCGTGCGCAAGCTCCGCGAGGGAATCGATGCCGAGCCGGGGCGCCTGGAAGCGATCGACGAGCGGCTGGACGCGATCGCGCGGCTCAAGCGCAAGTACGGCGACACCGAAGCCGCCATGCTCGAGTTCCGAGACGCTGCGGCCGCCGAGCTCGACCGTGGGCAACGTCACGACGAGATCGTCGCCGCGAAGGAACGTTGCGCGGCGGAACTCATGACCCAGCTCAGGGCGGCTGCATCGGCGGTCAGCGAGACGCGGCGCGAAGCCGCCGGGCGGCTCGGGCCGCGGATCCAGCGCGAGCTCCGCGAGCTCGGCGTGGAGCGGGCCCGCTTCGACATCGTGGTCGAGGCGGCGCCGCCCGAGCAGATCCAGGCGCGCGGTCTCGATCGTGTGGAGTTCCGGCTGTCTGCGAATCCAGGGGAGGATCCGAGGCCGCTCGCCCGCGTCGCGTCGGGTGGGGAGCTCTCACGGACGATGCTGGCCGTCGAAGTCGTCCTCGCGAACTACGAGCGCGTCCCCACGATGGTCTTCGACGAGGTGGACGCGGGTGTGGGCGCCCGCGTCGCCGGAACGGTGGCCGACAAGCTCGCGGTGACCGCCCGCGGTCGCCAGGTACTCTGCGTCACCCATCTGGCGCCGATCGCCGCCCGCGCTGGTCATCATCTCCTGGTGGCCAAGGCCGTGCGCGCCGGTCGGACTCGGGCCGGGGTCGCCGTGCTGTCTGGCGCCGCCCGGGTGGAAGAAATCGCCCGTATGTTGGGCGGCGAGCGGCTCACCGACACCGCGCGTCGCCACGCCCGGGAGCTGCTTGCCGGCAAGTAGCCGGACCAAAAACGCCGGCCTGTATAATGGTCAACGCATGCTGAATACCCTCCTCCGTAAGGTCTTCGGGACGAAACACGAGCGTGACGTCAAGCGGCTTCAACCGAACGTCGTGGCCATCAACGCGCTCGAGCCTCAGCTCAAAACACTGGACGACGCGGCGCTCCGGGCGAAGACCGCGGAGTTCCGCAAGCGTCTCGAGGACGGCGCCGACGTCGACGACGTCCTCGCCGAGGCGTTCGCCGTCTGCCGGGAGGCGGCCCGGCGCGCGCTCGGCATGCGTCACTTCGACGTCCAGCTCATCGGCGGCATGGTGCTGCACGAGGGCAAGATCGCCGAGATGGCGACGGGCGAAGGCAAGACGCTGGTGGCGACGCTCCCCGCCTATCTCAACTCGCTGACCGGGCGCGGCGTCCACATCGTCACCGTCAACGATTATCTGGCCAAGCGCGACGCGCAGTGGATGGGGCCCGTGTACCAGGCGCTCGGGCTCAGCGTGGGCGTCATCCAGCACGAGGCCTCGTTCCTCTACGATCCGCGCTTCGTCACGCCGGACGTCCGGATGACGGCGCTCCGACCGTGTAGCCGGCCGGAAGCGTACCGGGCCGACATCACGTACGGCACCAACAACGAGTTCGGGTTCGACTACCTGCGCGACAACATGCGGTTCTACCGGGAGGAGTTGGTCCAGCGCGAGCTGCATTACGCGATCGTCGACGAGGTGGACTCGATTCTCGTCGATGAGGCGCGGACGCCGCTGATCATCTCGGGTCCGGCCGAGGAGTCGACCGACCTCTACTACAAGATCGATCGGATCATTCCGAAGCTCAAGCGGGCGGCGACGATCGTCGAGGGCAAGCTCTCCGAGGTCGAAGCGACCAAGGAAGGCGACTACATCGTCGACGAGAAATCGAAGGCCGTCGCGCTCACCGAGGCCGGCATCGCCTCCTGCGAGCGACTCCTCACCGTCGACAACCTGTACGATCCGAACAACATCGACGTCCTCCATCACATCCAGCAGGCCCTGCGCGCGCACGCGCTCTACAAGCGCGACGTCGACTACGTCGTCAAGGACGGCCAGGTCATCATCGTCGACGAGTTCACCGGCCGCATGATGCCGGGCCGCCGTTGGTCGGACGGTCTGCACCAGGCGGTCGAGGCCAAGGAAGCCGTGCGCATCGAGCGGGAGAACCAGACGCTCGCCACCATCACCTTCCAGAACTATTTCCGCATGTACGACAAGCTGGCCGGCATGACGGGCACCGCCGAGACCGAGGCCGAAGAGTTCGCGAAGATCTACAAGCTCGACGTCGTCGTCATCCCGACCAACCGGCCGCTCACGCGCGTGAACAATCCCGACGTCGTCTACAAGACCGAGCGCGAGAAATTCAACGCGGTCGTCGAGGACATCATCGAGCGTCACGGGCGCGGGCAGCCCGTGCTCGTCGGCACGATCTCGATCGAAAAGTCCGAGCGGCTGTCCACGCTCCTCAAGAAGCGCGGCGTCCGCCACGAGGTGCTCAACGCCAAGTACCACGAGCGCGAGGCCGAGATCGTCGCTCAGGCCGGGCGCCAGAGCGCCGTCACCATCGCCACCAACATGGCGGGGCGAGGGACGGACATCCTGCTCGGCGGCAATCCCGATTTTCTCTCCAAGGAGTTGTTGCGGAAGAAGGGCCTCGATCCGGCCACCGCGCCGGCCGAGGCACGCCAGGCCGCGCTGGTCGAGGCCCGGCGCATCACCGAGCCCGAGCACGAGAAGGTGGTGGCGACCGGCGGGCTCCACATCGTGGGCACGGAGCGCCACGAGTCCCGGCGCATCGACAACCAGCTGCGTGGCCGCTCCGGCCGTCAGGGAGACCCCGGCTCGTCGCGCTTCTACCTCTCGCTCGAAGACGATCTGCTCCGGATCTTCGGGTCCCAGCGCATCCAGCGGATCATGGATCGCCTCGGCATGGAGGAAGGCGAGCCGATCGAGCACAAGCTCGTCACCCGCGCCATCGCCACCGCGCAGAAGCGCGTCGAGAACCACAACTTCGAGATCCGCAAGCACCTTCTCGAGTACGACGACGTGATGAACAAGCAGCGCGAGATCGTCTACGGCATGCGGCGCCAGATTCTCGACGGCGCCAACCAGACCGACACGATCGCCGAGTGGATCGAGGACCTGGTGCCGGTCACGCTCGACAGCTTCGCCGGCCCCGCCGTGCACCCCGAGGAGTGGGATCTGGCCGGCCTGAACGAGGCGCTCTTCCAGCAGTTCGACGTTCGCATTCCGGCGTCCACTTACCAGGAAGTCACCTCACGAGACGGGCTGAACGAGCTCGTCCTGGACGCGGTGAAGAGCCGGTACGTCGACCGCGAGCGCGAGTTGGGCGAGGAGCTGATGCGGGCCCTCGAGCGCCACGAGATGCTCATCGTCATCGACACGCAGTGGAAGGACCATCTGCTGTCGATCGATCATCTCAAGGAGGGCATCGGCCTTCGCGGCTATGGTCAGCGCGATCCGCTGACCGAGTACAAGAAGGAAGCGTTCGACCTCTTTCAGGACATGGCGGAGCGCGTGAAGGCCGCGGTGGTGGAGCGGCTCTTCAAGGTGCAGGTCGTCCGGGAGGCGCCGATGGCGATGCCGACGTTGACCGCCCGGGCCGATACCCAGGAGAGCCGGGGCGAGATGCCCTCGGTCGGCGGCGAGGCGCCACGCGTAGCCCCCTTGGCAGCACCGCCCCGACCGGCGCCGCGCACGGCCACCGGAGACAAGGTCGGCCGCAACGACCCGTGCCCGTGCGGGTCCGGCAAGAAGTACAAGAAGTGCTGTTACCTCAAAGGTACCTGATCAGCCTCGACATCTAGCGCCATCGGCCCCCGCGCCCCCCAGGCGTGGTGCTTTTTCGTAGGCCGCCAGAAGCCGCCCGTGCTAGAAGGTTTTCATGCGTCTCGATTCCATAACCCTGCACGGATTCAAGTCGTTCGGCGAACGCACGGAGCTGAGGATCCTTCCCGGCGTGAGCTGCATCGTGGGCCCGAACGGCTGCGGCAAGAGCAACATCTCTGACGCCGTTCGCTGGGCACTGGGTGAACAGAGCGCCAAGTTACTCCGTGGCCAGCGCATGGACGACGTCATCTTCTACGGCTCGGCGTCCCGCAAGCCCGTCGGCCTGGCCGAAGTCGAGCTGAGGTTCTCCAACGATGGCGTTCTGGCCGTGCCGTGGAGCGAAATCGCCGTGGCGCGGCGGCTCTACCGGACGGGTGAGAGCGAGTACCTCCTCAACAAGCAGCCGACCCGGCTGCGCGACATTCTCGACCTCTTCGCCGGGACCGGCGCCAACCCGCGTGCGTACTCGGTGATGGACCAGGACAAGCTCAACCACGTCCTGACCGCCAAGCCTCATGAGCGTCGCGTGTTCATCGAGGAAGCGGCCGGCATCGCACGCTACAAGCAGCAGCGCAGCGAGACGCAGGGAAAGCTCGACGGCGCCCGTGGAAACCTGGTTCGGGTGAAGGACGTGATGGACGAGGTCAAGCGCCAGCTCGGCTCGCTCGAGCGCCAGGCCAAGCGCGCTCAGCAGTACAAGGCGCTCGAAAAGGAGCGCCGAGACGGTGCCCTCGTGCTGGCCGCCGCCGATTTCGCCGGACTCGTGGCCGAGGCCGACCGCCTGGAGCTCGAGATCGCTCAGCACCATGAGCGCGAAGAGGTTCTCCGCACGACGGTGAGCCGGCTGGCCGGCCATCAGGCTACCCAGCGCGAGGCGATCCAGGTGAGCGATCACCGGCTCTCCGATCTGCGCCAGGGTGTACAGAAAGTCCAGGCGGACCTCGAGCGACTCCTCGAGCGTCGTGAGCAGATGGGCGTGCAGCTCCGCGAGGCGGCCGAAGAGGTGGTGCGACTCGACGAGGAGATCCGTGTGACGGGCGAGCGCCTCGACGTCCTCGCCGCCGAGCGCGAGACCACTCGGGGTGCGCTGGGCGAGGCGGAGCGCCTCGTCGCGGAGCGCACGCAGGCCGCTGACCAGCTCGCGAGCCTCGTCGAGCGCCGGCGCAGCGGATTGGCCGAAGAGCGCGACCGGCTGGAGGGATTGCGTCTCGAGCAGATTCGTATCGCTGCCGAGCGCACGGATCTGATGCGCTCGGCCGGTGAGCTCCGCGAGCGCGAGAGCCAGCTCGCGCGCCGGGGCGAGCGCCTGGCCAGCGAGTTGCGCGAGGCCGAGACCGAGGCTGAGCGGATCGTGGCGGCTCGCACCGAGCTCGAGGCCGCGCGTGATCGCGCTCTGGCCGAGCTCGCGGCGCTGATGAGTCAGCGCGAAGAGCTGGCCGTTCAGCTGGCCGCCCGTGAGCGCGGGCTGGCAGACGCCGAGACACGACTGGCCGATGCGCGCTTGACCCTGGCCGCTCGCACCTCTGCCGCGGAGTCGCTGCGCGAGCTCGAACGTGTCCGCGAGGGATATGACAGCGGGGTCCGCGCGATCTTCGAGGCGGCCGAACGCGAAGGCCGTGTCGGCGTCGACGGCGTGGTGGGAACGGTTGCTGATCTCCTCGACGTTCCTCCCGACCTCGAGCGGGCTGTGGAGGCGGTGCTGGCCGAGCGCCTGGCGTGGGTCGTGGTCGAGCGCTTCGACCAGGCCCGCGCCGCCGTCACGTTTCTCCAAGAACGCGGCGCCGGCGCCGCGACGTTCCTGCCCCTCGAGTGCCTGTCGTCAGCCTCCGACCCTTTGCCCGAGGACGACGGTGTGCGCTGGATCGCTCGTCGCGTTACGGCGCCTCGCGAGAGCCTCGTCCACTTCCTGCTCGGCCAGGTTGCGATCGTCGATCATCTGGATCAGGCGGAGACCCTCTGGCGACGGAACGGTGTCAGCGCGACGTACGTCACGCCGAACGGCGAGGTGCTGGCGCCGACGGGGCGACTGCGCGGCGGTGCGGGGGGCGGCGAGGCCCAGCACTCGCTGCTGGCCCGCAAACGCCAGCTGCGGGAGCTGGACGAGCAGATGCGCGAACTGACCGAGACGGTGGGGATCACGCAGACCACGGTCACCCAGACCGAAGCTGATGTCGCGGCGCTGCGCGTGCGCATCGCCGAGTGTGAGCAGACAGTCGGCCAGCGCCAGGCCGAGCGCGTCGCCGGTGAGAAAGATCTGGAACAGGCGATCCGTGAGCACGAACGCGAGCACCGGCACGCCGAGACCGTGCGCTTCGAAGCCGGCCAGGTGACCCGGGAGTCCGACGAGACCCGGGCGATGCTGGGCCGACTCGAGCAGCGCGTCGCGGCGGCGCGCGAGGCGGAAACCGCGCACGAGAGCACGATTCGAGGAATCCGCGACGCTCTCGAGAACGCCCAGGCCGAGGAGACCGCGCTGGTGACCCAGCTCACCGCGTGCCGGGTCGAGGTCGGCTCGATCGGTGAGCGCGTCGAGGCCCTCGGGCGGGAACTCGTGCGCGCCGACCAGATGGAGGCCGATCTCACCCAGCGCCTCGAGCAGGGGAAGACCCGGCAGCGGCAGCTCGGCGAGCGGCGGGTGTGGCTGGAGGAGGAGCGGCAGCGCACGGATTCGACGGCGCGCGACGTGGCAATGGACCGCGACCGCGCGGAGGCGGCGGCGCGCCAGGCGGCGGAAGCCCACGAGACGCTCCTGGACGAGCTGCGCGGCATCGAGCAGGAGCTGCGCGCGGCCGAGGGCGATCTCCATCGCCTGGTGAGCGCGATGCACGAACTCGAGCTGCAGGCGACCGAGCGGCGTGTCCGACGCGAGGAGCTGGCGCTCGACGCCCAGCGGACGTACGGCGTGGATGCCGCCGCGCTGCTGGCTCGCCACGATCCCAACCTGGACCTCGCGACGCTTGGCCAGCGGGTGCGAGAGCTCGCGGAGAAACTGTCCGCCATCGGCCCCGTCAACCTCGTCGCCGACGAGGAGTATCGCGAGCTCGACGAGCGGCTCACGTTTCTGCGCACACAGCACGACGACCTCACCGCGTCGATCAAGGACCTCGAGAAGGCGTTGCGGGGAATGACGCACACGGCGCAGGAACGCTTCGTCCAGGCCTTCGAGCAGATCAACCGCGACTTCGCGAAGATCTTCGAGCGGCTGTTCGAAGGCGGCCGCGCGGAGCTGCGGCTCGTGGAGGCCGAAGAAGGCGGCGATCCCCTCGACACGGGCGTCGACCTGATGGCGCAGCCTCGGGGCAAGCGCCTGCAGTCCGTGACGCTGCTCTCCGGTGGTGAGCGCGCCCTGACCGGACTGGCCCTCCTGTTCGCGATCTTCTACTTCCGCCCGAGCCCGTTCTGCGTGCTCGACGAGGTGGACGCGCCGCTCGACGATGCCAACATCCATCGTTTCCTGAGAGTCCTGCGCGAGCTGACCAGCCAGACGCAGTTTCTGGTCATCACCCACAACCGGCGCACGATGGAAGCGGCGGATGTTCTCTACGGCGTGACGATGGAGGAGCCCGGCCTTTCGAAGCTCGTCTCGGTCAACCTCAATCCTGATGGATGAGGCGCCACATCTGATAGGCTAGACACACTGAGATGTCGGGAACGACGTCGCTCGGCACGTATCTGCGTGATTTAAGGGCTCGGCGTGGACTGTCGCTCGACGAGGTCGCTCGTCTGACCCGTGTCGCGTCGCGTTATATCGAGGCCCTCGAGGCCGATACCTTTGGCGCGCTTCCGGCCCCAGTCTTCACCAGGGGGTACATCCGGGCCTATTGTCAGGCGCTCCACGAACCGGTCGAGGAGGCCCTGGCTCTCTACCACTCCCAGTCGGTACGGACGCCTTCCGTTCCGACGCAACCCGTCAAGGTGGCGGCCCCACCACCGTCGGCGGAGACCGAGGCCCGGAGCCGCTCGACGGTCCTCGTGAGCTTCATCCTGCTGGTTGTCCTCGGCCTGGCGCTCTTCGGGGTGACCCTCGCGCTTCAGTCGGGAAAGGACACGACGGAGAAACGGACGGTCGATACGACCTCATCTCCGTCCCTCAGTCCGTCCTCTACACCGGCGATCGCTGAGGCTCCGTCGCCCCCCGTGAGCGAACCCGTCGCCGCTCCACCTCCCGTCATTACCCCACGAGTCATTTCGCCACCGCCCGTGGCGACGGTCCACACGGCGCCGCCGGCTGTCGCGAGCGTCCATGCGACGCCGCCGACCTCGGTGCCGTCTGCCTCGCCGGCGACGCCGCCCTCAGCGCCGGCAGCGCCACCGGCGCAACCGGCAACTCCGGACCTGAGCGGCGTCGTGGCGGCCGTGACGTCGCCGTACCATCTGGTTGCCCGGGTATCCGAGCCGACGTGGATTCGTGTGCGAACCGAAGATGGCCGTCTCAGCGAGGAAACGATTCCGGCCGGTCAGGTTCGCGAGTGGGTATCGAATGGACCCTTTGTTCTCACCATCGGCAACGCCGGGGGCGTGAGCTTCGAGCTGAATGGCCGGGTGTTGCCGGCTCTCGGGCCCAGCGGCGCGGTGATTTCCCGGCTCGTCCTTCCGCCCCAGCAGTGAAGTTCCTGTCGTCTCTCGGTGAGCGCCTCGGCGCAGGCCTGAGGCGTTCGCGAGAGTTCCTCAGCTCCGAGCTCCAGGCCGTATTCGAGCCCGATCGCCCCATCGACGAAGCGCTCTATACCGAGCTCGAGGAGACGCTGATCGCAGCCGACCTGGGCGCCCCGCTCGCGGCCGACTTCGTCAACCGCGCACGCGAAGAGGTCATGTTCGGGACCGTGACCCGGGCCGAGCAGTTGCGGCCGCTCTTCCGTAAATTTCTCAACGAGATCCTGGCGCCGGCGGTGCAACCTCTCGACCTCGACCGTCGGCCGGCCGTGATCCTCATGCTGGGCGTGAACGGCTCCGGCAAGACGACGACGTGCGCGAAGTTGGCGGCTCAGCTCCGAGGAGACGGCAAGCAGGTGCTCCTGGCCGCCGCCGACACGTTTCGCGCGGCCGCCATCGAGCAGCTCGAGACGTGGGGGGCGCGGATCGGGGTGGACGTCATCCGCCAGGCCGCCGGCTCGGACCCCGCCGCGGTCGTATTCGACGCGCTCAAGGCCGCCACCGCCCGCAACGTCGACACGCTCATCATCGACACCGCTGGTCGGCTGCACACCAAGTCGAACCTGATGGCCGAGCTGGCCAAGCTCAAGAAGGTCATCGAGCGCCAGTTGCCCGGCGCGCCCCACGAGAGCCTGATGGTGCTCGACGCCCCGACGGGACAGAACGGATTCGCCCAGGCGCGGATGTTCCACGAGACGATCGGCGTCAGCGGCGTGATCCTCACGAAGCTGGACGGCACCGCCAAGGGCGGCATCGTCGTGCGGATCGTGCGCGAGCTCAAGCTCCCGATCAAGCTGGTCGGCGTGGGCGAAAAGGTGGAAGACCTGGGGTCCTTCGACGCCGAGCGCTTCGTGGACGCGCTCGTGCCCGCAGCATGACCGCGGAGGCCGACGAACGCTTCATGCGGCGTGCGCTCGGGCTCGCCGAGCGCGCGCGTGGTCTCACGTCGCCGAACCCTCTCGTGGGCGCCGTCATCGTGGCGGACGGCGTGGTGATCGGGGAAGGCTTTCACGAGGCGGCCGGCCGGCCGCACGCGGAGACCGTTGCGCTGGCAGCCGCCGGCCACCACGCGCGCGGCGCCACGCTCTACGTGACCCTCGAGCCGTGCGCGCACCACGGTCGCACGCCGCCCTGCGCGCCGGCCGTGGTCGCGGCCGGAGTTCGCCGTGTCGTCATTGCCACCGGCGACCCTGATCCGCGCGTGAACGGTCGAGGCCTCGAGATCCTGCGCTCGGCCGGGGTCGACGTCGCCGTCGGCGTGCTCGGCGATGAGGCGGTTCGCCAGAACCGCGTCTTCTTCACGTCGAGCCGGCAGGGTCGGCCTCACGTGACGCTGAAAGCGGCGATGACGCTCGACGGCCGCATCGCCGATGTCCACGGAACATCGCAGTGGATCACCGGAGAGGCGGCGCGCCGCGAGGCCCATCGACTCCGCAGCGAGGTCGATGCCATCATCGTGGGCGTGGAGACCGCGCTGCGCGACGACCCTGCGCTGACCGTCCGGCTGGAGCGGCCGTGGCCGCGCGAGCCGTATCGTGTCGTACTCGATACGTCCGCTCGCACGCCGCCGGCGGCGAGACTGATCTCGGCCGGTACGCCATCCCGTGCCGTGGTCGTCGTGGGAGCCCACGCCCCGGTCGAACGGATGCGCGGGCTGGAAGCGACTGGCGCGACGGTCGTGCGCGTGAGCGAGCGCGATGCGCGGGTCGACGTCCAGGAGGTACTGGCCGCGCTGTTCGCGCGCGACGTCCGGGGCGTCCTCGTCGAAGGCGGCAGCGAAGTCCACGCCGGCTTCCTCGAAGCGGGCCTGGTCGACCGCGTCGCGATCTTCGTTGCCCCGCGCCTGCTCGGCGGTCGCGCCGCGCCCGGTGTGATCGGAGGCGTCGGCCGCGCGCTGAAGGATGCCGCACGGCTGCGTGATCTTACCGTGCACGCCATCGGCGACGATCTCCTGATCGAGGCCGACCTCGCCCGCGGCGAATAATGTTCACGGGCATCGTCGAAGAAGTCGGCGAAATCGTCGCCGTCACCAGCGAAGGCTCCACCCGGCGCCTCACGGTCCGCGCCCTGATCGCCCTCGACGGGAGTGATGTCGGCGCCAGCGTCGCCGTGAACGGCGCCTGCCTCACCGTCGTGACGCGCGATGCGACCACGCTCGTCTTCGATGTCGGCCCCGAGACCCTCGAGCGCACCACCCTCGGCCACCTTCGCGCCGGAGCTTTGGTGAACCTCGAACGCCCTCTCCGATTGGGCGCAGCCCTGGGGGGACACCTCGTCCTCGGCCACGTGGATGGGGTGGCCACCGTGACCGACGTATCCCGTGTAGAATCTACGGCGCGGGTGCGGATCGCATTGCCCGACCCCGAGTTCGCGGCGCTGATCGTGCCGAAGGGCTCGGTGGCTGTGGATGGAGTCAGCCTCACGGTGGCCGCGCTGGAGGCGGCCGCGTTTGAGGTGATGTTGATTCCGCACACGCTGGCCGCCACGACGCTGGGACGGCTGCGCGTGGGACAGCCGGTCAACATCGAGGCCGACGTGATCGGCAAGTATGTGGTGCGCTCGCTGGCATTACGAGGATCGTCATGAGCGGGTTCGCGAGTATCGAAGAGGCCATCGAGGAGATCCGGCAAGGCCGGATGCTCCTGGTCACCGACGACGAGGACCGTGAGAACGAGGGCGACCTCCTCATGGCGGCCGACAAGGCGACGCCCGAGGCCGTCAACTTCATGGCCAAGTACGGGCGGGGGTTGATCTGCGTGCCCATGACCGGCGAGCGGCTCGACGAGTTGAAGATCTCCATGATGGTGTCCGACAACACGGCGCCACTCGGCACTGCGTTCACCGTCACGGTGGACGCCCGGCGTGGTGTGACGACGGGCACGTCGGCCTACGACCGCGCCGTCACCATTCGCACGATGGTGGACGCGGACAGCGGCCCGGAAGATCTCACGCGCCCCGGTCACATCCTGCCGCTGCGCGCGATGCCGGGCGGCGTCTTGCGGCGGGCCGGTCACACCGAGGCCGCGGTCGATCTGGCGCGGATGGCTGGCTGTTTCCCCGCCGGCGTCATCTGCGAGGTGCTCGACGAGGACGGCGCGATGGCGAGGATGCCGCACCTGGCCGAGCTGGCGCGGCAACATCGCCTCAAGATGATCACGATCAAGGACCTCATCGCGTACCGCACGCGGAAAGAAAAGCTGGTCCGTCGCATCGCACAGACCCGGCTCCCGACCGAATTCGGAACGCTGGTCGCGATCGCCTACGAGACGACGGTCGAAAGCCGGACACCTCTGGCCCTCGTCGTGGGCGACGTCGCCGGCGACGAGCCGGTGCTGGTCCGGATGCACTCGGAGTGTCTCTTCGGTGACGTGTTCCAGTGTCGTCGCTGCGACTGCGGCTCGCAGCTTCGCCGCGCGCTCGAGATCATCCAGGAGGCGGGCCGCGGCATCCTCGTCTACCTGCGGCAAGAAGGCCGTGGCATCGGCCTCATCAACAAGATGCGCGCGTACGAGCTGCAGGACCAGGGCAAGGACACCGTCGAGGCGAACGAGGCGCTCGGCTTCAAAGCCGACCAGCGCGACTACGGGATCGGTGCTCAGGTCCTCGTCGATCTGGGCGTGAAGAACCTGCGCCTGCTCACGAACAACCCGAAGAAGCGGGTGGGCCTCGAAGCGTACGGCCTGCAGATCGTCGAGCGCATCCCCGTCGAGACGCCGGCCACGCCGGACAACCACCGGTACCTGAGCACGAAGCGCGACAAGCTCGGGCACCTCTTCTCCGCGCTGCCCTGACATGGCGGGCCGGGCTCCCCGTCGTCGTACCGCTGTGCGTGCCGTCCGTCGTGGTGGCGAGAACACGCGGTTCGCGGTCGTGGCCGCGCGCTTCAACGAGCGGATCACCAAGCGGCTCGTCGACGGTGCCACCCACGCCTTCTCTGCCGCCGGCATCCGAGCGAATGACATCGAGGTCCACTGGGTGCCCGGCTCCTTCGAGCTTCCCCAAGCCGCCAGCCACCTCGCGCGCAGCGGGCGATATCGAGCGATCGCCTGTGTGGGCGTGGTGATCCGGGGCCAGACGCCGCACTTCGAGCACGTCGCCCGCGAAGCCGCCACCGGAATTCGCGAGGTCGCTCTGGCCACTGGCGTGCCGGTCACCTTCGGCGTGATCACCGCGCTCAGCGAAGAGCAAGCGTGGGACCGCGCGGGCGGAGACGTCGGCAACCGCGGCGAGGAAGCGGCCGAGGCCGCCGTCGAGATGGCCGAGTTCATCGCCAAGGTGCACCGTGGGTAGACGTCGCAAAGCCCGCGAAGTCGCGCTCCAGTTCCTGTATCAGCTCGACGTCTACGGCGAGGACGATCCGACGCCTCACGCCGACGAGTTCTGGAGCCGTCATCCCGTCGACAGCGACACGCGCAGCTTTGCCGACGTGCTCGTCCGTGGCACCAAGGAGAACCAGCCGAAATCGGATCGCATCATCACGCAATACGCCGAGCACTGGGATCTCGACCGGATGGCCGTGGCCGACCGGAACATCCTGCGCCTGGCCGTCTACGAGATGCTCTGGCGCGACGACGCGCCTCCCAAGGTCGTGATCAGCGAGGCGATCGAGATCGCCAAGAAGTTCGGCACGCAGGAGTCGAGCCGCTTCATCAACGGGATCCTCGATCGCGTCCACAAAGAGCTGCGCGCAGCGTCCTGATCGTCGGCCGTGCGGTACGCCGTTCTCTCCGATGTCCACGCCAACCTGGAGGCGCTTCGCGCCGTCCTCGCCGACGCCGCCGACCGCAGCGACGCGGTCTTCTGCCTTGGTGACGTCGTCGGATACGGCGCCGATCCGGCCGCCTGCATCGATCTCGTCGGGGAACGCTGCCAGGCCGTCGTCGGCGGCAACCACGAGCGCGCCGTGGCCGGACAGCTCGATCTCGACTGGTTCAATCCCCACGCGCGGGCAGCAGCCGAGTGGACCCGCGAGCGGCTGGACACCGACGCCCATGCCTGGATGGGCGCTCTGCCGCTCGTTCGAGAAGTCGAGGACGCGACGCTGGTCCACGCGTCGCCGGCCGGTCCCGACGAGTGGGAGTACCTGATCTCTGCGGAGGACGGCTTCGCGGCCTTCGGAGCCTTCGCCACACGCGTGTGCTTCGTCGGCCACTCCCACATTCCCCGCGTGTGGTCGTCGGGATCATGGGGACGGGACTGGGAACCCCATCCGAGCGAGATCGCCATCGAGGCCGGGTGTCGCTACATCGTGAATGTCGGCAGTGTCGGTCAGCCGCGTGACCGGGATCCTCGCGCCGCCTACGTGCTCTGGGACACCGAGCAGCGGCGGATCGCCGTCCGTCGCGTGCTCTACGACGTCGGCGCGGCGCGCGCCAAGATCGTGGCCGCGGGACTCCCGCGCTTCCTCGCCGACCGTCTTGGCGGCGGCCGCTGACGGAGTCCGATCTGCGCGAGCGCATCCGTCTGGTCCTGATCCGCTTCGTCCTGTGCATGGGCGGCGGCTTCACGCTCGGGCTCGCCTATCCGGCCATCGATTGGGCCGGCACGGCGTGGATCGCGCTCGTGCCCGTCTTTTACGTCGCGGTGACGGCGCCACCGCGCACGGCCTTCGGGTGGGGCTGGCTCGCCGGCTTCGCGTTCTTTCTCCCGCTGCTGCGCTGGCTGAACTTCACGTTTCGCACGTACAGCGACATCCCGTGGCCGCTGACGTGGGCGCCGACCATGGCGCTCGCGGGCTATTGCGCTCTCTACTTCGGTCTCGTTGCGGCGGCGATGGCCTTGATCGCCCGCCGCCGCGGCGCCGGTTGGGCCTGCCTGGCCGCGCCCATCCTGTGGGTCGCCGGTGAGTGGCTCCGCGCCACGCTCCTCGGTGGATTTCCCTGGGGCGAGCTGGGCTACTCGCAGTACCGTCAGCTCACCGTGATCCAGGTTGCCGAGCTTGGTGGGGCCCACGCCGTCTCCTTCGTTGTGTGCGCCGTCAATGCCGCGATCACCGCCACCGTGGTCGTCGAGTACCGTCGCGCACTGCTCGGCGTCGCCGTTGCGGGCGTCTTGCTGGTCTCGACCTTGGGCTTTGGTCGAATGCGCCTGGCCGAGGCCGAGCCGGCGGCGACGGTGACGATCGCGGGCATGCAGCCTTCCATCGCGCAGCCACTGAAGTGGGACCGGAGCCACACCGAAGCCACGCTCAGGATCTATGGCGACCTCACTCGGAAGGCGGCCGAACGCAAGCCGGACTTGATCGTGTGGCCCGAGACGGCCTCGCCCACGATCCTCCGGCAGGATCCATACCTGCTTCAGGCCTTGCGCGATCTGAGCGCTCAGTCGGGGGTGCCGCTCCTGGTCGGCACGGTGGACGTGACCGAATCCGGCCGACAACGTAACACCGCGTTCCTGCTCACCGGACAGGGCATCGTCGGCAGGTATGATAAGATCCACTTGGTTCCGTTCGGAGAGTTCGTGCCGCTGTCGGGAATCATCGGGTTCGTGAAAGGCTGGGCCGAGTTCATCTCCGAGCTCGAGCCCGGTGCTCGCGCCACCGTGTTTCCGGGTCCGCCAGCCCCGTTCGGCGTCGTGATCTGTTACGAGGGCATCTTCCCCGAGTTGTTCCGGCGGTTCGTGCGGAGTGGTGCGCGTGTGATGGTGAACATGACGAATGACGCCTGGTTCGGCCACACCGAGGGGCCGCTGCAGCATCTCGCGATGTACCCGCTTCGCGCCGTCGAGCACCGCACGGCCGTCGTGCGCGTCGCCAACACCGGGGTGAGCGCCTTCATCACGCCAAAGGGCCGCATCGCGACGTCACTCGGCCTGTTCGAGCGCGGCGACCTGGTCGGCCAGGCGACGCTCCGCTCGCGCGTGACGCTCTATACGCGGGCGGGGGAGTGGCTGGCGTACGCGGCGCTGGTGCTGTCGGGGGGCGCCCTCGTCGCTACGGCCACCGGAAAGGCAGCGTGATGGTCGGCGAACACAAGCGGGACGTGGGCGATCTCACCCGGCGCGTGGAAGAGCTTCGGAGGCATCTTTGACATCCCGGCCAAGGAAGCCCGTCTGGCTGCGCTCGACGCCGAGATGGGCGCTCCGACGTTCTGGGAAGACAACCGCCGCGCCCAGGAGCTGATCCGCGAGCGGACAGAAATCTCGCGCCTCGTCACCCGGACCAAGGAACTGGCCGGTCAGGCCGAGGACCTCGGTGTGATGCTCGAGCTGGCGGCCGAGCACGAGGATCACGGCCTTGACAAGGACATCGTCGACGGCGTGGCCCGCCTCCGCGCGGCGGTCGACGAGTTCGAGCTGAAGCTGATGCTGTCGGGACCGCACGACGGCAAGGCGGCCATCCTCTCGATCCATCCGGGCGCGGGTGGGACCGAGTCGCAGGACTGGGCGCAGATGCTCATGCGGATGTATCTCCGCTGGTGTGAGCGCAACGGCTTCAAGGCCGAGGTCGTCGATTTGCTGCCCGGGGAAGAGGCCGGCATCAAATCGGTGACGATCGAGGTCACCGGCGAGTACGCGTATGGCTATCTGCGCGGTGAAACCGGGGTCCACCGTCTCATCCGTATCTCGCCGTTCGACGCCTCCAAGCGGCGCCAGACGTCGTTCGCCTCGGTGGCGGTGGCGCCCGAAGTCGATGATGTCGAGGTCACGGTGCGTGAGGACGAGTTGCGCGTGGACGTCTTTCGCTCCTCGGGACCGGGCGGGCAGGGCGTCAACACCGCGGACTCCGCCGTCCGAATCACGCATCTGCCGACCAACATCGTCGTGCAGTGCCAGAACGAGCGCTCGCAGCTCCGCAATCGCGACACCGCCATGCGCATTCTCAAGGCGCGACTCTTCGAGATCGCTCAGAAGAAGCAACGGGACGAGCTGTCCGAGCTCACCGGCGAGAAGAAGGAGATCGCCTTCGGCAGCCAGATCCGCACGTACACCTTCCATCCGTACCAGCTGGTGAAGGACCATCGAACGGGCGTCGAGGTCGGCAACGTGGAAGGCGTGATGGATGGCGACATCGACGATTTCATCCGCGCCTCGCTGATGGCCAACAAGGGAGCGCCGGCGTGAGCGTGCTCGACGACGGCAGCGACCTGGTCCGCCAGCGGTTGGCCAAGCTCGAGAGTCTGCGCGCGCGGGGGATCGATCCTTTCGGCGGACGCTATCCGGTGAGCCACTGGGCCGGCCACTTGCACGGGCGTCTCGAGAAGGCGACCGAGGATGAGCTGAAGGCGACGGGGCCGGTGAGCCTGGCCGGTCGTCTCGTCGCCGCCCGTCATCACGGCAAGACGTGCTTCGCCAACATGCAGGACCAGACGGGGCGCATCCAGCTCTA
>WNFT01000934.1_pt1 | contig 24726 bp, 22 predicted proteins | sample 5400191 | NCBI WGS metagenome assembly WNFT01 (sample SAMN13153359, study PRJNA577476) | soil metagenome | isolation source: 80 cm saprolite under Madrone tree | place: USA:California | collected 2016-06-14 | reverse complement strand
CCGGCGACGAGCAAGCGCGCCTCAACTGTCAATTCGGGTCCTGGTTGTCGGCTTTCGGGCTGCAGGCGCGCGTTCCAATGGGAGCCAGCCATGCCATCGGTCACGTTCTCGGTGGAACCTGCGACGTGCCGCATTATTTCTGCACGGCGGTGATGATGCCCAGCGTCCTGCGCTACAACAAGCCGGCCACGGGAGAAGCCCAGAAGTTGATTGCGGGCGCGCTGCGAGCGCCGGACCTGGATGCCAGTGACGCCTTTGCAGCCTTCGTCGGAAAACTTGGGCTTCCGCGTAAGCTTTCAGACGTGGGCGTTCGTGAAGACAAGTTCAAGCTCATTGGCGAAAATGCAATGCTTTCGATATTCACGCGATCCAATCCACAACCCATCCGTGATCCTGGAGATGTCGTCCAGATATTGAAGCTCGCCGCTTAAGTTTCCGCTCACCAGTACGTCTTAGTATTTGGGGGAGTCCTAAGGCGCACTGCGTTGGTTCGCGTAATGAGCGGTTATGGAACATACGCTATCGCGGCGAGAAAAGTGGCCGCTCAAGACTGGAGTCACCTCCGCGAGACATGCCGGCGCGGTCCCCACACAAAAAACGTGTGCCGTGATTAATCACAGCCACCGCAGCAGGTATTCGGCGATATAGAGGGCAAGGCCGGTAAGGCCGCCGATCAACGAGCCGTTGAAGCGGATATATTGCAGGTCTTTGCCGACGTTGATTTCGATCAGCGAAATCAACTGCCCCATATCCCACGCCTTGACCTGATCGGAGATGAAGCTGGAGACGCCGCTCTTCTGGTCGGCGATCAAGCTGCGCAGCACGACAACAAGGCCATTGTTGATTTCGGCGCGCATCTCGGAATCGGCTGCCAGCTGATGGCCCGCTTTGACCAGGAGGCTGGTGAGATGATGCTGAAGCACCTCGCTCTCGCCTGTGGCGTTGCGGTCAACGAAGTCCTTCACGTTCGACCACAGATGTTGCGTTAGCTCGCCGAGTTCGGGCCTCGCCAATAGATCATGCTTGAGCGCGTCGAGCCGTTCGGCAAATTGTGGTTGGCCCTCAAGCCGATCGATGAACGACAACACCAGGTGATCGAATTCGCCGCGGAACGGATGATCCGGATTAGTCCGTACCTCGTCGAAAAACGCGGTCGCGGAAGCCGCGATTTTCTTCATCAGATAGGTATCTGCGCGGTAGAGTTTGAGAAGAGTCGGCAATTCACCGCGAATCTTCTGGCGAATCGCGTCCATCGTCTCCGGCCTGTTCAGCGTTTCGTGCACCGCAAGCAGGAGTTCGTCGAGAAAGCCGCGGTGGCGCCCCTCGTTGACGAAGGTGTGCAACGTGCCGGCCACGAGCGGCGCCAGGTCAATTGATTGAATCTGCGACAGGATGCGGCGACCGATGAACGAATTGAGGCCGGACGTTTCCGATGCCGTCAGCGCCTCCGGCAGCAGCCGCAAGATGAAGCGCGCGAGATCCGCGCTACGCTTTTCATCGCCGAGCCAGTCAGCGATGAAGGATGCGAAATCGACCTGGCGGAGCTTGGCTTCTACCGGTGCGGCTTCGAGAAAATGCACCTCGATGAATTCGCCGAGCTTGTCGGCGATACGGTGCTGGTTGCTCTGGATGATCGCGGTGTGCGGGATTGGCAGCCCCAAAGGCCTGCGGAACAGGGCTACCACCGCGTACCAGTCCGCGAGACCGCCGATGGTCGCGGCTTCCGCGAACGCGGCGATAAAGCCGAAGGCTGGATGCACATTCAGCAACGCCTTGGCGGCGACGAACAGCGCCAGCGTGCCTGCCAGCACCAGGGTCGCCAGCGCCTTGATGCGCCGCAGCTCGGCCGCGCGGGCCGCGTCGCCGGGAGCGTCGAGCGAAAATGTGCCGGTGGAGGTCATGACGGCTTTCGGACCCTTCCAAGCCTTGCTGCCAAGTCGCCCCGCAAGCCGGGCCCATTACACAACGCCAATCATGGTCGCTCTTTGAATTTTAATCTGCTGTTCTGTCGTATGCCTCGACGACTCTCCTCAAATCTCGATCTCGGTACCAAATTCCACCACTTGTCTTGCGGGCACGCCATAGAAGGCTGCGGAGCCTTTGGCGTTGTGCTGTAAGAATGCAAAGAGAGTCTCGCGCCAGACTGCCATGCCTGCAACTTCGTCACTCGGGATGATCGTCTCGCGGCCGACATAATAAGTGATATTTGCAGGATCGATGCCGCATAATTTTCCTTGATCGCAGGCGGCCTGCAATCCTTCTGCGATCGTGATGCTTTGTTCCATGAAACCGAAGTGGAGAATGACGCGTGTAATACCCTTGATCACTTCAATCACCTCCACCCGACCCTCGTCGGCGATACGCGGCGTCTCCTCGATAGAAACAGTGAGGAGTATAATACGCTCGTGCATTACGTGATTGTGCCGGATGAATTGCGTCAGCGCGAGCGGCACGCCATTGGCCGCGGACGCAAGAAATACGGCGGTGCCGGGTAGTCGCGCCTGGCATCCGCTGGTGGCGGTCTCGATCAGCTCGGCTTCCGGCTGGCGCAACTTGCGGCGGGCCCTTTCGACAAGCCCGGCGCCGCTTCGCCAGGTCAGCATCAGGAATGCAACCGCGCCCGCGAGCACAAGTGGAAACCAGCCGCCCTCGATTAGTTTGGTCGAATTCGCGGCAAAGAAGATGAGGTCGATGATGAAAAAGAAGCCGTTGACCGGGATCACGACGATCGGATGATAGCCCCATTGCAGCGCGACCAGCGCCGCAAGCAGGGTCGTGATCGCCATCAGCAATGAAACCGCGATGCCATAGGCGCCGGCAAGCGCATCGGATGTGCCGAAACCGATCACGGCGCCCAGCGTCGCTACCGCAAGCAGCCAGTTCACAACCGGTAAATAGATTTGGCCAATCGCATGACTGGTCGTGTGCGTGATCTGCATGCGTGGCAGGAAGCCGAGCTGGATCGCCTGCTGCGTCACTGAGAACACACCTGAGATAATCGCCTGCGACGCGATCACTGTCGCGACGGTTGCGAAGACAACAAGCGGGTAGTGCGCCCAGTCGGGCGCAAGCTGATAGAAGGGGTTGTCGAGCGCTCCCGGGTCAGTGATCAGCAGCGCGGCCTGTCCGAAGTAGTTGAGCACGAGCGCAGGGAGCGCGACGGCGAACCAAGCGAGCCGGATCGGTACCTGACCGAAGTGTCCCATATCGGCATACATGGCTTCGCCGCCGGTCACCGCGAGAAACGCGGCGCCAATGATGGCGAAGCTGATATGGAAATCCTGGTGGACCAGAAAATCGAAGGCATAAAGTGGGCTCACGGCGACGAGTACGCCGGAGCGCGGACGATGCCGTAGATGCCGAGCAGGGCGATCACAAAAAACCAGCCGAGCATGACCGGCCCGAATATCTCGCCGATGAAGCCAGAGCCTTTCCGTTGCATGACGAAAAGGCCGATCAGGATTATGACGGTTAACGGCACCACAGCAGGCGCCAGCGATGGCGCATCGACCTTCAGGCCTTCAATGGCGCTGAGCACGGAAATCGCCGGCGTGATGGCGCCGTCGCCATAGAGCAGCGCCGCGCCGACGAGGCCGACGATGAGGAGTTGTGCACGCCATGTTCCTTGCTGCGCATTCCTGGCGGAGAGCAGTGCCAGCAATGCAACGATGCCACCTTCGCCACGATTGTCGGCGCGCAAAATCAGCAGCGCGTACTTGACTGAAATAATCAGGATCAGCGCCCAAAGGATCAGCGACACCACCCCGAGGATCGCATCTGAGATGAGCGGGCCGCCATGAGCGGCGGCCTTGGCCGCTTCCTTGAGAGCATAGAGGGGGCTGGTACCGATGTCGCCGTAGACGATGCCGAGTGCGCCCAGTGTGGCGGCAATCGGAAGCCCGTTGGCGTGTGCCGCTTCACCTGGGTGAGTAACAGTCATTGTTTCCCCCGATCGGCATTTGTCGCTGCACAGTCTGCATCCGGCCGACGCGAATTGCTAGAGGCGCAGTGTCTGGTGATCTGTGTTGGACTACTCATCCCGCTTTGTGATGCCATTCGTACTCGGAATCAATCTGAAGAAGTGACCCGACGAACTATGGTCACACCGTTCGGCAACGCGACCGCAACGCTGGAGCAGCGCGTGCTGTTTCAACATGGATTGATGACCGAATTCCACCCGCCAATGGCCGCTAAGAACCTTTAAATCAGTCATTTGGCGTGCGGATGATCGGCCTGATCGCGTTAGGCGTCCCAGGTCTGGCCCGACATCACGTCATTGATCGTCGGTTGACGTTTTCTATTCTCGTTATTTCACCAGCTTCACAGACGAAGGCTCCCTTCTGCAAAGATAATCCCGTAGGTTGATCCGACCAACATGGACGAGACGCCAGCCGTGCGAACCGGAACTATCCGAAGGATTTTCACGACTGAAGTGTCGCTCTTTCGCGATCACTTACTGCGGCTGGATGCCGCCGGTCGCCGCGATCGCTTTATGGGCGGTGTGGCCGATGAATTTCTCGTTCGCTATGCCACAGAGTGTTTCGCCAGCAAGAGCCTCGTCCTCGGCTTTTTTGAGGAGGACAAGCTTCGTGCGGCGGGAGAGCTCCATGCGCCGGATGACGATTTGACGTCCGATATCGCATTCAGCGTCGAACCGGAATTCCGAAATCGCGGAATCGGCACGGCCATGCTGAGGCGGTTGATCCTTTCAGCGCGGAATCGAAAGATTCAACATTTGCGGATGAACTGTCACGGGCAAAATCAGGCGATGCAGGCGCTTGCGCGCAAATTCAAGGCTGATCTCAGGATTGATCATACAGAAACAGTAGGGGACATCATACCGCGGGCAGTGACGCCGTTTTCCGTTCTGATGGAGGCGCTGGATGACGCCCGCGAATTTGGTCAGGCCGCGATCGACGTTCGCCGGCGGCTGCGATTGCAGTCCGGACGAAAGGCGCCGCTCGTTATGTAGCAGCAGTGCGTTCTACCAGACTCAAGGCGGTCCCTCGGGATCAGGATAAGAGCTAATCCAGCGTAAGGCGGAGCCTGGCGATTAGATTCACCACCACAACTGACGGGAAGACAACATGTCGATGAACGGCGCGCAGGCCCTGATCCGCACACTCGCAGACAGTGGCGTGGAGGTGTGCTTCAGCAATCCCGGCACTTCGGAAATGCATTTCGTCGCAGCGCTGGACAGCGTGCCCGAGATGCGTGCCGTGCTGTGCTTGTTCGAGGGCGTCGTGACCGGAGCCGCCGACGGCTACGGCCGGATGGCGGATAAGCCTGCCGCGACGCTGCTGCATCTGGGCAGCGGGTTGAGCAACGGGATGGCCAACCTGCACAACGCCCGGCGCGCGTACACCCCGATCGTCAATATCGTGGGCGATCACGCCACCTACCACAAGCGGTTCGACGCTCCGCTCGATTCCGACATCAAGGCGGCCGCGGGTGTATTTTCGCACTGGCTTCGAACCTCGTCCAGCACCGCGCGAATCGGGCTCGACGCGGCGGAAGCGGTCGCCGCTTCCATGGACGCGCCCAGAGGCGTCGCGACGCTGATCCTTCCCGCCGACGTGTCGTGGGGCGATGGCGGCCGGCCGGCGGTTGCGCAGGTGCCGATCGGCTCGCGCCCAGTCGGGGATCGTGTGTTCGGCACGATTGCGGACGTGCTTCGCAGCGGAGAGGCGACCACGATCCTGCTTGGCGGTGCGGCCAACCGCGAGCGCGGGCTGCGCGCGGCCAGCCGGATCTCGGTGGCCACGGGCGCCAAGGTTTTCGTTGAGACCTTTCCGACGCGGCTGGAGCGCGGTGCAGGTTTGCCGACCGTCGAACGATTTGCCTACCTCGCCGAGCAGGCCATCGCCCAGCTCGCCGACGTCAAGCATTTGGTGCTCGCCGGCGTGGGCTCGCCGGTGTCGTTCTTCGCCTATCCCAGCAAGCCCAGCGATCTGGTTCCCGAGGGCTGCCAGACGCATGTGCTGGCGACGCGTTCCGACGACGTCGTTGCCGCGCTCGAGAATCTCGCCGACCGCGTCGCGACCGGCGTACAGCCGTTGTTGCAGCCCGCGCAACGTCCCGAGATGCCGGCTGGCAAGCTGACCTTGCAGAATTGGACCAGCGTGATCGGCGCGGTTCTACCCGAGCGCGCCATCATCGTCGACGAGTCGAATACGTCTGGATTTCTGCTGGCCGGCTCTACGGCCGGCGCGCCTAGGCACGACATATTGACGCTCACCGGCGGCGCGATCGGAATCGGCATGCCGATGGCGTTAGGCGCGGCGCTCGCCTGCCCGGACCGTCCGGTGATCAACCTGCAAGGGGACGGCAGCGCGATGTACACGGTGTCCGCGTTGTGGAGCCAGGCGCGTGAAGGCGCGAACGTCACCACGGTTCTCTTGGCCAACCGAGCCTACGCGATCTTGCGCCTGGAGCTGCAACGGGTCGGCGCGGCGGCGGGCGGCCCCAAAGCTAAGGCCCAGCTCGACTTGACCAATCCGAACCTCGACTTCGTGTCGCTCGCGACCGGCATGGGCGTTCCGGCGAGCCGCGCTACAACGTGCGGGGAATTGGCTACTCAGTTTAAGAAAGCGCTTGCCGAGCCAGGTCCGCATCTCATCGAGGCTATCGTCCCCCCGCTCATCTAGCGTGGCCCATATGGAGTTCGTCTGTGACCAGAATACAACTAGGGAGCCTCCAGCCATGAAGAAGGGTTTTGCCAGACGGTCGGCCTCAAGCCGCGCGTCAGCGCCACGTTACTCCCTCCAGGAAGATGAAATATATCGAGTGTCCCTGAGGCCAGATACTCGTTCGCCGTCGCACAAATTGGTAGCGTTCACGCGATCCGGATCATTTGGAGAAATTCAGTGAAAACGATCACCGCATTGGCAGCCGACAAGCTGGGCAAATTTCTGTCCAAGGACTTTCGTCGCATTTTTGGACCTGCTCATGATGAGTTAGCGGAGCGTCTTGGTGCTTTGGCACGGAGTACGATTGAGTGCCTCGGAAGCAGCGACGCCCTTTACCACAATTTCGAGCACACACTGTTAGTCACAATGGTTGGACGCGATATCCTGCAAGGATTGACGCTGTCCCAACGGATTGAACCTGCCGACTACGGCCATCTCATCGTTGCCTGTCTGCTGCATGACATCGGCTATATGCGCGGCGTATTGAGCGGCGATACGGAAACTGAGTTCGTCGTGGACCGGAGCGGTAAAAAAGTCACGCTTGCTCGCGGCGCATCAGATGCTGCCCTCACACCTTACCATGTTGATCGTTCCAAGTTGTTTGCCTTTGAGCGGCTCGGCAATTCTCCAATCATTGATGCCGAACGTGTGGCAGAAGCGATCGAGTTTACTCGCTTTCCATGCCAACTCGATCGGAACCCTTCGAAGGCGTACATGGACCCGAGATTGGTGCAGGCTGCGGATCTCATCGGGCAGCTAGGCGATCCGATGTATTCGCGGAAAGCGAACGCGCTCTATTCCGAATTTGAAGAGGTCGGCATGAATCGACAACTCGGGTATTCGTCGCCGGCCGATCTTATCGACAAGTATCCAAGCTTCTTTTGGAACAGCGTTTCGACGCACCTGACCGAGGGCATAAAATATCTGAACATGACTGTTTCCGGCCGTCAGTGGATAGCCAACCTCCACCATCACATTCTGTGCGCAGAGCGCGCCCACCGGCTGATGGGACCTCAGCGCTGAGGACCGGTCTTAATTTCCGAACGCATCTCATGCCAGATCGCGCAACTCCCGGCGCAGGATCTTTCCGACCGTCGATTTCGGAAGCGCCTCGACAAAGCGCACGCGCTTCGGAACCTTGTACCCCGTCATTTCCTTGCGGCAATGGGCGATCACATCTGCTTCGGTCAGCGCCGCGCCGGGCGCCTTGGCGACGAACAGCGTCACCGCTTCGCCGGTCTTTTCGTCAGGCAGGCCGATGCACGCGCACTCGGCCACACCCGGGCAGGCGGTCGCCGTGGCTTCTACCTCGTTGGGATAGACATTGAAGCCCGAGACGATGATCATGTCCTTCTTGCGGTCGACGATGCGCAGGAAACCCCGCTCGTCGAACACCCCGATGTCACCTGTGCGAAAGTAGCCGTCAGCGGTGAAGGCGGCGGCGTTGGCCTCCGGCTGCTTCCAGTACCCCGGCATCACCTGTGGTCCCCTGGCGCAGACTTCGCCGCGCTCACCGATTGCGACCGCGCGATCCTCGTCGTCGAGCAGCTTGATGTCGGTCGACGGCACCGGTAGACCGGTCGAGCCACTGAACTCGTTGATGAACCCCGGGTTGAACGTCAGCACAGGTGCGGTTTCCGACAGGCCATAGCCCTCGCGAATGAAGGTGCCCGTGATCTCTTTCCACTTCGCCGACGTGGCGGCGATCACGGCGGCGCCGCCGCCTCCGCACAGCTTCAGGTTCAAGAAATCGAGCTCCCTGAATCTCGGGTGTGCAACCAGCCCGGCGTACAGTGTGTTGACGCCCATGAAAACGCTTGGATGCGCCTGCTTGAAGATTTCGACGAGGCCATCCATGTCGCGCGGGTTGGCTACCAGCCAATTGGTCGTGCCGATCGAGAAAAAGGTGATGAAGTTCACCATCAATGCGAAGACGTGATACAGCGGCAGCGCGGTGACGATCACCTCTTCATCGCCCGGGCGCAACAGTCCGGTCATTTGCGCCTTGAACTGTTCGGTGTTGGCGATCAGGTTGCGGTGTAACAGCGTCGCACCCTTCGACAGCCCGGTCGTGCCGCCGGTGTACTGCAGGAACAGAAGGTCGTCACCGTTCAATTCGACCGGCTTGAACGCCAGCGAGGCGCCACGCGCAAGTGCATCGGCGAACGAATAGGCGCTGGTGAGCCGGGCGTCGATCGGCGGGCTGGGCAATTGCGTGCTGCCGCCGTCGCCGACCCCGGCCGTGATCACCCGTTTGATGCCAGTCTTGCCGATCACCTCGGCTAGCGTCGGCGTCGACCCGTCAAAAATGACGATCGTCTCGGCGCCCGAGTCGTTGAGTTGGTGTTCGAGTTCGCGCGGCGTGTACAGCGGGTTGACGTTCACCTGCGCCGCACCGGCGCGGATGATGCCCAGCATCGCGATCGGGAATGCCAGCAAATTCGGCGCCATGACTGCGATGCGGTCGCCCTTCTTGACACCTAGTTTCTGCTGGAGAAAGGCCGCGAAATCACGCGACAGCCGATCGGTATCGGCGAAGGTGATCGCGTTCGAGAAACTGCGGAACGCGATGCGATCGGCGTAGCGCTGCATCGCCTGCTCGAGCATGTCTACAACCGACGTGTATGCGTTGGCGTCGATCTCGGCGGGGATGCTGTCGCCATAGGTTGCCAGCCACGGCTTGGCCGAGGTTGCTTCGGTCATGGGCTCCTCCTCGTGCGCTCTCCAAGGGCGCTGATCCTGCGTCATAAAATCACAGCTCGCGATAAGCAAGAGCAACACCGACGCGCCGTCGCTCCTGAAGTCGTCAGGCCAACGCGCGTGGCCGCGGCTCACCCGCAGTTGGCCGGATGCAACCTTGGAAAAGCCAATCAAGCCGGGAGTCATGCGGTCCATGCCCGTTCGCCGCCTTGGGAGGGACGGAGGCAATGGAAATCAAGGGCTGGCTCGCCAGCGAGCCTAAAGAGGCAATTGTAGAACTGTGGCGAAGGAAGCTGCGCCAGCGCCGACTTGTCAGTTCTGAAAGCCGTTCCGAGTTTGAGTACGCCGGCACGACGCGCCAGCCATATTGGAGATGGTTCGAAAACGCCGCAGATTGAAGGAAAGCCAAGTTTTGAGAACCACGTTGTCCGGCACATGCTCGACATTGAGGCGGTCCACACCTTCGAGGGCACCGAGACCATCCAGGCACTCATCATCGGCCGTGACATCACCGGTGTAGGCGCGTTTACCTAGTGCGCGACGCAAGGCGGGCCCGCCCTGTCGGACGAACTTGCGCATTGTGGCTTGCCGACTACAACGCGTGATCAAGGTAATGGAGTTCTCATCACGCCAGAAGATGAGACATAGGGACACATGATCAGCCAACGATCGAAGAAGACCGAAAAGGGTGAAACCAGCGAACGCCTTGCTCGACGCGGCAGAACGCTCTTGGCCTACATGTGGCGCAAGCCACCCAACGAGTAACAACCAGGGAGGAGACGAAAATGGCTTCAAATGAGGATCGCAATTCGTCAAGTCGCGATGCAAGCGACCTTGCCTCGCAGGCCGCGCGACGGTGGTGTCGAAAATAGCGTATGCTTGCGGGAAGCGATATATTGCCGTCTCCAACCTGGTCGGCCCACGAGCGGCGTTGGCCGGATCGAACCTCTTCCTTGGCCTCATTGAACCTTCACGGTCCACTGGCGGCAGGCCAAGGTGTTTTTAACGAAAAAGGATCCCACCTGCGCGACCCTACCCGGGGTGATCTCTGCAACGGTGGCTGGCAAAGAGGCGGCTGCTGCGCCTTGATGCAACGAAACAGGGAGGAGGACTGCAATGGGCGTCAAGCTGATCGAAGCCGCGAAGGCGGCGTATACGTATCCATTGCTGATCAAGCAATTGCTGCATACGCCGATGACGCGGTCACCAGACCAGGAGATCGTCTATCGCGATCTCAAGCGGATGACTGGCTCATAGAACGCTCTGGCGAGGAAAGACCGGCGCCTTCGAAGCTGGGCGGCGCTGGCGCTCCGGCCCCCGGTACTTATGGTTTCGCTTGATAGACGTTCTCAGCATACAAGGTAAGAGATGGCCAGCATTGTGGATCGTAACGCTATTTTGACCGACATTGACGTGCAGATGATCGAGGTGGGCGGCCAGCAGTTGCAGGTCGCCATCAAGCGCGGGCCGAAGGGCCGGCCGCCTCTCCTGATGTTCAATGGAATCGGCGCGAATTGGGAACTTGCCAAGCCATTCCTGACCGCGTTGAAACAAACCGAAGCGATCATTTTTGACATACCTGGCGTGGGTGGCTCACCGCTTCCCTCGCTTCCGTATCGACCGTCGACCCTCGCGCGTTTGGCCATGGGCCTTGTCGAAAAGCTCGGGCATGAACAGGTCGATGTCGCTGGCGTGTCTTGGGGCGGCGCCCTGGCGCAACAGTTTGCTCATCAGTACGACAAGGCATGCCGAAAGCTCGTGCTCGCAGCGACCTCTCCGGGCACGATCATGGTGCCGGGCAGGCCGTCCGTGCTTTGGAAGCTCGCAACGCCCCGTCGCTATTTCGACAAGGGCTTTATGCGCGAGATCGCTTCAAACATCTACGGCGGTGATTTCAGGAAGGACCCGCAGCTCATCGTCAAGTACGCGCAGGCCATGTCGGGCGCAAATGGTCTCGGCTATTTTTACCAGCTTCTCGCCATGACGGGCTGGACCAGCCTGCCGTGGCTGTGGTCGTTGAAACAGCCGACCTTGGTCCTGGCCGGCACCGACGATCCGATCGTGCCGCTGGTAAACGGCCGCATCCTGGCGCGCCTCATACCCAACGCCCGGCTGGAAACCATCGACGACGGGCACCTGTTCATGGTGACACGCCCCGATGAGACCGCAGCAACTATCGAAGCGTTCCTCGCAGAATGAGCAGGACAGATAGAACGACCGCTGCAGGCGCGGCTGAATCAGCGAACCATAGTTGCAGAGGGTGGAATGGTTCGCGGAGGGACGGCAGACATGGCGCTCACGCTCGATTTTGCTGACAAGCACGCCTTCGTGTTTGGCGGCACCACAGGAATCAATTTCTGCATCGCCGGAACCTTCGCCAGCCACAGCGCAGAGGGGTCGGTTGCGAGTCGGAAGCAGGAAAACGTCGACACGGCCGTGAATTCGATTGCGGTGGCTGGCGGTAAAGTTACGGGAGTTGTCGCCGACGTGCGGGATTTCGCAGCGGTCGGCCGGGTGTTCGAAACCGCCTGTGCGCAGTTCGGAAACATTGATGTTCTGGTCTCCGGAGCCGCCGGCAATTTTTTCGCCCCTGCGGGTACTCACGCGAGACTGTCGGCCGCGTGTGCCAACGCACACTGATTAATGGTAACCCTCGCCAGGCAATACCTTGCCGCGGAACGTCCAATAGACGAACGCCGTGTAAACGAGAACCAGGGGCAACACGAAGAGAACGCCCATAAGGCCGAATATCGACGAGGCCGGCGGCGCGGCTGCAGCATAAATGGTGACGGTCGGCGGCACGGCGTAGGGAAAGATCGAAATTCCCAGCCCCAGGAAGCCGAACAGGAAGAGAGCAATTGAGGCAATGAAGGGAGCAAGCTCTCTTCGCCGCCTGAGCGACTCATAGGCGAACAAAGCCGCGGCCGCGGTGGCCAGCGGAACTGGCCAAAGCAATGCAAGATTCGTCGGCGTGAACCATCGCTCCGCGATGCGGGGGAATTCGAAAGGAGTCCACAAACTCACGCCGGCCAGAAACAGCAGCACGAGAACGAGCGCTCCTTTGGCGCAGCGCCGGCCGCGGTCCTGAAGAATGCCGACGGTTTTGAAGTTGAGCCAGCATGCGCCCAAGAGGGCGTAACCGGCCACAACCCCGGCCCCACAAAACAGGCTGAAGGGCGTGAGCCAATCGAATGGCCCGCCGGCGAACTCGTTGTTTTTCACCGTCACACCCTGCAAGAGACCACCCAGCACACAGCCCTGGGCGAAGCTTGCAATGGTCGAGCCCCAAAAAAAGGCGCGATCCCACCAGTGGTGGTGCGGCTTCGCGACCCAGCGAAATTCGAACGCAACGCCGCGCAGGACAAGGCCCAGCAGCATCACGAGGATCGGCACGTGCAGCGCTGGCATCAGGATCGAATAGGCGAGCGGGAATGCAACGAGCAGCCCGCCACCGCCGAGAACCAGCCACGTCTCATTGCCGTCCCAGAACGGTGCAATCGTATTCATCATCTGATCGCGCTCGGCCTCGATCCGTGTCGTCGGGAACAAGATGCCGATGCCGAGGTCGGAGCCGTCGAGGATCACATACATTACGATAGCGAGCCCGAGCAAAAGGCCCCACACGACCGCGAGATAGGATTCCATCGGATCACTCCGCCCGCTGAGACGCGATAGCCACGTTCGCCGCTGACTGGCCCTCTTCGAGCGCCGCGGAAATCGGCCGGTTTGCCAGAGTCTCGGGTTCGTCGGCCGGTTTGGCTTCCGGTCCTTTCTTGATCAGACGCCGGATGTAGCGAATGCCGGCTCCGAACACGATGCCATAGACCAGGACAAAAAGCGCGATGAACACCGCAATGCTCATCGCCGGAATGGGCGAGGCCGCGTCGGCGGTACGCAGCACGCCGTGCGCGACCCACGGTTGGCGGCCGACTTCCGTGGTCGTCCAGCCTGCGACGACGGCGATAAAGCCGAGCGGCCAGCACCAGCGTAACGCGAGCAAGTAGAGCGGCACCTGATCGAGCTTGCGGAACACCCACAAAATGCCTCCCACGCCGGCCATGAAGATGAACAAGAGCCCGATGCCGACCATAATCCGGAACGACAGGAAGATCGGGAGAACCGGAGGGCGGTCTTTCGGCGGGAATTCCTTCAGAGCCGGAATGCTGCCAGTCAGGCTGTGCGACAGAATCAGGCTACCGAGATAGGGGATCGCAATCTCATAGTCATTGCGTTCCGCTTTCTCGTTGGGAAGGGCCAGCACCACCAAGGGCACCGGGCCGTCGTTTTCCCAATGAGCTTCCATGCCGGCGATCTTCGCGGGCTGGTGGTGGAGCGTGTTGAGTCCGTGCATGTCACCGATCAGGGCCTGCGCCGGCGCCAGCACGATGGCGAGCCCCAGGCCCATGCGCAGCATTGTGCGGGCGAGTTCCGGATGACGGCCTTCGAGCATATAACGCGCGCCGACGCCGGCAACGACAAATGCCACCGTTAGATAGGACGCGACCATCATGTGGCTGAAACGATAGGGAAAGCTCGGGTTGAAGATGATTGCGATCCAGTCGAGCGGATACGCCACGCCGTCACGCATTTCGAAACCCGTTGGAGTGTGCATCCAGCTGTTTGCGGACAGAATCCAGAACGCCGACATGGTCGTGCCGAGGGTGACGGTAACGGTCGCTGCGAAATGGAGGGCACGCGGCACCCGGTTCCAGCCGAACAGCATGATGCCGAGGAAGGTGGCTTCGAGGAAAAAAGCCCATACCACCTCGTAGCCGATCATTGGCCCAATGATGTTGCCGATGATGCGCGAGTAACGGCTCCAGTTGGTTCCGAGTTGATAAGACATCACCAGTCCGGACACGACGCCCATCGCGAAGGAAATGGCAAAGATCTTGGTCCAGAAACGCGCCAGCAGATAGTAGCGCTCGCGTCCTGTCGAAAGCCACATCGCTTCGAGCGTGGCAATCCAGGCGACAAGGCCGATCGTGAAGCTCGGAAAGATGATGTGGAACGCCATGGTGAAGGCGAACTGGATCCGTGCCAGAAGAACGGCGTCATCGATCATCGGCCGTGTCCTTGCAGCAGCCCGCGCCGAGTTGGATGCGGCATCGGCTTGCTAACGCATGTGAGGTGTCGGCAACGATTTGAAGCGCGCCAATTCAGGCGCAGTGAGTATGCGCTCGACCTCAGGGCTACCCTCTCGGCCCGATTCATCCGCGCCTGCCACCAATCGACGTTCCGCCCAGCGCCGCTCTGCACCGCGATTGAGATTGCGGGCGCCAGCGTCAAGAGTGAGCATTTCCGGACCGCTCGCCTTCTTCAAGGTCGCGGGAGGCCATCGGAAGGTTGTTCTCGGCCAAGATCGTTCGGGTTGATCTTTGACAGAACCCGCGACTTTCTCGTTCAGCCGGGCAGGCGATACACCCGCATTTCCCAAATAGGTAAGGGCTGCTACCGTAGTTCGAACGTGGAGGCGTGCGCAGGTGCGAATGACCTTGGCCGCCTGCATGCAACCTTTGCGAGGCTCGCTAACGGTGCAATATCTGTACTATCTTTTCCAACTCGAACCTTTCGAATACGTTGATCGCCTTGGGACAACGAATCCTTGGTGTGCTTGTGGGACCGACGGTCAAAATTGGATACGCGGAGAAATTGCATTCGGCGACGAAGCTGACGGCAATTGTTGATACGCTGGCCAGCGAAGGCGTGTCGCCGAGCGAGGCATTGAGCGGCGTTTATGTGCGGTCGGACGAACTAAATTCCCCGGCGACCCGCATCTCGTTGAACCAAATGATTGTGGCGTGCCGTAACGCCATCAGGCTGACGGGTGACCCGCAGCTGGCGTTCCGCATTGGCTCCGCCATTCATCTTTCGACCTACGGAATGTACGGTTATGCGATGCTTTGCAGCACCGATTTCAGAAGGACAATGGAATTTGCGACCAGGTACCATCAGTTGGCCATCCCGCTCGCCAATCTTGCGTTTGGGGAAGAGAGCACGTGCGCGATCTGGACGATCACCCCGGTGCCGCATCCTCGAATTGACGCCGCGCTCTACCAATTCATCACCGAGATGCAGCTCGGCATCCACCTTTCATTGACCCGTGACGTTATGGGCCCCTCGTTTACGCCAAGCAAAGTCGCCGTCACCTACCGCCCTCCCGAGCACCGTAATCTGTCTGAACTTGTTGAATGCCCGGTGCTGTTTGAACAGCCGGAGAACCAGTTCGTGTTCGATCCAGCATGGCTTAACCGGGCGCCAGAACTTGGCAATCGAACGACTCACGCTGCAATGCTCGCAATTTGCGACGACATTCTGCTCGATATTGTGCAGCGCGGCGGCGTTGCGGGCAGGGTGCGCCAAGTGCTGCTTCAGGATATCGCGAACCGCCCGAATTTCGAGACCGTGGCGAAACTCCTGCGGACTACCCCTCGAACCTTGAGGCGCCAGTTACGAGCGCAGAACACCTCTTTTCAGGGCCTAGTCGATGAACTAAGGGCGCATGTCGCGATCAAATATCTCAGAGATACCGATATGACGAGCGAAGATATTGCTCTCGCGCTGGGATTCAGCGATGCGGCCAACTTCAGGCATGCATTCCGCCGCTGGACCAAAGAGTCGCCCAGCGTGTTCAAGCATATGGCGACTGACTACAAGCCTCCCTTCGAGAACTGATTGCCGCGCCAGGCCGCAGCGATTGCGACACGGTGATGATCGGACCATCTGCCTCAAGACGGCTTTTGCAGCCACAATGCGACGTTTCGATCGCCCGTTATGGAAGCATTGCTGCCATTGAAGCATTGCCGCCGCGAACACTAATTGAGCGTTCGCAGAGCACGGCATCGTCCAACGCAGCATCTCGAGCCATGTTCGCTCTTCGGCCCCTTTTGGCCGAATGTAACCGGTTGGCGACCGTTTAGAACCTTCACTAGAAGGCGGAGACGCGCGAGGCTGAGTTCAGCAATTTTAAAGTTGGCCGAAAAGTCCGGGCTTGCGTTCTTGCAGCGCAGCGGGGGTTGGATCGGACTAACGCGCGAGGAAGCCAAGGGGACATCGCAAATGAGTGGCAGCTTGCGCGAGATGCGCGTAAGATTGTTGGTGCCTCTGCATGGTCAGTTCGTCATGGCCAATCGCGAGAGAGTTCGTTCCGAAACCCCGGCCGGCAAAGCAACCACTGTTGGCTTAAGCGGCAGCGTGATGGAGAGGGGCCGAATTGCCGGCCCACTGGTCGACGACAGCTTTTCGACGACCGGGCGGACAATCGATCGCAAAGGCAGAACCGGCAAGAAGGCTCGCCGTGGCTGAAATTACTTGCGCAAATATCGCGGAATATACGGGACGCGAACTTGGGGTGTCGGATTGGCTGACAGTGGATCAATCCATCATCAACCAGTTCGCCGAGTGCAGCGGCGATCGGCAATGGATCCACATCGATGTCGAGCGGGCCAAACGCGAAAGTCCGTATCGGGGACCGATTGCCCACGGCTATCTATCACTCTCTTTTGTTGCGCCGCTCTCGATGCAAGTCGGAGCTATCCCCCCGGATGCCGTAGCCGCCTTCAACTATGGTTTGGACAAGGTGCGGTTCCTGGCGCCGGTCAAGTCAGGCGCGCGTGTCCGGCTGCGTGTGACGGTCATCGGCGTGGAGCGGAAAACTGACGGCTCGATGATCCTGAAGACCGGTAACACGTTGGAAATCGAAGGATCGGACAAGCCTGCATTGATCGCCGAATCGTTGGCCCTTGTCGTTCCAAAGAAGGCTGCGAAATCTGAAGCATAGCAAGGGCCGGTGGCAACTGGTTCGAATATGGAGGAGGAGACGATGACCGAAGCAACACAATCATGGCTCGAGATGCTCAAGAATTTCGGGAGTGACCTCAATCTTCCGAAAGTTGACGTCGACAAATTGATCGAAATGCATCGGAAGAACCTCGATGCGCTCGAGCAATCGGCACAGGTCGCGTCGGCGGGCGCCAAATCCATTGCCGACAAGCAGCGCGAAATCGTCGAGACGGCATTTCGTGAGGCGGCGGCGATGGCGCGCGATTTCAAGCCTACGGGAGATCCCAAGGAGGTTCTCGCGAAACAGACTGAGTTTGCGAAAAAAGCATTCGATATCACGGTGCAGAACACCCGCGACGTTGCCCAACTCGCAACCCAGACGACCACCGATGCATCGAAAATCATCCGGGACCGGTTGCGGGAAAGCCTGAATGAACTCGGGGCCAGCCTGCGCCGCGCCCAAGGGTAATTCCCGGAAACGGGAGCCGACGTTGGCCGAGATCTCCGCGTACACGAGCTGTAGCGTGAGGTCTCGGTGACGGCGGTGGTGGCGTTCCACGCGAGCACGGGGCTCGTGTGCAATGAGTTGCGTGAGAATTTACGGGCGAGCGCCGGTCTTGGTGTGAATCTCGAACCAGCGTCAGCCGATGAGGATTTGCCAGCCATGAATGTGACGATCGATGTTGACCTGACGCCATCGGAAGCCCGCGAACTCATGGGCCTTCCTAATGTGAAGCCGTTGCACGATGCTGCCATGGCCAAGATCGAGCAAAGAGTAATGGCGCAGGCGGAGAAATTTTCCGCCGACGGGCTGATGAACACATGGTTTGCAGGAAGCCCCCGGGCGGCCGAGTTGTTCAGCGACATGGTTGGCGGTCTGCTCTCGCAGGGCCGCGCGCGAGAGAAACCTGCGGCGAAGTCGAAAGAGGCAACTCGCGAGTAGCAAGGTTTCGGAACTGGACCGCCCATTCGCGGTGCGGTTGCGATAAATAACGATGTGAATCGCGGACGATCTGTTTTCGTCCGTTGGTAGTTGTTTGTGTCTGTTCGTCAGGATGAAGTCCGATGATCGTCCGCGAAAAGCCAACGGTCTGGGAACTCTTCTTTGTCTCCCGCGGTTCGGTCATTCACCGGCTTCTGCCGCAAATGATCGCCGTAACGGGTCTTACCCTGCTGCTCGTGGTGCTGCATCGGCGTGGTTGGGCACAGATGCCGACCATCGCGCCGCTAGGCTTGTCTGTAATTGGCGCTACACTCTCGATCTTCGCTGCCTTCCGCAATTCCGCAAGCTATGAGCGCTGGTGGGAGGCGCGTAAGGTTGCCGGACTGATTGTGGTCGAAGCACGCAGTTTGGCGCGCCAGGCCCAAAACTACATCGCCGCGGTTCCCGGCGACGATCTGTCGCGCCGCATCGCGCTGCGCTGCATCGCGTTTATGCAGCTGACACGCGATTTCCTCCGCAACCGGCCGATTGGAGAGGACTCCGCGCCGTATCTTTCATCCGAGGAGCACGCAACGTTGGTGGCGAGCCGCAATCCGGCGAACCGCCTGCTCGCCTGTTTCAGCGCCGACATTGCAGCGGCGGCTGCGGCCAATCGGTTGTCGCCCCAGATGGCCCGAACTCTCGAGGACCGGGTGGTCGCCCTGACTCTGGCCTATGGCATGCTGGAACGCACCAAGGTCACGCCAATGCCCTTCTCCTATACGCTGGCCATCCGCCGTATCACCTATCTTTTCTGCTTTCTGCTTCCGTTCGGTCTCTCGGATCTCACCAGCTACTGGGCGCCGCTGCTCACGGTGATCATCTCTTACATTTTCTTCGGCCTGGATGCGCTCGCCGACGATCTGGAAGCACCCTTCTCCGACACATTCATGGTGATCCCGCTCGATGCGATGGCGCGTGCTGTGGAGATCAATGTCCTGGAGTCGCTCGGCGAGAAGGATTTGCCGGAGCCGATCCGGCCGAAGGATTTCGTTCTGACGTGAGAGTGGCCGCAAAATAGGAATAGTGACCGATTTTCCATTCGAGGTGTCCGGTTGCAACCTTTGATTCTGCCGGGATTGTGAAGATGATTGGCCGAGTAGCTTCAAGGCGAATGGACAAGATTTCGAGTCACGCTGCGCAGACCACAACGTTCAAGAACAAGAATACTCAAATATAAGACTGAACGTCTTCGACCAAGGGAGGAAGTCATGGCGACAGCCGCAGCAACACGTAAGCAAGACTATAGCCCGCCACCGGTGAACGGAGATTTTTACCAAATCGAAGGGACGCTCGACGCGAAGGAACGCGAAGTCGTCAAGCGGGTGCGTAGCTTCGTCGACAATGAGGTCGCTCCGATCATCGAAGACTACTGGGGACGAGACGAGTTTCCGCACGAGATCGTGCCGAAAATCGCCGCACTCGACATTGGAGGGGTCGGTTATCAGGGTTATAGCGCGGCCGGGGGCAGTTGGCTGCTGAACGGCTTCATCTGCATGGAATTGGCGCGCGGGGATTCATCGATCGCCACCTTTTACGGTGTGCATACCGGCCTCTCCGCGGGCTCGATTTACCTGTGCGGCGACGAGGAGCAAAAACAGCGCTGGCTGCCGGAGATGATGCGCTTCGAGAAGATCGGCTCTTTCGGCCTGACCGAGCCGCTGGTTGGTTCGGCGACGTCGGGCGGGATGATGACGACTTGCCGCCGCGAGGGCGACACTTGGATCCTGAACGGCCAGAAGAAATGGATCGGCAATTCCACCTTCTGCGAGATCAATGTGATCTGGGCGCGCGACGAGGCCTCGAACCAGGTCAAGGGCTTCGTGGTTATGAAGGACAATCCGGGCTTCTCGGTCGAAAAAATCAAGACCAAGATGGCGCTGCGCGTGGTGCAGAACGGGCTGATCACGCTGAAGAATTGCCGCGTGCCCGAGGCCGACCGACTGCAGAACGCCAACACGTTTAAAGACACAGGGAAAGTGCTGAAGATGACCCGCACCGGGGTGGCGTGGTTCGCTGTGGGCTGCCAGCTGGGAGCTTATGAGCATGCGCTGCGATATGCGCAGACGCGGATCCAGTTTGGCCGACCGATCGGCGGGTTCCAGCTCGTTCAGGATTTGCTGGTGCGCATGCTTAGCAACGTCACCGCCTGCCAAACGCTGATGTTGCGGCTGGGACAGTTGCAAGATCAGGGGCTGATGCATGACGAGCATGCTTCGCTGGCGAAGGCTTTCTGCACGGTCAAATGCCGCGAGACGGTTGGCTGGGCGCGCGAGCTGCTGGGCGGCAACGGCATCCTACTTGAGAACCATGTCGGTCGTTATGTGGCAGACGCCGAAGCGATCTATTCCTACGAAGGCACGCGCGAGATGAACACGCTGATCGTCGGCAAATCCATCACCGGCCTAAGCGCCTTCGTCTGAAACACGACGACGGAAATCCTCCCGGAAGAAGGATTTCCGTCCAGCCAGAGCCTGTTCCGCGCGCAGAAAGTCGCGATGGAGCGACCTCGAAGCACCTTTAAGTGGAGTTCTGAGATGCGCTGAAAGTTAGTTGAGATCGTAACAAAGCAAAGGGAGAGAACTATGGCCGATAGCGTCTACAAGATTATCGAAGTGGTCGGCACCAGTACCGAATCCTGGGAAAAAGCCGCGACTGCGGCTGTCAACCGGGCTGCGAAGACGCTGAGAGACCTGCGCGTCGCTGAGATCGTTCAGTTGGACATGCAGATTTCAAACGGCAAGGTGGAAGCTTATCGCGCGAAGGTAAGGCTCTCCTTCAAGTTCGAAGACTAGGTCGTCGAAGCCTCGCTTTTTTGGGTTCGCACGAGACGAGTTGCATGCCGAGGCTGCCGCTTCGATCGGTTGCGACCGGCTGATAAAGGCGAGCGACTTCGCAAATGTGAGACAGGGGTTTGGGCGCTTTCGTCCGTTTGACGACAAGGCCATGCAGGAGGCATCCCAATGACGTTGCAGGTGAGGAAAACTGCTGTGCTCGGCGCCGGCGTGATGGGCGCGCAGATCGCCGCGCATCTGGCGAACGCCAACGTGCCGGTCGTGCTCTTCGATCTGACCGCCAAGGAGGGCGATCCAAGCGGGGTCGCCAAGCGGGCGATCGAGAATCTGAAGAAACTTTCGCCGCCGCCGGCGGCCACGCGGGACCGTATCGGCTATGTCGAACCGGCCAATTACGACCAGCATCTCGACAAGCTCAGGGAATGCGACCTGATCATCGAGGCGATCGCTGAACGCATGGACTGGAAGCTCGATCTATATAAGCGCATTGCGCCGCACGTCGCGCCGAATGTCGCCATTGCCTCCAATACCTCGGGCCTGTCCATCGAGGAGATGGGCAAGGCGCTGCCGGAAGCCTTGCGTTCGCGCTTCTGCGGCGTGCATTTCTTCAATCCGCCGCGCTACATGACGCTGATCGAAATCATTCCCGTGGCGACGACAGACCCGAAGCTTGCCGACGATCTGGAGAGTTTCCTGACCACCACGCTTGGCAAAGGCGTGGTCCGTGCGCTCGACACGCCGAACTTCATCGCCAACCGCGTCGGCGTGTTCTCGCTGCTCGCAGTGATGCATCATACCCAGGCTCTCGGTCTCGCTTTGGACGAAGCCGACGCCGTCACAGGGCCACTGATCGGGCGCGCGACCAGCGCCACCTTCCGCACCTCGGATGTGGTCGGGCTGGATACGATGGCCCATGTCGTCAAGACGATGAAAGACCGGTTGCCCGACGATCCCTGGCACAAATATTACGAGGCACCGGCCTATATCACGACGCTGATCCAGCGCGGCGCGCTCGGACAAAAGACCGGCGCCGGTCTCTATCGAAGGGAAGGCAAAGAGATCAAGGTGCTTGACGTGGCCAAGCAGGACTACGTGGCGTCGGGAGCCAAGGTCGACCCCGGCGTCGAGGCCATCCTCAAGCTGAAAGACCCCGCGGAGAAGTTCGCTCAATTGAGAAAGAGCGCGCATCCGCAGGCGCAGCTCGTGTGGTCGTCCTTCCGCGACCTCTTTCATTATAGCGCTTATCATCTCGGATCGATCGCCGACAATGCACGCGACCTTGATCTTGGCGTTCGCTGGGGCTTCGGCCATCGCGAGGGACCGTTCGAAACCTGGCAATCGGCCGGATGGGCGGCGACTGCTGCAGCGATAAAAGAAGATATCGCGGCGGGCAAGGCCATGGCGAGCGCGCCGTTGCCGGCATGGGTTTTCGATGGTCGCAACGGCGTGCACACTCCGCAAGGCTCTTACTCCGCCAGCGCCAATACGATCAAACCGCGCCCGGCGCTGCCGGTCTATCACCGTCAGCATTTCCCCGAGCCGGTGCTCGGCGAAGCGCCACCGCAGGGCAAAACGGTTTTCGAGACTGACGCCGTGCGGATGTGGACGACCGCTGCGCCCGGCAGCGACGATGTTGCGGTCCTGTCCTTCAAGAGCAAGGCCGGCGCGCTCGGACCGGATGTCGTCGAGGGCATCATCGAGGCCGCGGGCCGCGCCGAAGCCGGCTACAAGGGCTTGGTGATCTGGCAACCGAAGCCGCCATTCTCCGCCGGGGCCAATCTGAACAGCGTTGTGGCGCTTGCCGAAAAAGCCGACTTCGCCGGGTTGGAAGGCTTCATCGCCCGCTTCCAGCAGATGACCGCGGCGTTGAAGTACGCGCTGGTGCCGACGGTCGCGGCCGTCAACGGTACGGCCGTGGGCGGCGGGTGCGAGATCGCGATGCATTGTTCACGTGTCGTCGCTGCGCTCGAATCCTACATCGGGTTAGTCGAGGCCGGCGTCGGCCTGGTTCCCGGCGGCGGCGGCCTGAAGGAGTTCGCTGTGCGGGCGGCGCGTTCCGCGCAACCGACCAGCATGAACGATCCGTTGATGTTCCTGACCGGGCCTTTCCAGGCCATCTCGGGAGGCAAGACGTCGGCTAACGCGCTCGATGCCAAAGAGATGGGCTTCCTGCGTGAAAGTGATGTCGTGATATTTAATCCGAATGAGATCCTCTACGTGGCCCAGCAGACGGCGCGCGGCTTGTACGAGGCGGGTTATCGACCGCAACTACCGCCTGAGGGGATCAAGGTAGCAGGGCGCAACGGCATCGGCACGCTGGAGGCGACGCTGACGAACATGCGCGACGGCGGCATGATTTCGGAGCACGACTATCGCGTCGGCAAGGCCATCGCTACGGGGCTGTGCGGCGGCGAGGTGGAAACCGGAACGCTGGTCAACGAGGATTGGCTGCTGGCGGTGGAACGCCGGATGTTCGTCGAATTGACCAAGACCGAGAAAACCCAGGCGCGCGTCAAGAATATGCTGGAGACGGGCAAGCCTCTGCGCAATTAATCTTCAAAGCCGTGAAACCGCATACGAATTGCAGGAGAACACCATGGCCACACAGACCCAGGACGCCTACATCGTCGCCGCCACGCGCACGCCGGTCGGCAAGGCGCGCGGAGTGATGCGCAATGTTCGCCCGGACGACATGCTCGCTCATGTGCTGCGGGCCGCGGCCGATCAGGTGCCGTCGCTCGATCCCAAGGTGATTGACGACGCCATCATCGGCTGCGCGATGCCCGAGGCGGAGCAGGGCATGAACGTCGCCCGCATGGGCGTGCTGCTCGCCGGCCTACCGGACAGCGTGTCGGGCTTGACCATCAATCGATTCTGTTCCTCCGGCGTGCAAGCGGTGGCGATGGCGGCTGACCGCATCCGCCTCGGTGAGTCCGATGCGATGATCGGCGGCGGCACCGAGACGATGAGCATGATGCCCTCGATGATGGGCAACAAGGTTTCCTACAATCCGGCGATCTTCGAGAAGCAGGAAAACGTCGGCATGGCCTATGGCATGGGCCTGACGGCGGAGCGGGTGGCCGAGCGCTGGCAAGTGAGCCGCGAGGATCAGGATGCCTTCGCGCTGGCGAGCCACCAGAAGGCCGTCGCGGCTATCAATGCCGGCAAGTTCAAGGGCGAAATTTCACCCTACACCGTGCGCACCCGTTCACCCGACCCGAGAACCGGAGCGGTGAAAATCGCCGAGAAGATTGTCGACGTAGATGAAGGGCCACGCCCTGACATCAGCCCGGAAGCGCTCGCCAAGCTGAGGCCGGTGTTCGCCGCCAAGGGCAGCGTCACCGCTGGCAACGCCTCGCAAATGTCCGATGGCGCGGGCGCCGCCATCCTCGTAAGCGAAAAGATTCTGAAGCAATACAATCTCAAACCGCTGGCCCGCTTCGTGTCCTACAGCGTCGCCGGCGTGCCGACCGAAATCATGGGCATCGGGCCGATCGAGGCGATCCCGCGGGCGCTGAAGCTCGCCGGGATCAAGCAAGGAGATCTCGACTGGATCGAGCTCAACGAAGCTTTCGCGGCGCAGGCCATCGCCTGCCTGCGCACACTCGAGCTTGATCCGGAAAAGGTCAATCCGCTGGGCGGCGCCATCGCGCTCGGCCATCCGCTCGGCGCCACCGGCGCCATCCGCGTCGCGACGCTGATCAGCGCGATGCAGCGCGATCCGAAGGTCAAATACGGAATGGTCTCGATGTGCATCGGCACCGGCATGGGCTTTGCG
>WNFT01003718.1_pt1 | contig 24728 bp, 22 predicted proteins | sample 5400191 | NCBI WGS metagenome assembly WNFT01 (sample SAMN13153359, study PRJNA577476) | soil metagenome | isolation source: 80 cm saprolite under Madrone tree | place: USA:California | collected 2016-06-14 | reverse complement strand
ACCGCACCGCCCACGGATGATCCACTGTCGTAGAATGCTGCAGCCAGTCCACGTTCGCGCTTCGGAAACCATTCGGAAACAGCCTTGCTGGCGCCCGGCCAGTTGGCGGATTCGCCGGCGCCGAGCAGGAAGCGAAATAACGCAAAGCTCGAAATGCCATTCGCCAGCGAGGTCATGAGCGAGACGATCGAATACCAAGTAACGCTGATAGTCAGGCCGCGCCGCGTACCGACGCGATCCATTAGCCGCCCGCACACAGTTTGTCCGATGGAATAGGCGATGCGAAAGGCGATCGCAATATTAGCGTAGTCCACATTTGTCCAGTGGTAGTCCTGTTTCAGATAGGGCGCAAGAATGGAAAGAGTCTGGCGATCAATGTAGTTGATCACCGTGGAGGCGAACAGAATTCCACCAATCCACCAGCGTAACGAGCGGATGAATCGAGGTCGGTCCGAATTTAATTGTCCTCCTATTGCCACGGAAGTCCTGCGGAAGTTGGTATGAGCAGCTTGGTGACGGAAGTCATGCGGTCACGGATCAGGCGAGCGCGCTGAGTGTCTCGGGACGGAGCAAACTGGCGGATTCCTTGTCGAGATAGATCGTGGTTGCCGGATGCGTCCGCAGGATAGAGGCCGGCGCCATCGGACTGATCTCCCCTTCGAAACATAGCTTGACCGCCCGAGCTTTCCGCGCGTCAGGCGCAACGCAAATAATTTCCTTTGCCTTCAAAATCTGTCTCACCGACATGGAAATGGCTTGGCGAGGAACTTCCGAAGTATTTGCGAACCAGCCCTCTCCAACCTGCTGGCGCACGCAGGCTTCATCGAGTTCGACGATGAGATAAGGCTCTTCGGTTTCGAAATCCGCTGGCGGATCATTAAAAGCCAGGTGCCCATTCTCCCCGATACCGACAAAAGCGACGTCAACGGGCGCTGCTCTCAGCGCCTCGCCAACGCCGCGGACAACTTCGCTGGCATTACCGTCGCCGTCAAGCAAGTGGTACTTTGGAATCCTAACCTTACGAATCAAGCGCTCGAGAAGGTATTTGCGAAAGCTGGCGGGATGAGTGATGGGTAGGCCAACGTACTCATCGAGGTGAAACATCTCGACCTGCTGCCAATCGATGTTTCTCGCATTGGCCAGCGCATCGAGAAAATCCAATTGGGACGCTCCTGTTGCGACGATGATACGGGCGTACCCGCGATCGAGGATCGCACGGCGCATAGCAGCCGACGCTTGGTCCGCAGCGGCTCTGCTGAGAGATATCTTTTCTTCAAACACTCTCGCGTTCACCCTGAGAATTCCTCCGCGTCAGTAAACCGTCTTCTCTTGTACTTGATTTACTGGAGAGTTTTATATCACAGCCAATCGCTATGACGAATCATTTGACCTCAAGGTCTATAGCCGCCCCCGGTGCACGTGATCGTCGCCTAGCCCCGGAGGACTGCAGTGTATTGCGAGTTTGCAACAACGTATTTGCTGGAAATTGCTTGATTCATTTCGAGGAACTGCCGGAATCGGCGGTAGAATCAACCACTTGAAGAAGATTGGCAACTGTACCCATGGCCATCTATAACTTCCCTCTCGAGGAGAAACCGATGAACAGTTCAGACGGTAAGATCAACCGCAGGGAGTTTTTACATAAGGGCGCAGTTGTCGCTGCGGGAAGCGCCGCATTCAGCAATTCGGCTCTGTCTTACTCGCGTATTCCCGGGGCGAACGACCGGATCTCTCTGGGGCACATCGGTATTGGCAATCGCGGTCGTGAGCTGGATGGTATCGTTGCGATTCTCAAAGACTCAAAAAATGCCGAGGTAACCGCGGTCTGTGATTTGTGGACGCACAATCTCGAACAGGCGGCTGCCGCCAACCAAAAATATTTCGGCAAAGCGCCCAGGGCCCTCCAGCATCCGCACGAACTGCTGGCGCTAAAGGATGTGGACGCGGTCATGATTTCCACCCCCGAGCACTCGCATTCGCCGCTGCTGAAGATGACTGTCGAAGCGGGCAAAGACGCCTACTGCGAGAAGCCCATGGGCAATGTTTTCGAGGAGGTTAAGGCCGCACGCGATGCGGTCGCTGCTCGGAATCTCATCGTTCAGATTGGCACTCAGCATCGCAGCGAACCGTATCAGATTGCCGTGCGCGACTTGATCCGCTCCGGTGTTCTCGGCGAAGTCACAAAATACGAGATTGAGTGGAACTATCATGGGCCTCGTTGGCGCGGGCGTCCTGAAGTGAAGACGATCCGCGAACAGGATACGGACTGGCGCTCCTGGCTGATGAACAAACCGCACCGACCGTTCGATCCGCAGCTTTACTTTGAATTTCGCCTCTACAGGGAGTTTTCCAGCGGCATCTCTGACCAGTGGATGAGCCATGGCATTGACCTCTGCCACTACTTCATTGATGAGACCTCTCCGAAGTCAGTCGTTGCGAATGGCGGCATTTTTGCGTGGCATGACGGCCGGGAGAATCCCGACACTTTCCAGTCGCTATTCACGTATCCGAAGGGTTTCCTGGTGAGCTACTCGACGAGCTTCGGCAATGATGCGCCCAGTTTTACTCGGATCATGGGAAAGAAGGCCACACTGGTCAATCACGGCGGCGAGGGCAGCCCGCGATGGCAGATGGTGGAAGAGAAGGGAAATCATGAAGATGACACCAATGTTGATAAACAGCGCGCCGTCAAAGATATCCTGCTGCCCGGTGACAAGACCCTTCCGCCAATGGGGATTGGAGATGAGGATCCCTCGCACATGATCAACTGGCTGGATTGCCTGCGCAGCCGCAAACAACCAAACGCTACCGTGCACAACGGGTTTTCGCACTCCGTAGCCTGCATGATGGCGGCGCGCGCGTATTGGTCCGGGAAAAAGATTTATTGGGATCCCAGGACGGAAGCAATTCTCGACCAGGCACCTGGGACATAGCCCAGCGGCTCCAACGGCCTCTGGATACCCCGAATTACCCAGTCAAGTTCATTTGGCCGGCCCGTAACGCTTCTTTTCGGCAGGAACAAACCCTGTCGCGACCGAACCGGATATCGAGAGGCGGAAGCTGTCTTCTTTCGACAGCCCTCCCAGACCGATTGCCGTTACAATCACTGTATACGTGCCCGGCTTTGTATAGGCATGAGAAACTTCCTGGCCCTCCACAGTGACACCGTCTCCGAAGCTCCAACGATAGGAAACCACGACATCGTTAGAACTTGCCGGCTGCGCGTGAAAAGTAGCCGCTTCACCTGTCTTCGCGCTTGGCATATGCTCAACTTTGATAAGCGGTGGCTGCGCTGGGACACTCATGTTTACGATCTTCAGCACACGGGCCGAATGAGGAGGCAGTTCCACATCAAAGGAGTCCCGATTCGGAGTTGCCAAAGCGTTGCCATCGAACACATCTGAGATTTTGTGCTGATTCAAAGCAGCTAAGCCGAGGCTGGAGAACTCAATGGAATGAGAACGAGACTTGTCCGTCCAATTGAAGACGGTCAGCATGCCCTGGCGATCATTCTCCGCGAGCCAAAAAATGCTTGGTTGGACGTCCTCCGGTAAGTAGCTCATGAGGTCGAGGGACTTCGAAGCGCGGCCCAATTTGATCATCTCGAGCAAGTCTTGATTCTGAACCAGAGCCAGGCGTTCCGGCTCTGCGCCCAGAGCAGGCAAGTCGTCACCGATTTCGTACATTCCGCCTGCAATTGCGGAAAGAGCGATCGAAGCCTTGGCCTCGTCAAGAGTGATTGGGACTTTGCCTCCATGCCAGGGCTGATCCGTCACAGTCTGCGTGGAAACGCAAAAAGCATCGGGGTCGCTGACAAAGAAATTGCGGTTCATGTAGTATCTTGCCGCAATTCCGGTGCCGGCATCTTTTGTTGCCTCGAAAGTGTGGCCGGTGTCGAGAGAGATGCGCCCGGCGTCAACGATACCGACAGGATTGAGCATCGGGCTGCCGTCTTTGTCGAGAAGAACTTGCTCTCCGACGGCTTGCCGAATAATCTGCAGGCCAATTCTTTGCGCTTCGAGCGCCGTTGTATTGGGTCGGTAAAAGAAACCCTCGACGGCCGTGTCTTCCATAAAATCCAACTTGATATACCCAATATTCCATTTGCTTACCAGCGTTGAGTAAGTCCTGCGCAAATACTCCTGAGCTTTGGGATTCGTCGCATCGAGCACAAACAACCGATCCTTGCCATCGACTTGCCCGATTCGAATCGGCTCACCTTTTGCGTTGTGTACCAGCCAGTCGCGATGATTCTCGTAGACCCACGACCGGTCTGAAACTTGGAATGGCGCAGTCCATATGCCGGGAATCAAACCCTCGCTGAGAATTCTTTGTTCCAGTGTCGCCATGCCATTCGGGAAAAGTGTGGAATCCGGCGTGGTGTACTCGCCTCGGGCGTATTGATACCCCTCGTCGATATGAAAGAATTGGTATCCCTGCGGCTTCAAGTGTTGAGCCAGCCAATGAGCATTTGTTAAGGCGATTCCTTCGTTCAGTCCAAAATAATAGGCCGTCCAGCTCCACCACCCCATGGGGGCTGGTGACGAACTCCGCGCGTGGTGCAGCGTTCGAATCAACGATCCATAGGTTTCCAATTGCGCGTGATAGTCGTCGCTCACCCCGAAAAATAGTTTTTCGGAGTCTATGCTGGCGCCCGGCGCAAGAGTAAGGCTCAGTTCAATTTGGTCTTCCTGCGGGGACTGCTCTAGGGAGTTTTCTTTGGTCAACTCGGTTGTGCCAGTGGAATCAACCTCGAATGCCTGGATTTGCGGAGCGCTTAAAGAACGGCTAACAAGAATACGAGACACGGTCAAAAAGCGATTCGCAGTGAGTGCGCCGGCAAAAAAACTGGTATGACTCTGCCGGTTGTACAAAAGCTGGCTGCCCACTCCTCGGTGCACCCCTTCCGCATCTCCCAAGTCGCGGATTTTCATGGCCGGGCGGTCTTCGCTAAAACTGTCCGAGAGAACGCGGTCTGAGGTGACCGGCCCATCCAAATCAAGGATCTTGCCTTGTCCCGCTTCGATCGAGCGAATGGCCTCGATGTGGATCGTCCGCCCAGTGCTGTTTCGCACCTGAACTTGGATGTCGCCGAATGGCCTGTCCGTGTACGAATGCAGGGTGCAAATCAGATCGGGTGCGCCTGCCAATCCTGAGTGCCTTACCGTCCATTCATGAGCATTTCCCAAATCATCGCTCGCGATGGACTCAGAGATCGTATGCTTCGGGTAATCACGTGCGTGAAGCCAGCGTCCATCTATCTTCGCACCAACTGTGGCAGTCAACACCTCCGAAGCTGACAGAAGTTTCGCGATCGTATAGTCGCCCGTCGCAGGATCAACCGTCAGTCGCAGACCCTGTGAGTCTGAAGTCGCCTGCGCGGCCAGAAGAGCGCAGTTGAACGAACTCATTAGAAGTGCAAGAAAACCGATTGACGACACCGACGGACCGTGAACGAATGAAAGATTCATCTGATCACCTCAACTTGCTCTCTGCGAATTGTTACCCGAGGAGCATGGGCAGTCTATCCTTTACCCATGCACTGTGAAATGCGTTTGCAGGCCCCAAGGATGAATAGAACGAATCAGGTGGGCTCAACAATAAGGACAGAGGCGACTGCGGGTAAAGCAAGGAACGGTTTTACGACTTCCTTTGACTCTGCAACTAGAAGAAATTCTTTCGCGGAAAAACGCTCGCTAGCGCGCATGCCCGCTACCTGCCCTTGCTGTGATCTTGGCGACGTTCGTGGCGTGTCTTGCGGCCAGCGTGCGGCTTCCGGTCCACACCAGCTGCAACCCCGCAAAAATGGCGACCATGGCGACAGCTGTCTTCAACTTGTTCGCAGGAACTCTCCGCGCCAGCAAGCATCCGAGCACCACTCCAGGAACGCCACCTAGAAGGAGCTGAACGAGTATCGGCATGCTGATCGAGCCAAAACTCCAGTGAAAAGCACTGCCTATGACCGCCAATACCAACCCAAACAGTAAATCTGTTCCTACAACTTGCGCAGGGGGCATTTCGGAATAGTTCAGCAGAAGAACAGTTCCGAGCGCTCCCGCGCCCGCAGATGAAAATCCTGATTCCACTCCGATCGGCAGAGCGAGCCAGGGAAGCCAGCGGTGGTTCTTCGCCGCAAACGAAGGATTCTGCACTCGCCTGATAAAGGTCACGCTTGAAGACACTGCCAAAAGGATGCCCAGCAGCACGATTACATACGGGTTCCCGGCCTCCCGATTCACCACACGAAGCGCCCAAGTACCTACTAATAGACCCGGAACTGCTCCTAGCAGAAGGAGCCAAAGGTAACGCGCATGAATTTGTTTCCGGAGCAGGTAGAAAGGAGCGGCAATCAAGCGCAGTACACCGGCAAACAAGAAGGCCGTTCCGACGGCTTCCCCTGCTGTTAGTCCGGCGAGCAACACGAGGGCGGGAACCGTAAAACTCCCGCCACCGATCCCCGTCAAGCCCACTGCAATGGCAATGATGAATCCAACCAGGTAGTACATCACCGGCCCCTCTCAGAAAACGTGTGGATTCCACATTCCAGCTTTGTTCCGCCCCAGCGTCCCGAGCGAGGGTTGTTCGGGTCGTCTGGAATTGCCGTGCAAGGCTCACAACCGATGCTCAAGTAACCTTGATCGTACTGCGGCAAATAGCTGATTTGATTCTTGGCCGTGTACTCCCACACTTGTCCCCAGGTCCAGTCTGCGAGGAGGCTCACTTTCAAAAGTTTTCTTCCGCTCGGCAAGCGGTGTTCTTCAACCTTCTTGAGGTTCTTCCGCGTGGGCGATTGTTCTCGACGCAATCCCGTGAACCAGACGTCAAACGGTTCAAGCGCGCGCACGAGCGGTTCGACTTTGCGCAATTGGCAGCACCGCGTGGGCTCGTCGCGGTACAAGATACCGAATGCTGATTCTTGCTCCGCGACCGTTTGTGCGGGAAGCACGTTGACCAGATTGAGCGACCACTCCCTCGTCATCCGGTCGCGATATTCATAAGTCTGCGGAAAGTGATATCCCGTATCGAGAAACAGCACCGGAACGTCCGGTACTCGCTTCCTGAGGAGGTGCGCCACTACCATGTCTTCCGCTTGAAAGCTGCTGGTCAGGCAAACGCGTGCGTTTTGGTTCGCCGCAAGCACCGTTTCGAGCGCTTGCTCTGGCCCAAGACGTTCTGATTCCTCAGCGATGCTATTCACGTTCATTTAATAGACCTCTTCCTGATTGTTTCGCGGCTTTGCGAACCGCAATGAATCCGCCAGCGCCAAAGCGCGTCGAAAGACTTCTTCATCGGAAGAGTTTTCGGTTTTCCAGGACACGTCAATCAAACGAGGGTTTGTTTCCGCGGCGAGCCGATGTTTCGTCTCGGCATCGAGGGCATCTCCAGAGTAAATGGAAATGGCTCCAATCCTCTGCGTTGCGCGAATCGCCTCAAGGATTGCGTAGGGCGATGCTTCGTCGTCTAGATGCAGTACTTCGAAACCTTGCTCGAAGAGGGCTCGTTCCAGCCGCGAGGCAAGAGCAGGCCGGTTCTTAAGCAGGAATGTGGCTGGATAGTGCCCGTGGCGTTGGTACCGTTCCTGGGCAGTGACGCGTTTTTGCGTGATCTCAAGCGACGCGAGAGCTGGTCCCTTGAGCTCCTGTGGGTCAGGTAGATCTTCCTGAATCATCCCGGCGCCAACGGTGGCGTTGGAGATCGCATCGATCAGGATGAAACTGCCCGTTGCCCGGTTCCTAGCATAGGGGTCAAGGAAAAGCGGAACATGTGTTTCAAATTCGACTGAAGCAATATCATTCATGCTCAGTTGCGTTGCCTCTTCCTGTTCGAGCGTATTGACGTTCACGCGATGGTGAATTTGTAGCGCGCGAATCTTTGTCTGACGGGCCGTATGCTTCACGAGATAGGCCCGGCCCACTTCCAGCGGAGTCTCGTGAAGCCAAACCACCATGGCGCGGAATCTTTTCGACACTCGCGGGCCATTCTCGGGAGACACCAGCATGTCCCCACGGCTGAGGTCGATCTCATCTTCCAGTTGCAGGGTCACCGACATCGGAGCGAACGCCTCCGGCAAATCGCCGTCGTAGCTTGCGATTGAGCGCACCCGGGTTCTCCGTCCGGACGGCAGCGCCAGCACATCGTCACCGTGACGAATCACTCCGCTCGCCATGCGGCCGGCAAATCCTCGGAAATTAGCATCGGGACGAATCACCATTTGCACCGGGAATCGCAGACCTTCGAGGGCATCGCCTGCGGCGAGAGGAGTAGTCTCCAAATGTTCGAGCAGCGTTGGTCCCTGATACCAAAACGTCCGCTTGCTTCGATCGACTACGTTATCGCCCTCAAGCGCGCTGATCGGCACGCACTGGGTGTTTGCAATCCCGAGTTGTCCTGCCAACTTCAGAAAATCCCGCTCAACCTCCAAAAACACATCTTTCCGGTAGTCGACAAGATCCATCTTGTTGACCGCCGCGAGAACGTTGCGTATTCCCAGCAGTGACGCGATGAACGCATGGCGCCGTGTTTGTGGAAGGATTCCCTTTGTGGCATCCACAAGAATCACGGCAAGGTCCGCCGTGGACGCACCGGTGGCCATGTTGCGCGTGTATTGCTCGTGTCCCGGCGTGTCCGCGATAATGAATTTTCGCCGTGGCGTCGCGAAATAACGGTAAGCCACATCGATGGTGATACCTTGCTCGCGTTCCGCGCGCAGGCCGTCCGTCAGCAGGGAGAAATCGACCGGCCCGGTGGAACGGTTGATGCGGCTCTTTTTCACGGAGGCCAACTGGTCTTCGTACACCGCTTTGGAGTCGTGTAGGAGCCGCCCGATGAGCGTCGATTTGCCATCGTCGACACTTCCTGCGGTCGTGAATCGAAGAAGCTCCATCTCCAGACTTCGGTCAAGGAACTCTCCGAAACCTCTGTGTGGACTCTCTTGTGTTGTGGAGATCATCAAAAATAACCTTCGCGTTTTTTGAGCTCCATCGATCCTTCTTCATCGTGGTCGATCGCACGGTTCTCGCGCTCTGAACGTCGGAACGAAACCATTTCCTCAACAATTTTCGCCACCGTGTCCGCTTCCGATCGGATTGCCCCCGTGCAAGGCACGCATCCGAGCGAGCGCATCCGGCACTTTAACTTGAGCGGCCTTTCACCTGGCAAAAGTTCCTGTGCGTTGTGGATTAATACGATCGAACCATTTCGCAGGACGACTTCGCGTTCTTTCGCGAAATAAAGAGGAACGATGGGAATATTTTCCGCCTGGATGTAGAGCCAGACGTCGGTCTCCGTCCAATTCGAGAGCGGGAAAACTCGAATGCTTTCCCCCTTATCAATCCGAGCGTTGAAAATATTCCAGAGCTCCGGTCTCTGGTTCTTCGGGTCCCATTGGCCCAACGGATCGCGGAACGAATAAATCCTCTCTTTGGCCCGCGATTTCTCTTCATCTCGCCGCGCTCCTCCAATCGCAGCGTCAAAACCCCCTTCCGCAAGGGCATCAAGCAGCGATGATTTTTGTGGACGATAAGTTCCGCGCCAATCTGCCGGGTGTAAGAGTCACGAAACTCGATCATCTCGGGGAATTTGTAGCTGGTGTCGATATGCAGCAGAGGAAATGGAATCTTGCCCGGGAAAAATGCCTTCTGGGACAAACGCAGCATTATCGAAGAGTCTTTCCCGATCGAGTAGAGCATCACGGGGCGCGCAAATTCAGCCGCCGCTTCGCGCAGGATGTGGATGCTCTCCGCCTCTAGCGCCCTCAGGTGATTCAGCTTCCGCGGCACATGCGACGCCGTGCTTCCCCCGTGAGGCGAAGCCGCAGCCGGTTGGGAAAACATGACTTCTGATAATTGCGCCATGGGTCTCCGTTCAAAAACAAAAAACCCACCTGCCAGGGTTTCCGGCGGTGGGTTGGCTACAATCTTGGAGTAATAAGCTTCTTACAAAGCTGGCTTTTCACCCATACAAGACACAGCGGCCCATGCCGTCTTATCTGCGGTGTTTGTTCCCCGATCTTCGCTGAGTAGAGGATATATTTAAACGGGTCTGTGTTCTGATACTTCTCCATCAGCTTGAGGTACACGAGCCGTTCGGCCTTGGCCACAGAGTCACTGTGCTCGAACCTGCTTCTCGTCGATTCGAGCAGCGAGGCCGCTAGTTCATATTTGCCGTCGGCGGCCAGGTGTTCCGCCGCCTTCGCGACCTGTTTCTCCGATAGACCGAGGTAGTCGACCAGGAGTTCTGCGCGGTCGGCGCGGCCGAGATGGTCAACACCTTGCAAGTCCGTCTGCCAATAACCGACGTTCTGGTCATAGAGACGGTCAATAACGTGTTCGCGCATGATCAGATATGGCAGGTAAGCGTCAGGATCACCGCGGAGCAGATCGGGTGGAATCAAGTTTGCCTGTTGAATCACAGCTCGCTCATCGCCGCGACGGATCGCGCTCAACACCTGTTCACGCAGCCAGCCAAGCTCCGTCTTGAGCTGCGCCAGCATGGACGGCGATGCAAAATTCCTTGTTAGCGGCTCGTGGCCATGCAGCAGATGCTGCGGGTGCTTTTGTACAAGGATATCAATCGCGTCAAGCAGCCCCTCGAGATCGCCTTCCTCCACAAACGGAGCCCCGAGGTAGGGCATGATGAAGTCTCCCACGAACAAGACACCCTGGTCCGGCAGATGGATGAACATAGCATCGTGGGTTTCTCCTCCTTGGACCGGGATGAGCTCGATGCGCGTTCCCCCGATCTTCAACTCGGTGCGACGGTCGATCGTGACGTCCGGTTTGAAGCTGCGTACGTCATCCAAACTGAAGCGCTCGCCGAAGAAGCGTTTAGCGAAGATCCCGGGGGCGTTGAGTTCGCGCTGAACTTCTTCGTTATAGTTGCTCCTGGCATAGACGCGCAGGCGCGGATTTAAAGAACGGAAATAGGAGTGACCCCCAACATGGTCCCAGTGGGAGTGTGTAATGAAGACGGTCGTCAGTTCTGGCAGCCTGGGCGTATGGGCTCGCAGTGCTTCGTAGGCGGCCTTGGCAGAGTCCGGCCGCGTACCGGCGTCGATGCCAATCAACTCTCGCCCGTCGTCGGTGACAACAAAATAGTATTCTGTGAATTCGAAACCGGAGAGCGCGTATACCCGGCCCGGCACGATCTCGGCGATGCGCCGCGGCGAAAAGGCATGCCCGGACAAAACGTCCTCCGAAAATGGAGTGCTAAGCGTAATTGGCCTGCTAAAGTCTGCGTAGCCGCTCCGCCGCAGATAGTCCTGTGCCTTGGCCTGTTCGCCGTCAGCGAGGGCCAGCTTTCCGAGGTGGTAGTAGACTTCCCGCAACCATCCTGCGTGCGGCGCTTTGTCGATGTTCTCCACGCACCAGCCTAGTTCCTCCTGCGCCGCCTTCCTCTGCCGAAAAAAGCTGGGAAGCTCGGAGTGGAAGCATGGCTATGGTGTCTTTCACGTAACCCACCCGGTGCAGCAACGAGACGGCCGGTGCGTGCTGAGCTCGCAGCAACCCGATGGCGCTGAGATACAACGCCTTTTGCGGATCTGTCAGACGGGGACCGAATTCCTTCAATCGCGCTGTGAAAAATTCCACGCCCTCACCCTGCATGTTGGCATTCGCATACTGGGCCATCAGCAAGAACAGCAGCTGAGGGTCACGCGGAGGCGCCACACTGTTTACGGTCTTCAAGTATTCGAGCTCCGGACGGTGGGAGCCGGACGGAGAGTTATTTCCGCTGCCTTCGCTAACCGTTCCTCGCATAGTGGCAAGGAGAGTCCCAAGCAACAAAACCGCTAACAAAAAGATAGAGATTCTCATCATGAGTTCCTTCTCCTGATCTAGTCTAGTTTAGATTAGTTAGATGTATATACATCTATTGTGGTCACAAACAATTTCATATCGCCATCGCCGCGTCCGCGATCCGGTTTACGGTCTCTTTCATGCTCTCCCATCCCGCATCTCCAAGTTCTCTTTGTAGCATATGTTCCGCAAGCTCCCAGTTTGGCTGAGCCGCCGCCAATTGTCGCTTTCCAGTTGCCGTTAGACCAAACAAACGCTCCCGTCTGTCTCTTCCGCGTCTGACGCGGACCCAACCCTTCTTCCGCAGAAGGCCCAACGTCCGTGTCAGTGTCGTACTATCCATCGCCAGGCCGGCACTTAGCCGTTTTTGATTGGCCTCTCCAGTCGCCGCCAGTGCCGTAAGCAGTCCGAATTGCGCGATCTCAAGACCTGCCTTTCTCAGCTCCTGGTCATAGATGCGAGATACGATTCGCGTAAGGCGGCGCAGGTTCTGGCACGCACAGGGCAGCGCAAAAAGTGCGTTTGTGAGCTGCTCTCTAAAAGCCTCGGCTCTCATCTTAGTTGTATATACATCTTTTCTTTCTGCTTGTCAAATGCCCCCGCTTGCGGAAGGGAGACAGCGCGAAAGGGGTTCGCCAGATGCCAGACCGCCCTCCGCTGAAAATCGAGTCGGGGGGGCAGAAAATCGTTGGACTCTTAATTGCGCAATGGTTGCGCAAGTGATCTCAAACGCGACACTTCCGCTCCAAAATAGGGCATTCTCTTTACCATTCAAGCGTTACCGCGAGCGTCAGCCTTGTCCGCTCGATTCTCTTGGCGGAACATGGGTGAGTGGAGAGGAGACCTGCTCCTCACCCCACCAATATGATACACCTTCTGCAAGTTCAAGATCTTCACGTCGCGTACACTTCACGCGCTGGGAAAAAGTCTCTTGCGCTCGCCGGGGTAAGTTTTGATGTTCCTCCCGGAGAAACTCTCGGTGTGCTCGGAGAGTCGGGTTCCGGAAAAAGCACGCTCGCGGCCTCGCTGTTGCGGCTCCTTCCCGGGAACGGGAAAATTCAAAAAGGCGTCGTTCAATTCGAAGGGCAGGACCTCCTCCGGGCAGAACCTCGCACGCTCCAACGAATTCGGGGCGCGCGAATTGCCCTCATTTGCCAAGAGCCGTCACTCGCATTGCATCCCATGCTTCGCGTTGGCAAACAGATCAGCGATGTATTGAGCGCACACGAATCGTTGCGTCGCGGCGCCTTGCGCCAAAAAACGCTGCAGCTCCTCTCGGAGGTTTTTCCGGAGGATCCGGCACGCATCGCGGAATCCTACCCCCATCAATTGAGCGGCGGTCAACAGCAGCGGGTATTGATCGCCCAAGCAATCGCGCTTGGTCCTTCCCTGATTGTCGCTGATGAGCCGACCGCCTCTCTCGATCCCACGACGCAGCAGGACATCCTTGCTCTCTTTCGAACGCTACGAAAAAAGTTCAATCTATCCCTGATTTTGATTACCCACAACCCCGCGCTGCTGGCAGGCCTGGCGGACCGTGTTCTCGTGTTGTATGCGGGAAAAGTCGCGGAAATCGGCCCGGCACAAAATGTTCTCGCATCGCCGCAACACCCATATACGCGAGCTTTACTGCGAAGCATGCCCGGGCGGCTGGATGAACCTGCGAAGGAACGCAAGTCCAGGCTGCCTGTAATTCCGGGAGAGGCAATGGTTCTGGAAGTGTTCGCGGACGGTTGCAGATTCGAAACGAGATGCGCAGACCGGATGGAGCTCTGCACCAAGCGCGAACCGGCCCCCGTGGCAGTGGACGAAACGCATTTCGTTTCATGCTTCAAGTATGGCGGGTAGTTTTCTTTGAGGCACGAAAACATGGAACAACTCTTGATCGTGGAAAACCTCGAAAAGCATTACCAGGGCACTGGCGTGCTCGGAACTAAGAAAGAAGTGAGGGCGCTGCGCGGAGTTTCATTTTCAATTTCTGCAAGATCAACGTTAGCGCTGGTCGGTGAATCGGGTTCCGGGAAGAGCACGCTGGCATTCTGCATCGCATGCCTGGAGCGGCCGACATCGGGAAGGATTGTCCTCAGCGGAGAAGAAATCGCTACCCGCCCTGAAGAACAACAACGTGCGGTGCGCCCGAAGATTCAGCTCGTGTTTCAGGATCCTGCCCGATCTCTGAATCCGCGATTCTCTGCACTGGAGATTGTGAGCGAGCCGCTGCTCGTACAGGGGCGGTGCAACAAACGGGAGAGAGAAGACAAGGCGCGCGCCCTCCTTGCTCAGGTAGGTATCCCGCAACAAAAAACTCTCCACAAAGCCGACGAATTCAGCGGCGGGCAGAGACAAAGGCTGGCAATCGCACGAGCCCTGGCGCTTGAGCCGAAACTGCTGATTCTGGACGAAGCGCTCTCCGCGCTCGATTGTTCGGTGCAAGCGCAAATCTCTAATCTGCTGCTTGAACTGCAGTCTTTGCTAGGTCTGACGTATCTCTTCATCACGCATGATTTCGCCATGGCGGGGCATCTAGCTGATGAAATCGCAGTGATGGAGCAAGGAAAGATTGTGGAACTGGGCCCAGCGGAAAAAGTGTTGCGTTCGCCGGAACAAAAGGTCACCCAGCGTCTAATATTGGCCACTCCGAGGCTGACCGATGCGGCGGATGGTCTGGTGGTGGCGTGATGCGCTACTTCGTGCACCGGCTGACGCAGGCCGTGTTTCTCTTGATCGGCGCATCCCTCCTCACTTTTCTTTTTTCCACGCTGGCGCCAGGGAACTACTTCGACGAAATGCGGCTGAATCCGCAGATTTCTCCCGAAACGGTCACGGCCTTGCGAGCGCAGTATCAGCTTGACCGACCGCTGCCCGTCCGTTACGCCCGATGGGTAAGGTCGCTCCTGCGCGGCGAAATGGGATTCTCTTTCTCTTACAATACTCCCGTTGCGCCACTGCTTTGGGTGCGCGCCCGAAACACGCTCCTGCTCACGGTTTTCGCCACGTTATTTGCGTGGGCGCTCGCTCTTCCCCTCGGAATCTGGAGCGCCCAAACTCTTGGCCGCGCGCCAGATCGTGCGGTCTCGTGGGCGACGGCGGCACTCCTCGTCATTCCCGACCTTGTCCTTGCGCTAGGCCTGCTGATTCTGGCCGTGCGCAGTGGATGGTTTCCAACGGGAGGAATGGTATCGGTGGGTTTCGAGAGTTTTTCGCGACTCCAACAATTCTGTGACATCGCGTTGCATATGGAACTGCCGGTCATCGCGCTGGTCCTTTCCGCATTGCCGATTCTGATCCGGCACATCCGCGCCGCGGTCGCCGATGTGCTTGAAGCGCCCTTCCTGCGAGCAGCCGCGAGTCACGGCATTCGGCGCAGCACTCTGCTTTACCGCTATGCGCTGCGGGCAGCGGCAAATCCCCTTATTTCACTTTTTGGATTTAGCATGGGAGCCCTCTTGAGCGGCTCGCTTCTCGTGGAAGTCGTGATGAGCTGGCCGGGGCTTGGACCGCTGCTGCTCGAAGCCATCCTCGCACGCGATTTGTATGTCGTGATCGGTGGCGTGCTTTTTTCGACCATGTTTCTCGTCTTAGGAAATTTCCTGGCGGATCTCCTGGTGTATTGGGCCGATCCCAGAATTCGCGTGAGAACGGCAGCCAAATGATTCAGCGCCGCGGATTGAAGCGGTGGCTGCTTGCCCTTGCGGCTCTTCACGGAATCGTCGCGTGTGCAGGGTTTCTTGCACCTTATGATCCCGCCGAACAAGACCGCGAGCGTCCTTATCTGCCGCCAATGACAATTCATCTTGTGGATTCACAAGGAGTCCATCACCTCCGTCCGTTTTTCTACGCCGTGCACTTGCGTGACGGCTCGTTCGATCAATTTGAGGAAAGCACTGAACGGCCCATCCCTTTACAGTTCTTTGTGACTGGAGCGCGCTACCGTTTACTCGGCCTTGTGCCGGCTCACACGCATTTTTTCGGCGCGCAAGCCAGCCGAATCTATCTGTTGGGCAGTGATGCGTACGGGCGCGACCAGCTCTCGCGAATTCTCTACGGCGGGCAAATCTCCCTGCTCGCGGGTTTGCTGGGGGCGGGACTCACATTGTTCTTTGGCGTGCTAGTTGGCGCGACGGCTGGTTACTACGGCGGGTGGAGAGACGGTCTGTTCATGCGCGTGGCGGAACTGTTTGCTGCGTTGCCTTGGCTGTACTTGCTCTTCGCGCTCCGGGCATTCTTGCCGCTGGCGGTCAGCCCAGTGCGCGCTTTTTTCTTGATTATCCTTGTCATAGGAGCGGTGGGTTGGGCGCGGCCTGCGCGGCTCGTGCGCGGAGTGGTATTGAGCGCCAGAGAGCGGGATTTCGTCCGAGCGGCGCGGGGGTTCGGCGCAACCGACAGCTATCTCCTTCGGCGTCACATCTTGCCCGAAACTTCGAGCGTCATCCTGACGCAAGCTGCAATCCTCGTGCCCCAATTCGTGCTTGCCGAGATGACTCTTTCCTTTCTGGGACTCGGGGTGCCCGAACCAGTGCCCACCTGGGGCAACCTCCTTGCCAGTCTTCAGCAATACAGTGTCCTGTTATCCTACTGGTGGATGTACGTGCCCGCTTTGGCAATCGTGCCGTTCTTTCTCGGATACCTAGGCCTGGCGAGTACGTTGCACCAGGACGCAGGCATAGGGAAGATAGAGAGGACAAGTAGCTGGAATAGTTGGTGAAAATGGCCAGACTCTCCACCATTAGCAGATGGTTCGGCCTCGGCCTGCTGCTGGCCGGTGCCATCCTATTTTCGCGCCCTGCCGGCGGAATTCCAACGCAGGAAAAAATTGCAGAAGAATCGCTTGCTCTGCCCGGGGGAATCGGGCAACGCGGAGGGCGGCTGGTGGTTTCGCTGCGCGCTGAGCCGAAGACTCTGAATCCGCTGACGGCCGTGGATGCGCCATCGCAGGAAGTGATTCTCGGCGCCATGCAAGCCGACCTGATTCATATCAATCGCGCGACGCAGCTCACCGAGCCAGCGCTGGCGAAGTCCTGGAAAGTTTCGGCGGATGGCCTGCAGTACACGTTGATCCTGCGAAAGGGTTTGCAGTTTTCAGACGGCCAGCGGTTCGACGCCGACGATATTCTCTTCACGTTCCGTGTTTATCTTGATGAGAACGTGCACGCTACACAGCGCGATCGTCTGATTGTCGGCGGTAAACCAATCGTGGCGCGCAAAGTGGACGCGCAGACTGTCGTCTTCCAATTGGCGAAAACCTACGGTGCCGGAGAGAGACTGTTCGACGGTCTGGCGATTTTGCCGCGCCACTTACTCGAAAAACCCTACGCAGAAGGCAAGCTTTCCCAGGCCTGGACGCTCGCTACGCCCGCGAATCAGTGGGCTGGGCTCGGCCCCTTTCGTTTGAAAGAATACATCGCTGGGCAAAGGTTGGTGCTGGAGCGTAATCCTTACTATTGGAAAAAGGACGTAAAGGGAAACCGGCTGCCCTACCTGGACCAGTTGGTTTTTCTTTTTGTGTCCAACGCCGACGCACAAGTCCTGCGGTTCCAATCTGGAGAAACGGATGTAATCAGCAGGTTGGGCGCAGAAAATTTCCTGGCATTGAGCCGTCAGCAGCGCGGCTTCACGATGTCCGATGCCGGACCAGGCCTGGAATACAATTTCCTTTTTTTCAATCTAAATGAACTGGGGGAGAAGACGCCGCCGGACTTGGCACGGAGAATGAAGTGGTTTCGTGAAGTAAAATTCCGGCAGGCAATCTCCGCGGCGGTTGACCGCGACGCGATTGTGCGGCTTGTTTACCAGGGGCGCGGAGCGGCGCTTTGGGGGCCTGTCACGCCCGGAAATCGCCGCTGGGCAAATGTGTCACTCGCGCATTCGGCGCGTTCTCCGGATAGGGCGCGGGCGCTCCTGAAGGAAGCAGGCTTCCATTGGACCACTGGACCGAACGGAGAGTCTGTCCTGGTGGATTCTGACGCAAAACCCGTCGAGTTTTCCATCCTGACCAGCTCTTCGAACACCGACCGCACAAAGATGGCCACGCTGATTCAGGATGACCTGAAGCAACTCGGGATGCGCGTGCAAGTCGTGCCCATGGAATTTCGCTCCCTGATCGATCGCGTCACGCAAACCAAAGAATACGACGCATGCGTCCTCGGGCTGGTCAGCTTCGACGCGGACTCGAATGCCGATCTGAACGTCTGGCTCTCGAGCGGGGGGACGCATCTGTGGAATCCGTCCCAAACGCATCCCACGACAGAGTGGGAAGCAGAGATCGACAGCTCGATGCAGCTGCAACTCTCTGCGCCCAGCTATGAGCAGCGGAAAAAAGCCTTCGATCGCGTGCAGCAGATTCTCTCGGACAATCAGCCCATGATTTTTTTGGCAAGCCCGGACATTTTGGTGGGGGCAAAGAATTCCATCGGTAATTTCCATCCTGCGGTGCTCGAACCGTATGTCCTTTGGAACGTCGAGCAGCTCTACTTCAAGAATGCTGCAGAGAACGCCCGCCAATGAGCCCGGTGGTGGCAAAAGTTGAAAAGAGACCGCCGAGTGCTTGGGATGATACGCGGCTGGTAAAGGAGTGTCTCGCAGGAAACGAAGAAGCATGGCCCCTGCTCATCGACAAGTATAAAGCTCTCATCTATTCAATCCCCATCAAGTACGGCTTGCCGTCACATGAATCGGCCGACGTATTTCAGTCAACTTGCATGGAGTTGTTGACCCGGCTGCCGGAATTGCGTGAGCCGCGCGCACTGCCGAAATGGCTGATGCAGGTGGCCCATCACCAGTGCTACCGCATGAAGCGCCAGCAGCAGCGCCTGGTCAGCCGCGACGCAGAGCCGGACCTCCCTGATCCGGAAACGCCCGCCATCGCCGAAAACCTTCTCCAACAGACGCAAGAAGAGCAGATGTTGCGCGAAGCACTGGCAAATCTCACGTCGCAATGCCGCAGGCTTGTCGAACTCCTCTTTTTTGAAATTCCCCCGCGGCCCTACACAGAGGTTGCCGCGGAACTGGGTCTTGCATTAGGTTCCATTGGTTTTACGCGCCAGAAGTGCATCGAGCGATTGCGGCGCAATCTCAACGATCTGGGATTTCGCTGATGCCCTCGACGGTCAAGAAAGCCGCGGCGGAGGAGCTCCTCTCTCAACTCGCACACCTTGAGAGTGAGCCGGTCCGTCGTAAGTTTCTTTCGCGCCACAAGTCGCTGGCCAGGCCAGAGGTTGTCAAACAGCTCTCTGAATTAGTTCACGAACGAATCCGCGTGAATACGCGCGAGGCCTTGCACCTGGCGGAAGCTGCTCTCCTCATCGCGCGCAAGCTGCGCCGTAAGGAAGATGTGGCTCTTGGGCTGCGTACCAAAGCGAATGCCCTCTACGCCTCCGGCGATAACCGCGGCGCCGTCGAGCATCACGAACAGGCAATCGCCATGTACGAAACCCTGGGGAATCAGATGGAGGCCGCGCGCGCGCTCAGCAGCTCGATTCAGCCCCTCATTTTGCTGGGTGAATACGACCGGGCCTTCTCGGCCTCCGAGAGCGCGCGCGAAATCTTCACCCGCTTTGGCGAGAGGCGCCGTATCGCGAGCCTGGACAACAACGTTGGCAATATCCTTCACCGCCAGGATCGATTCGAGGAGGCCATCACACACTACGAACGCGCCTACAAAACGCTCTCGGAATTTCAAGATTGGGAACGCGTCGCTATTACCCTCCACAACATGGCCATGTGCCTCATCAGCCTGAACGACTTTCCGCGCTCGCTGGACTGTTATCAAAAATCGCGGGAGTTGTGCGAGCGGTACGGTATGCCTCTCCTGCGCGATCAAGCTGATTACAACATCGCCTACCTGTACTACTTCCGCGGCGAATACAGCCGCGCGATCGAGATGCTTTTTGCCACGCGGCGCGCTTGCGAAGCAACGGGTGACGCCTATCATTTTGCCCTCTGCCATCTCGATCTTTCGGAGATTTACCTCGAGCTGAATTTGAGCGAGGAAGCCCGGGAAATGGCCCAGGAAGGGTTCCTGCGGTTTGAAAAACTCGGCATGGGCTACGAAGCCGCAAAAACGCTGGCAAACGAAGCCATCGCCTACGGCCAGCAAGGTAAGACCGTCCACGCTCTCGAACGGTTCAGCAAGGCTCGCGAAATGTTTGCGCGAGAAAAGAATCTGGTATGGCCCTGGCTCCTGGATTTGTATCAAGGATTGCTCCTCTTCCACGAAGGCCGCTACTTTGAAGCGCGGAGGCTCTGCGCGGGCGCTGCCGGATTTTTTGATCAAACTGTGCTCTCCGGCAAAGCCGTTCTCGCCCATCTTCTTCTGGCCCGCATTGCTTTCCAGGTGGGAGAACCAGCCGTCGCGGAAGCCGAGACGGACGCTGCCGTCGCTCGAATTGAGCGCCTGCAAGCGCCTGTGCTCGCCTATCAGGCGCACTTTCTCCGCGGGCAGTTGGCCCAGAACCGCGGCGACCGCTCTGCCGCTCTCGCTGCGTATAGCGCGGCGCGCAGAGCGTTGGAAACTCTCCGCAGCCGGTTGCACAACGAGGAGCTGAAAATCTCTTTCGTTAAAAACCGCTTACAGGTCTATGAAGCGCTGGTGGACTTGCACTTGAGTGGTGAACCGGAGGAAACCGCTGCTGCCGAGGCCTTCGCGTGCATCGAAGCGGCAAAGTCCCGCAGCATGACGGAAATGATTTTCCAGAGCGGCCAGAGCCTGCCCATGGGCGATGCCGGACAGAGCGAACTGGTGCGGCGAATCCGCGATTTGCGCGAAGAATTGAACTGGTATTACCACCGCATCGAACTGGAGCAGCTGCGTCCGGAAGAAAGCTCCTCCTCGCGCCTGCAACAGTTGCAGGAAAAAGCGGTCTCCCACGAGAACGAACTCTTGAGAACCCTTCGCGAACTGCCTGCCAACGAGCGCGAGAACGCCACGCTCGAAGCTCCCGCGGACCTCTCTCTGGCCCGCCTGCAATCGACTTTGCCCTCGGAGACTGCGCTGATCGAATATTATTCCACAGGGGATCGCCTCCTGGCCGCGGTGGTTTCCCGGGAAACGATCACCATCACTGCTGTCAGTGTGGTCTCCCGCGTCGTCCACTTTCTGCATCTACTCCGCTTTCAGCTTTCAAAATTTCGAATGGGGGCCGTCTATGCCCACCGCTTTGAACAGCCGTTACTCTCGGCAACCCAGGGCCATCTGGCGGCGCTTTATGCAGAACTCATCGCGCCTCTGCGCGAACATCTCAAGGCCAAGCATTTGATCTTCGTCCCGCACGGCGCCCTGCACTTTCTTCCCTTTCATGCTTTGCGAAATGGCGACGAATACCTCTGCGACGCGCACACAATTTCCTACGCCCCCAGCGCAACCGTCTTTGCCCTATGTCAGGAAAAAGCTGGCGGCGACATTCCCAACTCCCTGGTGATGGGAATCGCCGACGAACGTGCCCCGCACATCCTCAATGAGGTGCAATCCGTCGCAACCCTCTTGCCGCATCCCGAGCTCTTCCTGGGCGCGGAGGCAACCTCGGAGATCCTCCGCCGGCGCGGTTCGGCCAGCGGCCTTCTTCACATCGCAACACACGGCACGTACCGCCAGGACAACCCCATGTTTTCCGGTATCCGGCTCGGGGACGGCTACTTGAACCTGTACGACCTATACCAGATTCGCTTGCCCGCAAAACTCGTAACCCTCAGCGGCTGCGCCACGGGCATGAATTTCGTTTCCGCAGGCGACGAGCTCCTTGGCTTGCAGCGCGGCCTCTTTTGCGCCGGCGCGAGCTCCTTGCTACTCTCCTTGTGGGATGTCCACGATGAGAGCACCTCCGCCCTCATGCAGTCCTTTTATAAGAACTTCATTCGCACCGGGAACATGGCTACTGCCCTGCAATCCGCCATGCAGCAACTCCGCCAGCAGAACCCCCACCCGTACTTCTGGGCCCCCTTCGTTCTGATTGGAAAACTTACTGAAAATAAAGTAGTTAGCTAAACCCTGCCCCTATATTTTTCAACCCTTCAACTCCCCTTATTCCACGGGGGCAGTAAACGCTCCCTCTGCTGTAGGGGGGAAGTTCAGAGAAAGGCCGATGGGGGGAAAGATCATGAAGCACTTTAAGACCGAGGAATGGATCGATTACTTGAACCAGGTGACTTCTCCAAAGCAGCACGAAGCAATGCGGAAACACCTGGGTACCAGTTGCAAGCAGTGCACGGACACGGTGGCTCTATGGCAAAGAGTTCAAAACACGGCAGCACGAGAAGCCGGCTATCAGCCTTCGGCGGCGGATGTTCGAATCGCCAAGGCGGCTTTCGTTGCGGCAGGTCGAGCCGTGCAGTCGAACGAGAAGACAGGCTTCGTCAAGCTGCTGTTCGACAGCTTTTCCCAGCCATTGCTGGCGGGAGCGCGCTCCGGCACCGTGGGATCGAGACAAATGCTCTACCGCGCTGACCCTTATCAGATTGATATTCAGATTGAAGCGAAGTCGGAGGGCGATCGCCTTATTGTGACCGGGCAGCTTTTGGATGTCAGTACACCCGGTATCGTTGGCCGCGATGTGAAAATCATGCTTTCGAATCATCGCGGTAACGTCGTTCACACCATCAGTAATCAGTTTGGCGAGTTTTGTGGCGAAGTCCAAAACACGGGCGACTTGGAGCTTTCCTTCCCGGGGCAGGGTGATAATCCCATCGTGATTTCGCTCCGGAATGCTCTTGGCAATTTGCCCGGGAGCAAAGTGTGAAAGGCGCCCGCCACATCGAGATTCTGGGAGATTTGTCCGATGGTACGGGAGTACCAAAGGCAAATGGCTCGGATGATTGTGCCGATCATCACACTCGTACTATTGGCCCAAAAAGTGCGATTCGCGACACTCTGCGAGTACCCTTTTCTGCCGATGGCGGAGTGAACTTGAAGCAGGAGTCCCCTGGAAGGGATCTATTCTATGAAACGTAGCGTACTCATTCTCACTGTTCTCATTGCTCTTGCTACCGCTGGCGTCCAGCCCGCTGCCGCCCAAAACCGCTACATCGTCCGCACGACCGGCGGCTTATCGTCCGTTCTTAATCTCTGTTCACTCTTGGGATGCCAGGTTCACGGCTCGTTGGATGGTAATGTAAATCAGACTTTTCTTGTAACATCTTCCAGCAACATCGTCGTCAACCTGCTGAACTTCACGGTAAATCTGGTGGATTCCCTGTTGGGAATCCAGAGCATTGAGCCCGACCCGCTGCTGCCGATGCCGCAGACGAAGCTTAACAGCATTTCTTCGGGGCTTTACGATACCTCGCTGGTGAATTATTACGGCACACTCGTTATGCACGGTTATGCGGCCCAGCCTGCTGCCCAGATCATCCGCCTATCTGATGCGCACAATGGCTTTAATGTAGGCGGCACGGGAATCGTTGCCGTTATTGACACAGGGGTAGATCCCAATCACCCCGTTCTTCGCCCGGTGCTGCTACAAGGCTACGACTTCACGCGGAACCAGCCGGGCGCCTCCGAATGGCTCGATGTGTCTTCCACCGGTCTAAGCACTACCGGCTCGCAAACTACCGGGCCTGTGATAGTGCAACAATCCAGCGCGGCGATACTCGACCAGTCCTCGGCCGCGATTCTGGACGGTTCGCCCTATGTTGCATTCGGCCACGGCACGATGACTTCCGGACTCGTCCACCTGGTCGCCCCAAAGGCCCAGATCCTGCCGCTTAAGGCTTTCTCTTCCAATGGAACGGGGAACCTTTCCAACATCGTGGCGGCTCTGTACTACGCTGTACATAATAATGCGAACGTCGTCAACATGAGCTTTGACCTTTCGTATCCTTCCCCCGCGCTTTCCCAGGCGATTTCCTACGCGAATAAAGCTGGCGTCGTGCTTGTGGCGGCCGCTGGCAACGAAAACACCAGCGCACGCGTCTATCCGGCGTCGATCTCCGGGTCGGTAGTGGGCGTTGCTTCGACAACGGATTGGGACAAGCGCTCTTCCTTCTCGAATTATGGAACAGCGGATGTCTGGATCGCCGGGCCCGGCGAGAACGTAATCAGCACGTATCCCGGTGGCACTTATGGAAGCGAATCTGGCACCTCGTTTAGCTCTCCCCTCGTGGCCGGAGCAGTGGCTCTCATGCTCAGCGCCAGGCACCCGCTTAACCAGTCGCAGGCTGCCAACGCGCTCCAGCATGCAGTGGTTCTCACGCCGGACCTTAATCATGGACGCCTCGACGTGTATCAGGCCATTTCCGCATGGCTGAATAGCTCCACCTCAACTACCAGCTCGTGCAGTTTGCTCTGTTTGTAACGGCCATGCTGACCGAGCGCCCAGCGCTTCTTGGCGTGGCCTCCCATCTACCGTGGGCGCCAGACTCCTTGCGCGTCAAACTAGTCGAAGAGCAGGTCACCGCGCTGCGCAGCTCGGTGATCTGCGCCTTCAACCAGCTTCTGGATTTGAAGGATCTCAACACCGGCGTGCACAGTACTCGCCTCGCGGAATGGGGCATGCGCGTCGGCCAGGAGCTCGGCCTGGAAGAATCGGAACTCCAAAACCTGGAAGTTGCCGCCCTTCTGCACGATATCGGCAAAGTCGGAATTCCAGACGCCATCTTGAGAAAACCGGGGCGTCTCGACGCGGATGAATACGCCCTGATGAAAAAGCACCCCGAATACGGCTGGGCGGTTCTGCGCATGCTGCCGGGATTCGAACGCGCCGCGCTCGATATTCTCCACCACCACGAAAACGTCGACGGAAAAGGCTATCCTGCCGGCCTTCAGGGCTCCGAAATTCCTATCGTTTCTCGCATCGTCACCGTGATCGACGCCTTTGACGCCATGGTTTCCTCTCGCCCTTACCGCGTTGGCCTTCCTCACGAAGAGGCCATTCGCCGGCTTGTCGAATCCAGCGGCACGCAATTTGATCCCACTGTCGTGCAATGCTTTATTTCCTTTGCGCA
>WNFT01000933.1_pt1 | contig 24739 bp, 27 predicted proteins | sample 5400191 | NCBI WGS metagenome assembly WNFT01 (sample SAMN13153359, study PRJNA577476) | soil metagenome | isolation source: 80 cm saprolite under Madrone tree | place: USA:California | collected 2016-06-14 | reverse complement strand
GGCGCAGAGTCCCGGAAAGCCGCTCGATCCGAGCCAGGTGGACAGCTTCCTCGCGATCAATGCCGACGGTTCCGTCACCATCTACACAAGCAAAGTGGATGTCGGCACGGGCCTGCGTATCGCCATGGCCCAGATGGCCGCTGAAGAACTAGGCGTCCCTGTCGAGCGCATCACGGTCCTCGAAGGCGACACGGCTCTCACTCCCGATCAGGGAGGCACCGGAGGCAGCACTGGAATACCTCGCGGAGCCGTGGAGGTGCGCCAGGCGGCTGCGACAGCGCGTCAGGCACTGCTGAGTCTCGGCGCGGAGCGACTGAAGCGTCCAGCGACGGAACTCACGCTCGTGGACGGACAGGTGCGGCCTGTAAACGGCGGAACAGGCATCGGCATCGGTGCGCTGGTCGGCGGCAAACGCCTCGATCTCAAAGTGGACCCCAAGGCGCCGCTGAAAGAGCCTGCGCGCTATGCGGTCGTGGGCAAACCGCTCCTGCGACCGGACGTTCCCGGCAAGGCGACCGGCCAGCACGTCTACCTTCAGGATTTCAGCGTTCCAGGAATGTTGCATGGCCGCGTCATCCACGCGCCGGCGTTGGGTGCGAAGTTGTTATCCGTAGACGAATCTTCAATACGAAACATTCCCGATGTTCGTGTGGTGCGGATTGAAAGCTTCCTTGGCGTTGTGGCGAGTGACGAGTGGGCCGTTGTGCGCGCGGCCAAAGAGCTCAAAACGGCGTGGAGCGAGTGGCAGGGACTTCCAGTCAGTGAGGGTCTGGATCGCTACGTACGCGAGAGCGCTGTGGAACGAGACGAGGTTCTCGTGAATCGAGGCGATCCGGCGGCGGCATTACCGGGGACCGCGAAGCAGCTTTCCGCCATCTACGCGTGGCCCTTTCAGAGTCATGCCTCGCTCGGTCCTTCATGCGCACTCGCCGATGTGCGGTCTGACGGGACGACGATCTGGACATCGTCACAAGGCCCGCATGGTATGCGCACGAACTTCGCAAGGATCTTCGGAATACCTGTGGAGAAGCTGCGCGTGATTTATCTGGATGGTTCAGGTTCGTACGGTTCCAACGGAGCCGACGACGCAGCGGCCGAAGCAGTCCTGCTTTCGAGGGCCATGGGAAAGCCCGTGCGTGTGCAGTGGATGCGCCACGAGGAACACGGCCTCGACCCGAAAGGACCGCCTCAAGTGCTTGCCTTGCGGGGCGGTATCGATTCCGAGAAACGCATTTCCGCCTGGGAAACCCGGATGTGGCTGCCTGCAGGGCTGCCGGGGCAAAGGCCTCTGCTGTCCGTCGATGCCGCCGGCATCAATCAGACGCATGGGCGCGGCGCAGGACAGATCTCACAAAACGGCGATCCACCGTACGCGGCTTCGAACGTCCGCGTTGTGGTGCACTGGTTGAAAGACACACCTCTGCGCCTTTCGAATCTCCGAGCTCCGGGAAAGATCGCCAACGTTTTCGCCGTAGAGAGCTTCACGGACGAATTGGCGGCTGCGGCTTCCATGGATCCCTTCGAATTCCGTTTGCGCGGCCTGACCGATCCTCGCGGCATCGATGTGCTCAAGCGCGCCACGGAAATGATCGGCTGGGAGGCACGGCCATCGCCGAACCCGCGCCCGGCGCAAGGGAATTTGCTCACCGGCCGCGGCGTCGCTTACATGCGCTACAAGCAGGCAGAAAATTATGTCGCAATGGCCATGGAGGTGGCCGTAGACCGAACCAGCGGCAGAATCGACGTTCGGCGAATCACGTGCGCGCACGACTGTGGATTGGTGGTCAATCCCGATGGGCTTCGGAACCAGGTCGAAGGATGCATCATGCAGACACTTAGCCGGACGCTCCACGAAGAAGTGAAGTTCGACCGCTCACACGTGACCAGCGTGGATTGGGTCAGCTATCCGATCCTCAAATTTACTGAAGCACCCGCCATCGAGGTTGCTCTTCTCGACAGGCCGGAGCTACCGCCGCTCGGTGCAGGAGAAGCGGCAACGGCACCCGTGGCCGCCGCCCTCGCCAACGCGATTTTCGATGCGACCGGCGTCCGGCTGCGAACAGTGCCGTTCACGCTGGAGCGAGTGAAGGCAGCCCTCGCGTAGGGCGAACGCGGGCTGAAGCCCGCGACTACATTGGGGGAACAAGGATTCCCCAAAATATTGGGAACAAGGGTTCCCCAAATGTAGTCGCGGGCTTTAGCCCGCGTTTTTCGTCATCCGCACGAGGAGCACGGCCGAGCCGGACGACATGGCATCGTAATAACGGGTGAATCGTTGCGGCTCCATGGCGTTGTAGGGTTTTAGATTATTCGCCCAGCGATACGAGATCGGCTGGAACCACAACTCGGCTTCCATCTGGAAAGGTCCCTCGGCTCTGCCCAACTGAACCGAATAGCGGATCTTGTCGCCGCCTCCGATGAAATCAGGGTCATTCATGGCGCCGCCCTGAGGAGCAATTTCCTGCTCCGCTGTCCGTTTGTCGAAGCCTTTCGGCAGGAGCCTGTTGTCCTTTACGAAGCGGACCGCGGTAAGCAGGCCAGTCGTCGGCACGTTGTTCGCGCCGACCATGATGTCTTCATAGATCTGCACTTGATCGGCGTTGTTGATCTCGGCATAATGCGGTTCAAAACGATTCGGATCGGCATCGTTGTCGTTACCCTGAATCGAGCCGTTGGGATTCAGCGCACCCGATTCGAACACCACGCGATTGTCCCGATCCTTCACAGTTACATGAAGCCACGCGCGCCGCGACGGATAGGCGGTCGGAAACTTGTGGCCGGTGAGATTCTGCACGGAGATGTCTGCATCCAGACGGGCGCCGCTTGTTGTCGCGGCGATGACGATATCGGCACGGTCGATCGAGATCTGTGCGGTTTTCGATTTCAAGTGCTCGATGGTCCGTGTTGCCGCCGCTTCGAATTCCTCAGGCAGCGCAATCACACCGAGGTCGCCGCGATACCGGTTCATTAACCTCTGCATGAAGAAATTGCCACCGACAAAGACATGCCGCGACACTCCTTCACGACGTACGCCCAGAACTTTCGTTGCAGGGACGGGTTCCTCAACCACCGGCATGTGGCAGTTCTGGCAGCTTTGTTTTTCGCGAAAGTCGCTCTTCAGCCACTCCTGATACGGCATCTGCTCAGGCAGCTCGCCGATCTTCTGTCCTCCGGGTCCCAGAGCCGTGGTGATCAGCGTGTGGCAGGTCGCGCACAGTTCCGACTGCCGGACGTGATCGCTCTCGGTCGGACGGTATCCGCCCGAAGACGTTCGCATGATGCGGTTCTGTCCGTTTTCGATTTTGAACGGCCCATATTCTTCGCGCTCGCCCAGGTTGCGGACTGTATCCACGACGAATCCGCCCACCAGGCTTTCGCGCGTTCCCAGCTTGTCTTTGGTGATCTGGTGGCAAAGCGAGCAAGAGACGCCGTCCTGAGCCATCCGGTCCAGCCGGTCATCCGAGCCAAACGAAAGATGCGAGAAAACCTCGCCTTCGTGTCCATCGAATTTGGACTGATAGCGAGCCATCGGCATGTGGCATTTCGAGCACTCATCTTCGATCACGGCCCTGGACTCGGCATGATCGATCGACTCGCGGCGCACGCCCGCCTGCCAGTAAGGATCCCGCGCCGAGTTTGCCATCATCGTGGGGCGCCAGGAAAATCCGATCGAGATGTCCTCGCCGGCAGACGTCGAAAGCCCGTTGTGACATGCGAAACAACGATCCGATGTCTGAAATAATTCTTTCTTGATCTTGTGATCCTCTTCCGCAAGGAGGATGGATGCTGCTGCGAGCGTCGCACAGAGCCACGAGACGCCAATGGCCTTCCTCATGTGATCTCCCTACCAGCCTTCGCGAAGGCCGCCATCAAAGAAATCCCAAAGCACGTAGAACATGACCTGAGTGGTTCTTCCGAAAGTGTTGTTGACGGGCCGGCGAACGCCGACGTTCGCCAAAATATGCTGCCGTTTGTTGAGTGCGACCTGCATTTGTGGCACGATGTCCCAGTTTGTTCTCGCGCCAGTCTCCAAATCGCGGTCGGCGAGGAATTCCACCATTGGCGTCCAGATACGGCCGAAACCCTGGTTCTGAACGAATGTTTTTCCTACAGCCGTTCGCCAGAAACCAGCTTGTGGCATCTTCGTGGTATCTGTCGGCAGCTCCGCGCCGGTCTGGATTTGAATGAAGCCGCGACCGGGCAAAAGCTGGCCAAAGGCGGCGAAGGTCTCGAAGGTTGTGACACCCGAGCCGAGACCCCGCAGCCTGTTTCCGGTCGGCATCGAGACCTCCCCTTGCAAACTCAAAATCGAGCCGGAACGAATGCTGTGGAACAGGTTTCGCTTGTAGCCCAGGATCAGGTCTCCGATGCCCCCGATCCACGATTTGTTGTCCCGCTGTGCAAAATTGAACGGAGCAACGAATTCCAGCTGATTCTTCTTCCCGAAACGTTTCTCATAGACCAACTCGCTGGAGACGCCACCGTCACCACTGGCATTGACCGTGGTCGTCAGGACCCATTCGTCCTCCGGAAACGCTTTCTCGGTCACCAGAGGACGTGGCAGGTTTAGTTCACCCGGAGGCCAGGCACGATCGTCGCAGAGCGTGCGCAGGTACTGAACGACCTTGTTGATCTGATCCGGAGTGAGAGCTTCGGCGAATGAAGGCATGATCTCGGAGAATCCCCGGCCACGTCCTCCTTCATGAATCGTCGCCGTCCAGTCGAAGGTCTTCTCGCGGACAGTGCCGTTGCAATCGGAGAAATCGGGAAACGTGGCAGGCGGCTCGAATCCCAGCGTTGTCTGCGGCTGTCCTCTGCCTCCAGGACCATGGCAGGCGATGCAACCTGCTTCAAAAATTTCCTGGCCGGTATCGAGCTTCAATTCGCTTGTTGCATCCTGGGGCGCCTGAGCATGAGCAACGTTCGGCAAAGCGAGCAACACAACGATGAAAAGGAAGCGCATAAAACGAGCGACTATAAGCAGCACTCCGTTTGCTGTCAATACCGGAGATGTCGGTAAGTTATTGAAAATGAAAATCAAATTCGGTACTGACAAAAGAATTAGCCGCGAATTACGCGGATTACGCGAATGGGGCGCATCAAGAACTTTTTTGCGCCCCATTCGCGTAATCCGCGTAATTCGCGGCTAATTCTTTTCCGTCCTTTGTGCCTTTGTGGTTGAAATTACTTTTGCTTGGCCGCGGCGGCTTTGGGCTTGGCAGCAGCGGCAGCCGTTGCGACGCCGACTTGAACCTCTTCGGCCGTGTACGTTTTCGTTTTTTCATCCATCGCGGCGTCAATGACCACGCGCGAACCCACTTGCATGTCGGAAACAGCAACGGGCTTCTTGTCTTTCAGATATTTCGTGGTCTTGTTCAACGTGACGACGATGGACTTGCCGGTTTTGTCCTGAATGGTGACGTGGCTGCCGTCGACGGCCGTGACCGTTCCTGCCAGGTGCGTCGCGTTGCCGTGAGCCTGCAACAGCGCAGCGAATAACAGAATGGCAAGTGAGCAAACTGCGAATCGTTTCAACATAGTCTTTCTCCTTAATCAATGATGTTTGTGCGTGGATGGTTCGTCACCACCCTGCAGGAACCTTTCGATCTCTTCTTCCTCTTTCAGTTCCGCGGGGCTTTTCGGATTCATCTGCTGCATTTGTGCCAGCTCTTCCGCAGTGATCATCGGAAGATGCCGGATGAAATGGACAAGCTTCCAGCTGTCTTCATCTAGTCCTTCTTTACTCCCGTCGCCGAATGCGGGCATTCCCGTGAAGCGGACTCCATTGTGGATGATGTAATAGATCTCGCCGTCGGTCAGCCTCTGCGTATCCGATTGTCTCATGTCCGGAGGTTTCGGATAGAGGCCCTGGCCTGTGCTTGTCTCGCCGCTTCCGTCATTCGCGTGGCAAGTCGCACAATGATCGGCGAAGTGAGCCATGGCCTCGGATAATACCTCAGGACTTGCAGCGACCGGGTTCTGCGCTTCTCGAGCACCGCGGGGAATCGCAATTCCGCGCAGCCGTCGAGCAATGAATGCTTCAGCAGAAGTCGGTTGAGTTCTTGCGCTGAAACCTCGCGCCATCACATACCACCCGGTCGCGGCGAGGCCGATCAGGATAATGAGTAAGACCACGTACCTTGCCCGAATTCGTTTCATAATTATCTCACTGTAGCGGCGGTCTATGACCGCCGGCTATTGTCGGCGGTCATAGACCGCCGCTACAGTTTTAATGCTGATGCATCTGCCGCATGTGCTCCATCATATTGCCGGTTGGCCGCAGCCTCAAAAAAACGCTCACGCCGGCCGGACGATTTCCGTAAACCGCCTTGAGCGGCAGCGGGACACCATAGGCCGTGGCCTGCACGCCGAGCCCAACGTTCAAGGCTGAGATGCGGATCGGCAAATCCCTTTCATAGCCGAAGGTGTAGGCCTGCACACGTCCAATCGGCTCCTCCGCGATGTTTAATGCGGCCCGGGTTTCTCCCACCAGCAGCGTTCGATCCCGATCAACATTCTCGATACGCGTCCAGGCCCAATTTCGCTTCAGGAACTTCACGGTCGATTCCAGAGTGTAGGAGTTGAAGATGCGCGATCGGTCGTGGTCCAGGTCCTTGTTCCTGCCCCATATAAGACTGGACGCTATGTGGCCGAACGAGAATTGCCGATTATAGTGGATAGAAGCAGTGGTGCGAAGTGTATCCAGGTTCGGCTCGAGCGCTTCACGACTGTTGATCCGGCCAATGGAGAACTGTCCGGAAAGGTTCTTATTCAGGCCGATTGTCAGGCGCGATGCGAAAGAATCCGGTTCTCCTTTGTCGATATTCCAGCGATTTTCGCCGGGCTCGCGGCCATGAAAGGTTGACGCTTCCAACTGCAAAGGCCCGCCCGTAAAACCCAGGGTGATGACGCTGTTGGAAATGTGCGTCGAATCCTGTTCGTGGTGACCCAACGTAGCAACAGGGTTCTCCGACGCCGACGAACGATGCGGATACGCCGTCGGGCCCAATGCCGGCTCACCGACCGGTCCGCCATAAACAAATATTTGCGACCTGTCGCTGAGCTTGAATTCATAACGGCCCGCCAATTCCATGAACAGTTCGTGCGGATGCTGCCCGTCGATGATCGGGAGACCGTACGCAATTTCCCCTTTCTGAAAAAGCTCCGGATACCTCCGGTCTGTAACCGTTGCGGGTTCCAGGCTAAGCATCGTTCGGAACGTGATCGTGTTGCGTCCGGATTGATGCATGAGCATCGGCATCAGCCAGTTGGTTGAAAACAGCTTGTCGCGGCCTCTCGGACCGCTCTGTTGCGTGTCGACGAGAAAGGCGTTCGCATGAAACATGAATGTCCAACTGCCTCGGGTTTTGACTACCATCGGATCGGACTCAGAAGTGGTTTTGGGTTCGATACTCGTACCAGAAGCCAGAAAGCCTACAGTGTTTTCCATGCCTGCCATGTTCATGTTTTGGAACAGCATTACTGCCCAAAGGAAATGGGCGCAAGGACACATATTCTCCTCCCTGTTTTGAAATCGGATTGATGTGGAATGGAGGAGAACGAACTAGATCCGAAGGACGGAAAATCGAAGAGGACGCGGCGAGTCCGGCGAGGGCTCCGTCGAAAACGGCAGGATTCCAGTCAAAATATCATTGAGAAGTACAACGGGCGCGACGGGCTCCAGCGCGACCGACTCCAGGCCGCATTTCACAACTGAAATGATCTTGGATTGAATCCCAGGCTCCTGGCCGCAGGAATTTGCGTCGTCACCGTCCGACGGGCGTTCGCCGGCCGGAGGACTGGAACTCTCGTGGCAGGCCGGCTGCGGCTTCGCAGGGACGTGTCCGGCGAAACACAAAACCCGGCATTCCGCGTGAAGGGCCACCACGACAAGCAGCATGGAGCAGAGGAACTTCATTGCAAGATTAGGGTATCATAAGTGTTTCTCGATGAAATCGGAGGACCAATGCATAAAACAAATTACGTTCGATTTACCGTCGTCGCTGCCATCCTTTGCCTGCTGTTGCCGCTGGCCTACGGCCAAGCGGGAAAGGACGGAAAGAAGGAATTCACTTTCAAAGGCCAGGTCGAGAAAGTCGACGCGAATGCCAAGAGTGTGACCGTCAAAAACGAAAGCGTCCCGGGCTGGATGAATTCGATGTCGATGAGCTATTCGGTAGACAAACCCGAGGTATTGAAAACTGTGAAACCCGGCGACCAGATCACGGCGAAAGTCTACGAGGGCGACTTCAAGACCTTGTACGGCCTGCAGGTCGTTGCTCCACCCGCAGGCAGCGATAAGAAAGCCGCCCCAAAGAAATAAACAAAAATGGCGTAAGAGGAACCAGACCTTTGTGCCCTTTGTGTCTTTGTGGTTAACCACGAAGACACAAAGGGCACAAAGGTCTGGTTCCTCTTACGCCATTTTTCGCCTCCGATAAAACTCGTACAGGTCGTCGAAGACTGCCGACCCCCGTTCCAGACGCTCGAGGTCTTCCTTGTTTGCGCTGCAGATTGCAGCAATGACTAGTGCAATTCCCGGCGTCTCCGGCCGCTCGAACTTCGAATCCTTCAGATCGATATCGTGAATCATTTCGGCGACCGGTCTTAGCGCGCGGTCAGAGATGTTGAGCCGCTCGATCAACACTTCGAAGGTGCAGCGTTCGCCCTCGTGCGTGCCAGGAACGAACTTGAATTTCGCGGCCGGATCGACAAACCGCCGGATCAGCCAGGCCGATGCAATGCGCTCCACGTGGATCCCTTCCGGGTGACCCAGGTCCGGCCGGAGTAATCGCCTTGTTGCTGTGCTTTGCGGATTGGAACTTTTCGGAGCTTTGTTTCGATCTGAGCAAGAAGGGAATCCACCGGCTTGCGGGCGGGCGACGAAAAGAAATCGATACTTTCGATATCCGTGAGGCGCTGTCGCATTTTGGCCAGCCTGGACGCGATCGAAGCGGTTTCCACACCGGCATCCACTGAAGCAGCCTTCAACTCGTCGTCAAGACCTCGAGCTTCTTCCAGGACCTGTAGGTAGTCGGCTTCTCGAGCCGCGTGAAACAGCTGTATCACGTCGCGATTCGTAACTCCCTCGATAAAGGTCGCCTCGCACACCGAAGCGTCGCCCCCCATTTTCCATGATTTCCCTCGCCAGCCAATGCAGATCCTCGAGCGATTGCTCGGAGTTCGGCAGAACATAGGCTCCGTTCTTCACCGGAACGGCGCCGATCTTCTGAAGGCGCCTCCACATCTTCACCCGCAGGTAGGCCGGCGAATTGGGAAGTTTGATGAAGAAGGAGGAGCCAGGTTGTTGGATCATTCTCCATGGAGAGATGCCAGGCATTCGGCATACAGCGCGTCGTAGACGACGAACTCCCGCTCCAGTATTTCATGGTCCGTGAGCTGGAGCCGGCTGAACCCCCGGGCGATCCATCGTAAACCTTCGCCGGCCGGATGGGCCTTCGATGGCCTCGAATCCGCCGTTCTCACGATTTCCGCGAGCAATGCCAGCGCCGGCTCTCTCAGTTCGTACTTCTTGAGAAAAGAGTCGAAGGAAACATCCTCGCCGTGGTGGCCAAGCTCGCAATCCGGAACATCAAAGACGATTCCATCGCGGACGGCGCCCCAGTCCGTGTCTTTTGGAAGGAACATGAACTCGGCGTCCGGGTCTATGAATCGCCGGATCAGCCACGGACATGCGACTCGATCCACTTTGATCTTCTCACGCGTGATCCACTTCATTTAAAGCCTCCAAATCTGGTGATATGGACGTTCCTGTATTATGATACGGCCATATCATGCTAAATGGAAGGTGCACTATGGGACTCGTCCATGACATCACTTTCAGTTTCAGGCAGCTCTGGAAAAACCGCGGTTTCGCTGCGGCCGCAATCCTGATTCTGGCCCTGGCAATCGGCGCGAATTCAACAATCTTCACTCTGGTCAATTCGATCCTGCTTCGGCAACTCCCGTTCGGGAACTCGGATGGGCTCGTGTGGATCTGGTCCACTCGAACGGACCGTGATAAAGCGTTCTTTTCGATTCCGAACCTCATCGACACGCGCGAGCAGGCGACTACCCTTTCCGCCATCGCGGCGTTCGCAAATTGGGGCGCGAATCTCACGGAATCCGGGGAAGCCGAAAGGTTGCAGGGAGTCCGGATTTCCGCAAATGCTTTCGAGATGCTGGGTGTTCAGGCAGCGGTGGGAAGAACACTGCAGCCATCCGATGGTCTTGCCGGCAGCCAGCGAACCGTCGTTCTGGCGCACGGTCTGTGGCAAAGGCGCTTTGGAGGCGATCGCGCCATCGTGGGACGGGCGATCCTGCTGAATGGAGATGCCTATACTGTCGCCGGGATCCTTCCTTCCAACTTCGTTTTCCCCGGCGCGGACGCGGAAATGGCGGTTCCCCTGATTCTCGAAACCGATCCCCGGCGCGGGGATCGCGGATCGAACTTTCTTCGCGTCTTTGCGCATCTCAAGGACGGGGTTACACCGGGCCAGGCGCAAGACGAGTTGAGTGCAATCACAGCGAGACTCAGAGATCAATATCCGGAGGCGAATGCAAAACACACCAATCCTCGCGTTCTGCCGTTGCGCGACGAAATTGTCGGCAACTATAAAACCTCGTTATGGACGTTGCTTGGTGCCGTGGGCGTTGTCTTGCTGATTGGCTGCTCGAATCTGGCAAGCATGCTTCTGACCCGCTCGTCCATACGCCGCCGCGAGATTGCAGTTCGTCTTGCGCTGGGAGCAAGGCGAGCCCGCTTGATGCGGCAGTTGCTGGTCGAGAGTCTGCTGCTGGCTTTGATCGGCGGAGGCCTGGGACTGGCAATAGCATCATGGGCGGTGCACGCCGTCGTCGGATGGGCTCCTGCGGATATGCCCCGGATTGCCGAGATCGGAATCGACGCGCGAGTGCTCGGCTTTACGATCGTCGTATCGTTTGTGAGCGTACTTTTCTTCGGACTTGTGCCGGCCTGGCAAGGGTCGAAAGCGGATCTCATCCAGGAACTCAAGGAAAGTGCGCGTGGCTCGACCGGTGGTTTGCGCAGTCATCGAACGAGGAAGAGCCTGGTTGTCTGCGAAGTGGCGCTTTCTGTTGTGCTGCTGGTCACTGCGGGTCTGTTCATCCGAAGTTTCGCTCGAATTCAGGCCGTTCAAGCCGGCATCGATACGCGAAACGTTTTGACTGTGAGACTGTCCTTGCCGGTCACACAATATGACGATCGTGAGAAGGTCAAATTCTTCTACGAGACCCTCAGTGCGCGCATACGCGGCGTACAGGGCGTCGATTCAGTCGGTCTTGTCTCGGCTCTTCCTTTGAGCGGCATCAATAATCGATTCGATTTCACTATTGTCGGCCGGCCGCCGGCAACAATCGCCGAAGTGCCGGCCGCACAGAATCGTTGGGTAACGCCTGGCTATCTTCAGACCATGCGTATCCCTATCCACCAGGGACGCGATTTCAATGATCACGATGTATTTGGATCGCAGCACGTTGTTGCGATCGATGAGACATTGGCAAGGCAGTTCTGGCCGAATGGGGATTCGATTGGAAAACATTTGAAATCGGATTTTGGGGAATTTGAAATTGTTGGGGTCGTCGGCCCGGTCAAGCACTTCGGCCTGGACGAACAACCGCTGCCCACGCTCTATGCGCCGATTGCGCAAATTCCCTCAAGCGAACTGGGTTTTCTCGCCAATGGAATCAGCATCGTCGTCAGAACGTTCACCGACCCCGTGAGCATCGGCGAAGCGGTTCGCCGCGAAGTACGAGGTGTGGACAGTAACGTCCCGGCCTCCGGCGTGCGTACCATGGACCAGCTCGTATCCGCGGCAGTGGCGCCGCGCCGGTTCAACCTTGCACTGATCGAAATGTTTGCGGCCGCGGCGTTACTGCTTGCAGCAATTGGGCTCTATGGAGTGATCTCTTACTCGCTCACATTGCGGCGCCATGAGATCGGAGTGCGAATGGCTCTCGGGGCACGGCGGCGCGACGTCATTTCGATGGTTCTCAGGGAAGCGCTGACACTGGCTGGAATCGGCACGGCGGTCGGCATTCTGTTATCGATGCTCGCGGGCCGAGCCCTCTCGCAACTCCTGTTTGGCGTCAGCGCGACGGATGCGGTGACTCTGGTGACCGTGTCGATACTTGTCGGCGCCACCGCGGTAGCGGCAAGCTACCTGCCTGCACATCGGGCCGCAAAGGTCGACGCAGCAACCATCATGAGGTAGCGACGTAATTCGGGGACAGACGCATAAATCACCTAAATTCAAGTCAAGGGTCCTTTATCGAATTTAGGTGATTTATGCGTCTGTCCCCGAATTACGTCGCTTTAGCCCGCGCTCACCCATACAGAATGCTTCGCATGGAAAACGAGCGGTCGAACCCTTCGATTGGAAAACGGATCTGATCCGCGGTGTCGGCTGCGGCGGCCGTGTAAAGAATTGGTAGGAAGTGGTCCGGCGTGGGATGTGCCTGACGTGCGCCCGGACCGTTCGGCCACAGATCGATCAAACTCTTCCGGTCCCGTGTCGTCACGGCTTTCTTAACGGCCTCATCGAAATTCAAAGCCCAATCGGGCGGCGAGAAATCGGGGGTTTGCATCTGGCGCATCAGGTCCCGCAGGTTGTGAGTCACGTTGCCGCTTCCCATGATGAGCACACGGTCGTCCCGCAAGGGCGCGAGTGATTTGGCCAGATCCAGGTGTTCCGCCATCGTCAGCTTCGCGTTGATGCTCAACTGGATCATGGGAATGTCGGCCTGCGGATACATCCACCGCAACACGGTCCACGTTCCATGATCGAAACCCCACTCACTCGACAACTCGGATCTCTCTTCACCAATGAGCTTTCGAACCTGGCGGGCGAGATCCACGTCTCCCGGCGCCGGATACTGAACCGCGAAAAGCTCTCGAGGAAATCCGGAGAAGTCGTGAATGGTCTCGGGCCGCTCGTTGCCGGTGATGAAAGTGCCATTGGTGTACCAGTGGCCCGACACCATGAGGATGGCGCGAGGACGAGGAATCAGTCCGGACAATGAGCGGAAGCCGCGGCTCCACTCATTGTCCTCGATGGCATTCATCGGCGATCCGTGACCGACGAACAAAACCGGCATCCGCATAATTACATGTTAGCCAGAATTCCGCGAGGCTTGTAAAGCTCGGAAAGGAACTTCAGCTCCCCTTCATCCAGCTTGACCGTCAGCGCCTTCATCGCATCTTCGAGATGACCCGGCTTGCTGGCGCCAATGATCGGCGCCGTAATACCCGGCTGATGCAGGACCCAGGCCAGGGCGACCTGGGCATTGTTCAGATCGCGCTTCTTTGCGAGTTCCGTCACGCGATCGACGATCGCGAAATCTTCCGGGCGGTAATACTGCTTCCTCGAAAACTCGTCTGTTTTGGCGCGAACGGTCTCGCCGTAATCTTCCTTGCGCCTGTTACCCACGACGAAACCGCGCGCCAGCGGGCTGAACGGAGTCACTGCGATACCTTCCGCTCGGCAGAGCGGCAGCACCTCGCGTTCTTCTTCGCGATAAATGACGTTGTAATAGTTCTGCATGGTGACGAAGCGCGCCAGCCCCAGCCGGTCCGACGTCGCGAGCATCTTCATGAATTGCCAGCCGTACATCGCCGAGGCGCCGATGTACAGCGCCTTGCCGGCACGGATGATGTCATCCAGCGCTCTCATCGTTTCCTCGGCCGGAGTGGCGGAGTCGAAGCGGTGAATCTGATAAAGATCGACATAATCCGTATCCAGGCGGCGCAGGCTGTTGTCGATCGAATGCATGATGTGCTTGCGAGAGAGTCCTTTGTCGTTCGGGTCGTCACTCATCGCGTTATAAACCTTCGTCGCGACGATGACGCGGTCACGGCGAGAGCCAAACTCTTTTAGCGCACGGCCGAGAATCTCCTCGCTCTTTCCGACCGAATACATGTCGGCCGTGTCGAAGTAGTTGATGCCGAGCTCCAGGGCCTTGCGAATGAAGGGCCTGGCCTCTTCCTCTTCGAGAACCCAGGGGCGCCACTGCTTCGAGCCATAGGTCATCGCGCCCAGGCACAGGCGCGACACTTTCAGTCCTGTCGATCCGAGATTGACGTATTCCATAGGGGAGAAAGTCTACCAAAACGGAACACAAAATAATTAGCCGCGGATTACGCGAATTACGCGGATGGGGTTCCATCCTGTTCCCCCATCCGCAATCGGCCTCCGTCATTTAGGTGCACATACGGGTGGCGGAGTCGCTCCAGTCGGTGTAGCCCAACCTGCCTAGAGCGCGGACCTGAAACGCATAAGTGGTCCCCGGCGTCAGATTGTTCACCGCCGCGGCCTTCTTAGCGCTGGTAAACGTGGCAGTCGGCCATGAGCTGGGCGGGGCGCTCGTGCCGAGGGGAGCGTACCGCACTTCATAGCTTCTCGCTTTGGGCAGAGCCTTGATGCTCAGCAGCAGTTGGCCGGTATTGCCCTGATCGACCTTAAGGATCGCGGCCGGAGGCAACGACTGCGCCGGCGTGCGGGTGCGGGAAGCGGCCTCGAATCCACTCGACAAGAATGTGGCCATATCGTCCTTGCAGTGGTGCTCGACGTAATGTCCGAGAAACTGAAAGATTTTGACCAGGGCTTCGCGTTGCGTATCTCTCTCGACGATGGCTTTCTTGCTTCCATCGAGAGCGTCGGCGATTGAGGCGGTGTACCTGTCGATGGCCGACTTGAAGTTGGCCAGGTCGACTGTTGGATTGGGATAAGCCGGATTACCGGTCATCCCGATACAGACCGCGTTGAAACGCGATACGAGATCGGCGTCCAATATCTTGCCAGTAGCAAGTGATGCTTTGATTTGTTTCAACTTCGACATATATCCTCCTTAATTGTGCGGGGTTGAAGACCCCGCGGTTTTGGGTTTAGAGACACTTCCGGCTGCGTGAAAAAACAGGAATCGCCTCAAGACTTCAACGACGGAGTGCTAAGGAAAACCTGCTCGCGCCGAGCCGGCGAGCGCCTATAGTGCACGGTGGCTTCCATTCTGACATCTTCAGGCTTATTACGATTTATCAATGACTTACACGAGTGGAAGCCACGGAATAGGACGTGGTTTTTCAGATTTTTCTGAAACCATTTCAGATTTTTCTGAAAAACGTCGAGATTCACGGAAGAACCGACGAGCTGTACGCCGGTCGCGTCCTCCGGACAACTTGCGCCACGAGTTGTACGCCGATCGCGTTCTCCGTACAACTTGCGCCGCGAGTTGTACGTCCATCGCGTCCTCCGGACAACTTGCGCCACGAGTTGTACGCCGGTCGCGTCCTCCAGACAACTTGCGCCGCGAGTTGTACGCCGGTCGCGTCCTCCGGACAACTTGCGCCGCGAGTTGTACGCCGGTCGCGTCCTTTCCTTCATGGCTGGCCTATGCCACCGAAGCGGCGCACACGGAGTGCGCGTAAGCTCCCGTGATCTCCGCGAGTTGCCGGAGTCGATTCTGCGGCTCGGCATTGAGGCGCGATTCCGTGGGATTGTGGGCCATGCCGCCGTACATCCCAACGGTGTAAATGAGTACATCGCTCTCTGTAACCTTCTCAACAAGACGGCTGAATCGGATTCGGCGCGGTCAGCGAAGTGGCGTCGGTTACCGTCACGCTGTTAACGGAGATTCCGCCATCGAGACCGACCCGAGTCGTAGCCTGAGCGCGATGGTCGTTGACGAAAAGTAAGGGTTGTCGTTGGGGCCAGCCGAACGCCAGATATGTGGTGCGCACCCGGCAGCGGTTACTACGCGTCAGGAAAGCCTTAGGTGAAGCGGGCTCAAGTCCGGCGGTTATTTAGGGACAAGATTGTATGCATCGTTGAGATTCGAGAGACTTTTCTGAAAAACGCTTGACAGGCGCGGATGGAGTAGGCTAAAAAGTTGTCGCGTCGCACAAAGCGGTGCGGCGAAAGATTTGAAGACAATGGCGTCCAGTTGCACACCACGAGTTGGTGCTTCTGGGCGTTTTTTTTTGCTTCGAATCGCGGGAAAAAGGAAATGCGGAACATCTTTTGGCCGAGTTCCTACCTGTTTTTCGTGGCGGAGGAAACAAGAAGGAGAATTGATGCGACTACAAAATTCTGTATACATTACTGGATTTGCTCTTTGTTTCGCGCTGGCCCCGCTCGGCAGTGCACAGAATGCGCCGGCCGATCCGAAGCCTGCGGACCAGACCGCTACGCCAGCCCCACCCGCGCCGCTCTCACAGCCTGCCATAACGGGCCCCCTGTCGGGACTCCCACCAGCCACTTTCGACGCCGGACCTTTGGGCAAGATCTCCGTGAACGGCATTCTCAGCGGCGGCGGGATGGTGCAAGGAAACGCCGTGCCGGGTGATAACAAAACGCAAGCGGCTTTGCATAACGGTCAAGTGTTTATTCAAAAGGCCGACGGACCGGTTCAGTTCTACCTGCAGGCGGGCGCCTACAGTTTTCCGTCTCTCGCCACGCCGTTCCTCGAGACCGATAAAACGATAAGCAACTTCTACGGACCCGTGCCGGTTGCCTTTCTAAAGTTCCAAGCGGGGAAGAATACCTCCTTCCTTGTCGGCTCCCTTCCCACTATGATCGGCGCCGAATATACCTTCACGTTTGAAAACGTGAACATCGAGCGCGGACTGTTGTGGAACCAGGAAAACGCCGTCAATCGTGGAGTCCAAGTGAATCAGACCATGGGCAAGGTCACGGCCTCGATAAGTTGGAACGACGGCTTCTACTCCAACCGTTATACATGGCTGTGGGGCTCCTTAACCTATGCCAATGGGCCTCATAGCCTGGCATTCGTGGCCGGTGGAAACTACAAGCAGACAGCCTTTCAGACTGCGGCCACACCCGTGCAAAACAACAGCAGCATTTACAACGTCATCTACACGTACAACAAGAAGGGTTGGATCATCCAACCCTATTTTCAATACACCAATGTGCCGGACAATGTGAAGATCGGTGTCCCGAAGGGCGCATCCACCACGGGTGAGGCCCTCCTGATAAGCAGGACCTTCAAACACGGCTTCTCGCTCCCTGGGCGCTTTGAATATATAAAGAGCTCGGGGTCGGTCGCTGACAAATCTGTCAATCTGATGTTCGGTCCGGGCAGCTCGGGCACCTCAGTCACCGTGACGCCCACATTTCAATACGGAGGCTTCTTCTTTCGGGGAGACATTGCTCTTGTTCACGCTATCAACTCAACGCCGGGTTCCACGTTTGGCCCCACCGGCATGAACGTCAACCAGCCCCGTGCCTTAGCCGAAATTGGATTCATATTTGGCAACAATATAGAGAAGTAAATTCAGGTGTACATGGCCGGAACGGGCCACAGGAACACACCGCCAGGAACGGCGATCGAATATGTCTTTCCTGGCGGGCGATCTCTTACTAAAAAAGAAATGAAGGGGAGTTGTGGAGCGGATAAGAAGAGAGACTGCTGTTCGCGCGCAATGAGAACCTGATTGCCACCTTCCCGTCCGGCGAGGTGCCACTTCCAGGCATCAGATTCCCGAAATAGACCGTTTTGTTCTTTTAATCCGATCAAAATCCCGCTCAAAAGCATGGCATCTGCATTGCATTCAGGTGCCGCTGGAGCGTGTACGGATGAAGCAGAAGGTACTGATTGCTGTAATTCTTCTGTTTGGTCTAATCGGTTACGCGCAGAGCACTCAAAAGTCTGTGCCGCATCAATCGATCAAGGTTGCTCTTGACGTCGTTCTCGTTCCCGTAACCGTTACGGACAGCCAAAACCGGCCTGTTGAAGGACTGCATGTAGAGAATTTTCACATTTGGGAGGACAAGGTCGAGGAGAAGATCCAATACTTTTCCTCCGAGGATACACCGGTGAGCCTCGGCTTGGTCTTTGACACAAGCGGAAGCATGAGCACTACACTCAATGCTGCTCGTTCTGCCGCGACCACTTTTTTAAAAACAGGGAACCCGGAGGATGAGTATTTCCTGGTTGAGTTCAACAATCGGCCGCGCCTCGCGCAAAATTTCACGACTGACGTTGGAGGGCTCCAAAGGGATCTCGTTTCCCGTGAAGCCCAAGGATACACCGCGTTTCTCGACGCCGTGTATCTGGCGTTGGTAAATGTCAGACTTGGTAATTACCCCCGGAAAGCCTTATTGATGATTACCGATGGTGAAGACAATCACAGCCGGTATACGTTGGATGATATAAAAGAGGTGCTCAAGGAATCCGATGTGCAACTTTACGCGATCGGTCCTATTTATGCCCCCTACCTAAAGCCCCGAGGCGCTGGCCGAGCACTGCTTGAGGAACTCGCCGAAGTTACCGGAGGCCGGGCAGTGTTTCCTAATTCGGTTGACGACTTAGAGGAAATTTGTGCCCAAATCTCTCTAGAATTGAAGAGTCAATATGTTCTCGGATATGTGCCATCGAACACCACTACTGATGGTAAATGGCGGAAATTGCGAGTAAGAGTGAATCCCCCGACTGGGACGTCCCACTTGAACGTACGCGCAAGAACCGGGTATTACGCCATGCAGTCTGGACTGAACTAGCCCCGCCTCGGCATTCGTTTCTTGCTTGCGCCAATGCTTATGTCAACGACGTTTTTTCCAGCCAATACCAATCATCCAGTTCTGAGGAACACCCGTCCGGAAAGGCCGATGTCACAGTGTTTCCCCATCATGTCAACTTTCAAGGGGAGCAAGACGAGTGGCGAAGGGCCAACTAGTCAATCGGTGCATAGTAGCCACTCTTTGCGTGGACACTGACTTGCGAAGATGGATTCACTTTGAGGCGAAGCTTTCGCCACTTTCCGTTCTTCGACGAATTTGTAGGAATGTATCCAAGTACGTATTGATTTCTGAGATCTTCCGAGATCCTGGAGGAGATGTCCTCCAGCTTTCGAACATCGGTGGTAAAGAAAGCTTGCCCGCCAGTCAGACTCACCAGTTCTTCCAGGACAGCTCGTCCCGGAAGAACTGATCTGTTGCCCCTCGTGCCCATGGGAATCGAGTAGCCTCCGACGTCAATGGTGTAAAGCTGAATGTTGGACTCTCTCGCAATCTCCTTCACATCGGAAAACGTGTAGTGGCTGTGATTGTCTTCGCCGTCGGTGATTAGGAGAAGCGCTCTGCGAGGATTATGGGCCCGGCGCAACTGCTGCATGCCGAGGTACACGGCGTCATAAAGTGCGGTCCAACCGCTGGGAGAAACCAAAGCGATGCGATTTTGGACCTCAATAATGTCGGATGTGAAATCCTGCACTACTTGCGGGCGATTGTTGAACTCGACAAGGGTGTATTCGTCGTTCGGGCTGCCCGTCTTCAAGAAAGTCATGACGGCGTCGCGAGCAATGGAGATCTTGCCGTTCATGCTGCCGCTCATGTCGAAGACGATTCCCACACTTACGGGCACTTCTTCGGTTGAGAAATACTGAATCGCTTGCTCGACATTGTCCTCCCAAACGTGGAAGTGATTCCTGTCCAGACCTGTTAGGGAGCGGCCGCCGGAGTCGGTGACGGTTGCGTTAACAAGAACCAGATCCACATCGATCTTCACCGACCGTTGAGGACGCGCGTCTGTTTGCGGCGCCGCTAGCCATGCGGATAAGAACATTGTTAGAAGATGGACCATTTGGGTCACTGCAGACCTCCTTAATCGACCGATGCTCAATGTCCTCCTCGACGCGTGAAAAAGGCATGAAAGGGAATGCGAGAATTTTGCGGCGCTTTCGAAAAAAAGACCCGGCGGGGACACGACGCACAGGCCGGTGTGATCGAACTGGTTAATACTTAAATCCGGCGTGAAACCCCCACGCAGTCAGAGCAGGTAGCCGCGGTGGGCTAAGTGAAAGGCCTCCACCCCCGCTCCAGCATTGCTTTACACTCCCGGCGACTAAGGCCAGCAGCCAATAGGCCGTCAATCGTGGGTGCCAGCCTTTTCTCTTCGGGCATCGCCGCAACAATCGCCTGCGCTGGCGGCAACACTCGTGAAAAACTCAGAAACCTAAATGCCACTAGGAATTCGCCATCCGGATAGTCGGGGACGCAAGGGGTTGGCGGTCGTCAAAATGTTCCTGAAGGAAGCGGTCAGTGTCCTTGCCTCGGCATTGCGCTCGGTTTGTTTGCAGCAACGGTCCTAACCAGGATGCTCGCCACGCAACTTTATGGCGTTCAGCCGTTCGACACGTGGACTATCGTGACGACCTATGCGGTCATGGTAACCGCCGGCTTAGCGGCCACATCGTGGCCTGCCCGAACCCGCGTCCATCAGAAGCCCAATGGAAGCGTTAAAAGAAGACTGAATGGGCGCAAAAACGGCTAATGCATAGGAAATCTGCGCACCTGAGAGCTGGTATTGTCTGGAGCACAGCGGACCTCCTTCATCACAACGATGCTCAATGTGCTCCTTGACTCGTAAAAAAAGGCATGAAAGGGAATGCGAGAATTATGCGAAAGAAGGTCGGCCGGTGGAGAGGAAGCCATCGGCCGAGCCCGGTTATACAGGGTAGGTTGGCTAGAAGATTGCGGAACAGACATTTTTCCAGGCGATGTGATCTCGTGATCCCAGGAGCTGTTCATTTCAGAAAAAGTCTACACCAGCCAGACCTCACTCTGTCGTACTCCATCACCTCGAGCACAGACTCGGCAACTACAGAACGAACGCCGCCCGAACCTGCAAGTCGAGCCGACGTAGTTATGAGATGGACAAAAAGGATGACGAAATCACTCATCTCCGCATCCTATAAAAACGTGAAGATTGGAAAGAATTCTGGCCTATTTTGCAATTCGCCACCGACACGTTTTCACGGCCTCACTCACTTAGCTCGTTCGCGCGCATAGTAACCGTTGCGTGTGCGTACACTATATTTTGCGTTCGGCTGGCCTGTGACGGCAACTTTAACTTTTCGCCACCGGCCGTCGTGCGCCTGGTTGGTTGGGTAATAACCGATCGTGTAATGTTCGCTCACTTCACGAGCAATCTTGTCCATGGCTTCGCGGCACTTGTTGGCATTCGCGGGGAAGTGTGCGTAAGCTCCCGTGATCTCGGCGAGCTGTCGGAGTTGATTCAGTGGCTCGGCCATCATGCGTGCTTCGGTGGGGTTGTGAGCCATGCCGCCGTACATCCCGACGGTGTAAATGAGCACATCGCTTTCTTTCACTCGATCGATGAGATGGCTGAATCTGATCCGGCTTTTGTTATCCCCTCCGTCCGTGATTACGACCAATACTTTCTTGCGATGCTTTCCTTGTTTCACATAATCGAGGGCGGAGTCCAATGCATCGTAAAGGGCAGTACCGCCTTCAGCTGTTAAGCCGAAGATGGAGTTTGCAAGTTTGCGGCGATCGGAGGTGAGTTCTGCGACGGTCTCCGTTTTATTATTGAATGTCATGATGAACATTTCATCTTCGTTTGTGCCTACATCGATTACGTTGACTGCCGACTCGTAAACGTCTTTCATCATGCCCTGCATGCTGCCGCTTCGGTCCAGAACCAATCCCCAGGTAACAGGTGACTCTTCTGCGCTGAAGGAAGTGATCGGTTGCTCAATTTTGTCTTCGTATATCCTGAAATTTGTGGGGTCCAGGTTATGTACAGGCTGGCCGTTCTTGTCTTGCACACTAACGTCAAGTAAGACAAGATCGACAGCGACCTGCAAATCCCCGCTTTTCTGCCGACTGCTCTGGCCTTTCGAAAATCCCGCCGACACGATCAGAAGAGCAAGAGCCAATAAACCCATTCGGAGCAAATCTGAAAAACTGACGCGCATGCGCCCTCCACTTGTGGGTTCAGTTCGAAGTTTGGCCTTTTGCCGTACCCGGACCACGCTGGTAAGTGCGCCTCTGGGTTTGCCTATTGCCGCCTTCCGACCCAACACCTTTCGATTCTTGTTGCTTGCTGAGTTTGATAGCTTCAGCATGGGCGCTGATTATCGCGCCTCCGACGACGCGGGCGAGGGAGGGATTAAGCTTGCGGATTGTCGTAAGCATGGTAACAAATTTTCTCTCCAGGATATTGGTGTCTCCACGTGGCCCTATAACTAAATCGGTTCCGAGAAAGTCGGACATAGTCACCCCGCATGCATCGAGAATCATCGTTAACTTGTTAAGAGATGCGGTTTTTTTTCCGTGTTCTAACTGATAAAGATACTGGCGGGTGATGTTGCCTCCACGCTTCTTGATAGCGTTCCAGAGTTGTCCTGATGTCCTGTAGCCCGCGAGTTCTCTTATTTGTCTAATACGAGCACCTAAGATGGTGGCATCCTCTCTCATGATTAAATCCGTTCCGAGAAAATCGGACATAGTCACTCCGCATGCATCGAGAATCATCGTGAGCTTCTTGTGCGATACGGTTCCTTTTCTATGTTCGAGATAATAGATGTGCTCGCGGGTGATGCTGCCTCCACGTTCCTGGATGGCCTTACAGAGTTCTGTTAATGTGTTGTAGCCCGCGCGTTCCCTCACCTCTCTAATTCGAGCACCTAGGATGCTTGGATCTTCGCTAAGAATTGTTCTGCGCATTCGCTTATTTATGGCTCCCGATCGGAATCAGTGAACATATCCGGTCCCAATAGAGACACTGAGACACTCGCCCCCATTAGATTCAACACTGCCGGCACATACTGAACCGTCTCGGGCGGAAGCAGCCGCTTGTTTACCATTTCTGTGAATCGACGGATGCCCGTCCTATCCATCAGGCTTTGGATTCGGTTTTCTCCAGCGTTGTAGGCCGCCAGAGCAAGTGGCCAATCGTGAAACATGCCGTACAGATCACGAAGGTAACGGACGGCAGCATGTGTGGACTTTAGCGGATCTACACGCTCATCAACACGATCGTCCACTCGCAATCCGTAGCGGCGTGCCGTGTCCGGCATCAGTTGCCATAACCCACGGGCGCCCTTTGGTGATAACGCGTTAGCATCTCCTCCGCTCTCGGCCATGACGACAGCAGAGAGTTGCGGCGGCAATGCATTCGCTACCAGAATGCGTTGAATGAAGGACAGGGCGCCGGTTGTCGCAGGTCGCTCCTTCGTATCACCGAGATTATCGAGGGCATACCGCAGTTTTGAGGCGTAGTCCTGAAGAAGTAAGTCAGACTGGATTGCCGATTGATCGGCAGCCGCTATAACCTGGCTCGCCAACTCCAGTTCCGCTCGCGCCTGCTTATGCTGGCCCGCTGCCGCCATTTGCTCAGCCTGGCGGAGATGCCCATCTGCCTGCAACACGTAAGCGGCTGCCTCCGCCGCCTGGTTTACGCGAGTGTGGACTCCTTCAAGCAAGCGATTCATTTGCTCGCGCTGGGGTTCGCCGGCTTGTCCGTATGCCTGTGAAGCCGAACAAAATATGGTTAGCAGCAATACGCGAATGGCCATTTTGCTCATTGATTCGATAAATTGAATTCCGTTTCTCCGCCAGTAAACGTCACCATAACCTTCCATTGACCAGCCATCGAAAGATCGGTTGTAACGTTGTAGCGGCCGGGCGTACCGGATGGAGTAGCACTGGAATTCGCCAACATGGGCCCCGCCCCCTTCATTTCCATCATTGGCTTCACCTGGACGTTGCCGGGATCGACCAATTGATCTCCACGGCGAACTTCCAGGGTGAGATTGTTAGCACCCTGCTTCAAAGATCCGCTTTCGTTCAGAAGCGTGATCACATAGTCTCCGGATCGCTGCTGCTGAATCTGTTTGAGTTCGGCTGCAGGCGCGCCTGGCGCCGGGGCCGGGGCTTGTGTTGGAGCCGAGGCTTGTTTGGTCGGCTCTGACGAAGTACACGCGGCCAATAGCGACGCGGCCAAAATGAGTGTTGTGAGTACGATTATCTTCGTTTGCATGTCTGCTCCTTTCCTCAGTTCGTCGGTGGTTTCGGCGTCGGAGATCCGGCGCCGTATATCGGCGGTAACTCATAAACCCGCCGCCATACCAGGTCGTATGCTTCTTTAGGCAACCGTTCTTTCAGGTCGAAAGTGAAGGTTTCGGCGAGCGTGGTCACTCGGAAACTGAATGGATCCGAACCGCCAATTGTTTGAATTTCCGAGTAACGCCAGGTTCGTGAGTGGTCTTCCTTGCTACTCAGGTAGCGAATTCCTTCGGTCGTGATCTGGATTCTCCCGTCGCAACCGCTGAGGACATGCCGATGGTAAGCGGGAATTTCAAATTCCGGCTTGGCAGAAGTACTGTAGCTTGCGACAACGGGGCGGGGGAGTCGATCCGATACAAATTTCACGAGGCGTTCGTTGTCCTGAACGCCGCGCGAGGAACGCAGACGAAACACGTAACTACGACGTCCCGATAGTTTCCGTTTGAGCATTTCGTATGTCTCAATTCGAATAACTGACGGGTCCGAGAGATCCATCTCATGAACATCAATGAACGGGAGGAGCAGGGACGTTTTTCCGTTCACGGACCGGTACTCAATGCCAGCCTCGTTAATCCGGAGTTGGCCCGGTTCGTCCTTTTGCAAAGGCCTGGATCGCAGAACGTCGTATTGAAAGTCCGTCTGCAACTCCCCTCCTGAGTTAGGAGGGGTGGCTGCGCCATCAAGAAAATGTCGCGAAGCCATCGAAGCTGGCGCAGACGGGGTGGTCACCTGAGGAACCACCCCGCCGTTCGCTAAAAAACGCGCGAACGGCACCCCTCCTAACTCAGGAGGGGAGTTTCTGGGCAAAACCCCACTAGCCAGGCTGAGAATTAGCAACAACGCATACATATAAATCTCCTACGGAACTGAAGACTCGGTACCGGCAAGCCTGCGCA
>WNFT01000931.1_pt1 | contig 24750 bp, 23 predicted proteins | sample 5400191 | NCBI WGS metagenome assembly WNFT01 (sample SAMN13153359, study PRJNA577476) | soil metagenome | isolation source: 80 cm saprolite under Madrone tree | place: USA:California | collected 2016-06-14 | reverse complement strand
AATCATTGTTCAGTGCGTTCGCGTTGTTCCTGCTCTGATGCGCGAGATGCTCATCGTGGCGCCGGATATGCTCTGCTGCATGCTGGGGCGCATGGATTTCATTGTGTGTGGCTGAGAAGGATCGAGATGAAGCGGCTGCAACGATGGCCCCGACGCCAGTGGCAGAAATACCCATCGCAGTAAGTGCTTTTATAAAATTGCGGCGAGGCATCTTGCCCGCACGAACCTCATCGACCATCTGGGGAATAGTCTGCTGTTCTTCTTGCATATGTTCTCCTGATACTGCTTTCTTTACTTTGTATACGACTCTTCGAGACTCCTCACTGCCTCTGGCAGTTCGCAGGCATTTGGTGGAGGGTGCGGGCATTGCCGCCTGCGGCGGCAATGCCCGCACCCTCCACCAGAATGAGCGAGTCGCCGCAGGCGACGAGCAGTCCTGAATAGTTACTACTGGTTAAGAAAATACACAGAATCAGCAAATCTGTTAAGTTTTCTTAACCAGGTGAAGATGGACAGTCTACACCTACCTGATGTTGTCTGTAAGCCTAAACGAGTCGGGTCCCAAAAGATAACTGCTCGTTAGGACTCTATACCTAATAGGTATTTCGTCTGTAACTCTTCAGGCCTCGAAGAGTTACTTTTCTTCTCTCAAGATTATGCTCCGTTCACAGAGTAGGCGTAGAGGTCCCCGTCCAGGTTTCCCACGAACAGGATGCCATCAGAAATGGTCGGGCCTCCGTAGAGGCGTGAGCCAGGCTTGAGGTCCGTGAGGCGAGCAAGCGTACTGCCGGTAGATGCGTTCATCACGACAACCGAGCTGCCTTGTGAGGCTGCTGCCACTACTGCTGAGCCGGTAGGGGATGAGCCTGCTATGCTGATGGAACCGAGCACAGGACCACCTTGCATGCAATGGGACCAGATGAAAGCTCCGGTGGCAGGATTAACCCTGCGCACACTTCCCTGGCAAGCCGTGCCGCCAATGGATGTGTGACCGCCACCTATGTAGAGCGAGGTACCGTCCCAGGCAGCAGGCGAGATGCTCCCGGCTCCACATTGTGGGCAATCTCCTCCATTGGCGACTTGCGCCTTCCATACAGGATTAGCGCTGATATCGGCACGATCAAAGGCGTAAAACTTGCCATTCTTATTTGCAACGCCCACCAGGGCATGCAAAACGCCTCCGATGGTGGCAGTAAACAGCGTCGGTGTGTATCCGAAATCACTATCACCTGGTCGGTCGCTCGGTGACAACTGGTGGCGCTTCACGAAGCTCAGGTCTGATGCGTGCAGTTCGATCAGGGCAAATGCGTTGACTTCTGGAGTCCTGCATGAGCCGCTATTGCCTGTTGTGATGTAGACCGTGCCATTTTGCTCGTCAATGGTTGGTGAGCCCCATACTCCACCACCGGTGCAACCACCGGGCACAGTGGAAAAGGTGTTCAGGATATTCCCACTATTCATGTCCAACTGGAAGAGTTTCGACTGGACCAGTGGACAATCGCCAAAAGATGAGGTGGCTATATAGATGCTTGTCCCGGAGACGGCAGGCGAATCCCAGATGAAGTGGCTCGGTGGCGAACCCAGGGTAGTCTTCCAGAGGATTCTGCCCGTGGTGGTGTTCAGTGCGTAAAAACTGGCATCGCCACCGCCTATGAGAACTGCTGCTTGTCCATTCACTGTTCCCAGCGTTGGTGAACTTGCCACGCCCACACTGGGTGGGTCGCAGGCAGCATCCACCGTTCGGCCAACGAAGGTTGCCCAGAGTTTGGTATTGCGAATCACACTGGTTGCATGCACATACCCGTCCCACGAACCCCAGTAGACGACTCCACCGGATTCGATTGGTTGGTCGGAGATGCCATTATTAGCAGTGTGAGCCCATTTCTGCCTCAACATGGGGGCCGATGTCACATTGATCAGGGTTTCGTGGCTATTGAAACCATCGTGATTCGTATCGGCCAGATACGTCGTCCAGGAATCCAAAGCGCTAAATTGCTCGCTCGACTGCGCCCTGACTCCCAGCAAGTTGGGGGCCAGGAGTGCTGCGCCAATCAGGGCCAGTATACTCGGAAACGTCAACAGATGAAGTTTATACCGTGCCCTCAGTATCGTTGCCGGAATCATGCATCCTTCTCCTTGGTGCTCGGATATATGTTGTTTTTCCGTGACTCCTCAGGTGTCTGATTCCTCGCCGCCTGCGGCGGCTCGCGGTTTTTTTGCTGCGGGCTAGGCAGCCTGCGGCTGCCTAGCCCGCAGCAAAAAAACTCTTGCGAACCACCGAAGGTGGTGAGCAGTCCTGAGGAGTTACGTTTTCCTTATGGTTCAGCCAGGGATTTCTTTAGAAAGAACGTGGTTTGGAAGCCAGTTTACTTACGAATGTGGTCCCAAAAGTACTAATCGGCTGATGAGGTTGAAGATGAAGCGGGAATGCAGCAGAATTCTATGGCCACCTTCTGCTAATCCCCATTACCGCCATCAAATTCTTCCCAGTGGCCATACCCATACCTGAACCACCCTTGCTCGTCCCCGTTGCTATATCCATAGCCGTCTGCGTTATCATCCCCGCCACAATTGCCACTGATGTCGTCCTCATAGCTTTGTTTTGATGCATGAGGATGTCGCTCTCCGTTATCATCCCCTCCATCGTTACCATTGATGGCGTTGTTGTCCCCATGACCTTGTTTTAGCGCACGAGGATGATGCTTCATGATAAAGTGATGGATAGGGCTTGTTTCGAGGTGGAATGGCATGGGAAAAGGTTTTGGGGGAGTGGTAGGGGGAATACGCTTTGGCGCTAGCTCATTTCCATGGACTACGGCTCCCAATGCTATAGGGAGCTGTGTGCGTACACTGTTGCTTGCGACGAAGAACCCCAGCGATAAAGAGGTCGTGAGCAGAAAGATGCAAACTGTCAATGCTATTAGCAATTTGTGAACGCTGGAAAGACGATACTGTCGCATGTGTTGGAGGAATGCAATATCGTTGCTGGTCTGGCCGGGTATCTCTAGCACGGGGTGAGTATCGGTCAGTGCCAGGGTGTAGACCATTTCCGGCAACCTGGCTGACGCGAGTGCTTCCTGGTAGGCTTGTGCCATCGCTCGTGCCGATTTGAAACGGCTGTGCGGATCCTTCTCCAGAGCACATAAAATGACCCGCTCTACAGTTTGAGGAATAGTCGGGTTGAGGAGAGAGGGGCGGACGGGTTGCTCGTGGAGGTGTTTCCAACAAATGCCGATGGGGGTACTGCCCTTAAATGGCACGTGTCCTGTCAGCATCTCGTAGAGCAATATGCCAAGGGCGTAGATATCGCTGCTGATCGTGGCTGGCTCCTCCAGCAGTTCGGGGGCCATATACTCAGGAGTGCCCATCAAGGTATCTGTTTGCGTGAAGCCTGGATCTCCTTCTATGGCTCTGGCTAAACCGAAGTCTGCCAGGTACACATAGTGCTCATCATGGAGCAAAATATTTGAAGGTTTGATGTCGCGATGAATGATGCCGCGATCATGAGCAAATTGCAGTGTGTTCGCCACTTGCTCAAACACTCTGGCTGCCTCTTGCAAGCTCAGGGGGCCCGTTACCAGTCGTTGACGTAAGGTCCCTTGTTGCATATACGGCATGACTAAATAGCGCCACGGACCATGCTCACCAGAGTCGAGAACAGGCAAAATATGGCTGTGCGCCAGCGCGCTCATGATCTCAATTTCGTGTTGAAACCGTGTGCTGTACTCTGCATGACTGCTACTGACGAGTTTGATGGCTACGTCATGTTGGGCGTGTTCGTCGGAGGCCAGGTAGACCTCTGCCATACCTCCTCGGCCCAGGCGGCGTTGGAGGCGATAGTGTCCAAGCATTGTTCCTTCTAGTCCTGGCATGTTCCCAAGTTCTTTCTTTAATTGCACCTTCACTTATACTATACACGTCGGCACCTACTCGTTTGTTACATGGATGTCAGGTTGCGCTGGGACAAGGCCTCTTTTCTCCTCTATGATACAATTTTCGTAACTATTCAGCACTCCTCGCCGCCTGCGGCGGCTCGCCCATTCTTGTAGTGGGTGCGGGCGGTGCCGCCTGCGGCGGCACCGCCCGCACCCACTACGAAATATTTGCGAGCCGCCGCAGGCGGTGAGGAGTCTCCGAGCAAAGAGACTTGAATAGTTACCAATTTTTATGGTAGGTTTGTATTTAAGAGGAGTTTCTATGCCAGATCGTCTCGTCTATTCCACCGACCACGGAAGAGTCAGCAATTGTCCTGTTTGTGGGCAACCGTATAAGCAGTGCCGCTGCGACCGGCCAGCGGCAGAGCCTCTTGCTAAGAAGAGCGATGGTATCGTGCGCGTGATGCGTGACCGGAAAGGGCGCGGAGGGAAAACCGTCACAGTTATAGCTGGGGTGATGGGAAGCGAAGCAGAGCTAACCACGCTGGCTCAACAACTCAAGAAGTTGTGCGGCTCCGGCGGCACAGTCAAAGACGGCAATATCGAAATCCAGGGTGATCATTGCGACAAGGTGCAAGCCAGATTGACCGAATTGGGCTATAAGGTGAAGCGAGCCGGAGGGTGAATCATACCCACGGCAATCGTCGGCGCAGTGCCGGAAGTGATTGCTCAACCGCTTCGCGACCAGCTACCACAAATTTACGCCCTTCAGAGAACTGGCGCAGCGAAATGCGGTGGAGTTTGGGACGAAATACAATATCGGCCTCGCGAATACTGTGCATGCCGATGGTTGCCATCGCCAGCTCATAGGTGCGCAGCAGCAAATCAATGATATGCGGGGACCTGGCAATTCGCTGCCGCGACGTAACCTGTTTCCCGGACAAGACCCCCGCGAGAGGCGCTACAACATGTTCCTCGAACCAGGGGGCTGCGCTCACGAGTGAAGGTGGTTCTTGCCCGCCAAGTTCGGAGGCCAGCAGGATATTGGCTCCCATACGGCGCACCAGGCGAATAGGGACCGGGTCGTGCATACCTGCGTCCATCAGGATGTGTTCGCCAATGAGCACCGGCGGGAAAATCCCCGGTAGCGCTACACTGGCTAGCCCGGCCTGCCAGAGTGGGCCACGGTCGAGCACGATCCCAGCTTGTGTTGCCAGGTCGACTGCTACCATGGCAAACGGCGTCGTCAGGTCCTCGAAGCGCAATTCGCCGCATAACTCGCGCAGCATGCGCTTTAGCCCTTTGTTGGAAAAGATCGAGGTACGCGGAAACCTCCACTGGACAATATGGTGTTGAATATCAAGGAAAATCGCTTCGCTCTCAGCAGGAGACTTGCCGATGAGATACATGCCGGGAGCAATGATGCCGCTACTGCACCCCGCGATGTAGTCTAGCGGTATGCCATAGTGCAGTAACCCCTGCAAGACACCCAGATGAGCGAAGCCACGTGCGCCACCACCACCAAAAGCAATGCCCACCGTTTGATGAGCAAGATAGCGTGCGACGAAGTCTACTGCTTTGGTCAAGGCTGCATCTGCTGCCAGTTGCCGCAGCGTCACGTGTTGCTCCCAGCATTGTTCAAGTAAAGGCATATCTGCGGGAAGAAGCCTCGTAACGGTACAGCCCAACTGCGCGGCATAGCGGTCTTGCATGCCAATGGTCGGGCGTTCCCCCACGTGCGTCACAAAGACCGCATCGAATGGCCGCTCTGCTCGATCTTGCGAAATCTTGTCCGGGGGCTCTGCTCCGGCAGCGATGAGCATGATTGTTCTCTGGCACTGACCTTCCACGGCAGACAACAGGTGAGTTGGTGTCGCTGGCGTGGTGATAAACAGGAGATAATCATACAGTAACGCAAGATCGGTCAGCGATGCTAGCACGCCAGCATCGAGCGTGAGGGTTTGTTCATGTGTGGCTGCCAGTACGGCATATGCGGGGTAGTGCTGACCGTCGGCTGTAACCGTGGGAGCGTGATGCGTTTGCAGCAGGCCGCGGTCGTGTAGACATTCCAGAAAACTGGGGCGTATTTGCTGCTCGTGTGTGGCAAAGCGTGGTCCCAGCGCCTGGTCGCGTCCACACAGTTCGAGCATGAGAACACGTTTATGACTACGCATTGCCAGCGCATCGGCAATATGTGGGGCGAGTGCACGTTCTAATGGCGCGGCGGGATCATCCACGAAGGCGAGCCACGTGCGTTCAGCAGCGTGATTGGCGAGAATTTGCTGGTTGGTTTGGGCCAGACGCTGTGATAGGATGTGGTTGATGTTTTGGAGCAGCGTGGGACAATCTCCGATCAGCGTGAGAAAATCTGTCTGTGTGAGCGACCAGAGCGTGGTGTTCTGCTCGGCACGTACCGTGGCAGTTGGCGGCTCGCCGGTGATGAGGGACATCTCGCCGAAGCATTCGCCAGGCCCTAAGCGTGCTACGATGAGGTCGTCCGCGTGGTTCCCCGCGTCGGGCGCGGTTTCTTGCAGCAAGACGCTGACCTGTCCGGTGGCAATGATGTGCAAGCGACCATGCCAGACGCCGCGTTCCAGGATGCGTGTGCCGCGCTCATAGCGAGCCGGTTGCAGGCGGTCGATGATGGTTGCCGTTTCGTGTGACTGCAAGTTCCGAAAGAGCGCGCTGGCTTCTATGAGTTGTTGCGGTTCCAGGTTCTCCATATGCAGATTGTATTAGCAAAGGGGCCGGGATGTCCAGAGGTGATTGATAACTCCTCGCCGCCTCCGGCGGCTCGCACGTTTTTTATGCAGCGGGCATGGCAGCCTGCGGCTGCCATGCCCGCTGCATAAAAAAGCTCTTGCGAACTGCCGTAGTGTAGCCCACCGATTTATCGTGTGGGCGATTTATCGAGCACGTCACGTGCAGTGAGGAGTCTCGGAGCAAAGAGACCCGAATAGTTACGTTAATAGTATATTAAAAATCATGTGGTACTATATAGGTAAGGAGAAACGTCAACTACTAGAAACAACAAACATGCCAAACTTACAACAAGTGCTATCCCAGCAACCACTGGGCCTGGTATTCGATATTGACGGGACACTCAGCCCCATTGCCCCAACACCGGGTGAGGCGCGACTGTACCCTGGAGTGAGGTCTTTGCTAGAACAGGCCCGCGAGTATGCTCACATTGCTATCATGACCGGTCGCGCCATCGATGATGGGGCGGCAATGATCAACCTGGATGGATTGACCTATATCGGAAGCCACGGCCTGGAGTGGAGCAATGGACTCCCTGGCCAACATCCCGTGCAGGTCGCACCGGAGGCTCTGGCTTACATTTCCCCTGGGAACGTGCTACTTGACCTGGCTGAACAGGAACTTGCCGATTTGCCGGGTCTCCTGGTAGAGCGCAAACGCATTGGGGGAACTATCCACTACCGCCTCTGTCCCGATCCAGAGCTGGCACGGCAGAGGATCCTGTCACTACTTGAGGAACCTGCACGGCGACTCGGCATGCGCCTGGACCAGGAGAAACAAGCAATAGAGATACGAACGCCTCTGGCAGTAAACAAAGGACAGGCTCTCTTATGGTTCGCACTCCTGTATGAATTGCGTGGAGTCATATTCGCCGGTGATGACCGTACCGACCTTGATGCCGTGATGGAGATAGGCCGACTGCGAGGGCAGCAAGGCCTTGCTGCCCTCGCAGTCGTTGTGCAGCATAACGATACTCCGCCCGCGCTGCTTGAACACGCAGACATGATCGTACAGAGCGTTACGGGTATGGCAGAACTGCTACGTAACATGCTCGCATACTTGCGAGGCGAGACGCACTAAAGCCTTCAAACTGCACTTGCCACAAGAGGAGCTAGCAACATACCTATCCTTGTGGAACGCACCTTGGAGCTATCGAGCAACTCATTGATATCATGCATCTGTCGTGCGAGCCAGGTACTGAGATCACTGCGTTCCACTGCTTGCCGAGCCAACGTTGCTCTGAGACGCCGTTCTTCCGCTGGCAAGGTCAGTGCCTTGTAGAGTGCCTGTGCCATCTCTGGCGTATTTGTAGGCGAGATGGGGACAGAAAACTTCCCTAACTGTTGGAATGCTCCAGCCGTACGTGAAAGCACCAGTACTCCATCACGCTGATTGACCACCGGTCCTTCTTTGGCAACTAGATTCATGCCATCAATAATGGGATTCACGAGCAACGCGTCGTAGAACTGCATGGCAGCCAGTGCGCGTACGCGATCATTGCCATAAAAAGCATGGATCGGCTTCCACTGGTCGGAACCATATTTCTGATTAATCTCCTCAATGAGCCTGACGACTTCAGCATGGCAGCGCTGGTACACAGGCAATGACTGGCGGGATGGCACAAGAAAGGCTAAAAAGGTAACTTTGCCAAGTAAGTCCGGGTGTTCATCAAGCATGTGGGCATAGGCCTGGAAACCACGGGGAATATTTTTTGTCGGCTCGATACGATCCACCCGCATAATTACCTTCTCTCCTAACAACGGGAGTATCTTCTCGGCGGCGCGTTTCCCCGCGGGGCTGCGCACGGCGCGGCGTTCCTCTGTCACCGAGATGGAGACAGGATAGGCACGTACTTGCGTACAGTGGCCCTGCCAGTAAACGGTTCCCTCTTCAAAATCGACCTCGGCGTCATCGAGTAGGGTGCGTGCCCCTTCGAGGAAATTACGTGCATCTCGCTCTGTCTGGAAGCCAATGATATCATTGCCAACCAGGCCGCTATAGATAGCGTGGGCGATATTGCTGGGTAGGAAATGCCAGCAACGAATATCCGGCCAGGGAATGTGGATAAACTGTTGTATAACCGCAGATGGGTGACGTCGGCGAATCATCGCAGAAGCAAGATACAGATGATAGTCGTGCAACATGACGACCGCTCGACTATCTTCCCGTTCAATCTCGGCATTCACGGCGTGAGCAATTGCCTGATTCGCCACGCAGTAGCCATTGGTCCAGGCATCCTGAATCCGGCGCAAACTGGCAGAATCCTCGGTGGGGTTATACATATAGTGTTGCAAAAACCAGAGTAACTGGTTGCTTACCTTCTCGTAGTATTTACGGTAAGCGGCTTTGGAGATGGTGACGTAGCGGAGGTGCAATTTGTGGTTGGGCAGAGGGGAGAGGAGCGAACTTCCTTGAAGCTGTGCTTCCTTGAATGCCAGATGGTCACCTTCAGTCATTGCCATCGCAACCCAGGTTACTTCAGTGTTTTTCACGGCGTCAATAAGCGCCGTCACCAACCCTCCTGCACCACGGCGGGGCTTGAGCACGTTATCCTGGCTTAGTGTGTACTCGGCGGGACCACGATTTGAGGCGATGATCAGACGAGCGGTACGTATCGGCTGTGTTGGCACTGCCTGTAGTGTTTTCTGCATGGATGTAGGTCATCCTTTCTGAGAGATACTCACCATTCTTGCCTCTAACACCATAGCGGTAGATCGCTATGGATGCACACAGTGCTGCCGTACTGCTACACAAGAGATTAGTCGTAGGGCTGAGACAAGAACATATAAGTTAGTGCACGACGATGCACAGATAGACCCATTAAGAATACTATCATATTTGTATCGGGGGATAAGCCTACTAGCAATTTTATGCTAGTCTCTACTCCCGATATCTCCACTACGCCCTGTGTGAGATAATGCTTGAAAAGTGCTAAAAGGGCTCATCACATAATACGTATTGGCGAGGTACTATGGTTTCACCTCCTCTCATCCCACTTCTTGAGCTTGCTTCATTTGTATCCTTCGTTATATATACGAGGGCATTTCCTCACTCAAAGCCCAGGCTGACGCCCCTCGCACTCTCTCGTCCGAGTATAAGGAGGAAGTGTCATGAAAGCATAATGAGCCTCGTCATGGGCAAATGCTCTCTCGTTATAGATACTATAAAAAATCTGTATACACCATTGCTTCCAGCCCGTCAGGTTAGAGTGGTCTGGGGACACTTTTGTTTCACAGCGTTTCTCATGAGGAGAGCCTGTGGAGTAGAGTGAAAACAGAAACACACGGCTAGCGGATGAGCTAGCCGTGTGTTTCTGTTTTCCGAACGTTTTTCCGACATTTTTCGCACTATTAGTCGTCGGTATTTAGTATCGTTCGCTCCGATAGCCCTTGTTGGGACGCCGTTCTCTTCCTTGGAATCCTCTGTTTCCTGCCGATGGGCGCTCGCGTGCCTGGTTGACTGTAATGGTCCGATCTCCTAGAAGGGTGCCGTTCAACCGTTCAATGGCGGCTTGTGCTGCCTGGTCGTCGCTCATCTCGACAAAGCCAAAGCCTTTGCTGCGCCCTGTGTCGCGATCAGTGATGACCGAGACCTCGGTCACCTGTCCTGTCTGTTCGAAAAGATCGATCAGATCTTGTTCGGTCGTTTGATAGGGAAGTCCCCCTATATAAAGTCGCATGATAGTATGCTCCTGTGCGACATCTCTCAATGCATTGACGCTCGTAGAAACCGTTTCTCACAGAAGCGATACAATTACTTTTTGATGTCATGTACTAAGTATACACTATTTTTTACAATAACGCAATCTCTGTCATCGATAGCTCCTGGTGCTCTGGTCATGCCTTTGCCGGTTCATGCGCATCCCACGCAGATGATTGGCAAGATGAGCATTGAACGTCGAGCCATCGCCCCATTCAGGATGTGTTGCATGAAGCGCCTGGAAGGCGAGAGCGATGACATGCTGAGCAAACTGCTGCAAAGTCATCTCGGTCAGTAGTCTGCGCAGGTGATGTGGTGAAGGAGCCAGCCACTGCACTGGCGCTTCAGGCTCGACTCCAGGCATGGTGCCGGAGGAATGGGAGAGATGTGTGGGTTCTGCAGGAGTGAATGTGTATCCTAATGCAGACCAGGTTACCTCTCGTGCATCATGAGACACACTAGACGGTGCTTTCCCAGGTCCCCACTGATCAATGATGTGGCAGAGGTCGGCATCGGAGAGCGCAAGTAAGTCAACCTGGACTTGTTTGACAAAGGTCTGGACCTGGTATCGCATAGGGATTCCTTCCTGTCCACTTGTGCCGAGCCGATGTGAGGTGGGCTGCTGATAGACGTGTTACCAGGGCCACAATACAAGATCTTTGAAACAGGCTATCGTCTGCTCGTAGCGGTTGGCAGCGTCAGCATGTGATGTTGTCTTGTCGGCAGGCTGCTGAGTAAGCACACTCACCCTCCTGTGCTGCTCTTGTTTCCACTGCTCTTCCGTCCATCCTTGTGATATCGCACGCAGGATTGTTAAAACCATGAGGTAGTCTGAAGAGCCGAGCTTATCATATCTCATCGCCTCTTGTATACGCGTCGAATAGGCTGCTGTATCCCTCATCCTGCCTGAGGGATTTGGCTCCTGTGTTTCAGAGGATTGCTTACGCATGTGTTTGTTCCTTCTTCTGTGAGAAGCGTATTGTTTCTCATAAATACATTATGTCACATAATATGCCTTTTGGCCAAATTTGGTGATGGATGAGCTTATCACGAATACTTCATGCCCTCGCGCCCCCCTTCTCAGCTTACTTCGTCCCGCATCTTCCCCTGACAACGTTGCGTTTGGCAGTCATCCTGACAGCAAAACGGGGTCTTGCGTAAGACCCCGCTACAAACTAGGTGCGAAGATGGCCAACGCTTATACGCGCGTGGGCGCTTCATTTCTCTTCGCGGGCGTCTCAGTCCTCGGTGTGATATCCTTCCAACCGATAGTAGAGCGTGCTCGTAAGGCGGGTGAGATGCGGTAAACGTCACGGGCGAGGCCGAGGCGCTCAAACGTCCAGATGAGATATGCTGACAGATCGAACTGCCACCAGTGCAATCCGTGGAAGGCTGAACGAGGGAACGCGTGGTGGTTGTTATGCCACCCCTCTCCGAAAGCCAACAGCCCGACGATCCACTCGTTGCGGCTCTGATCGTTCGTCTCGAACTCGCGCTTGCCAAACGTGTGACAGACGGAATTGACGCTCCAGGTGACATGGTGTGTGAGGAACATGCGCACCAGGCCACCCCACAATAGACCCGTCCACCCGCCAAGCGCAAATGGGATGAGCAGCGATAGCACCGCCCAGAGCAAGAAAGTGCGACTGATGAAGGTGACCATCGGGTCCTTGACCAGGTTGCGGCAATACACGTTGGGATCGGCCTTCCAGACATTGAAGAGCCAGCCAATATGCGCATGGAAGAACCCCTCGACAGGACTATGGGGATCACCCTCGCGGTCGGCCTGCGCGTGATGCTTGATATGCGTCGCTGCCCACTCAAGCGCCGGCCCCTCCCACGACATCGAACCGAGGATGAGTAAGACACACTTGATGGCGGGATGGGGACGAAAGCTGCGATGGGTCAGCATGCGATGGAAGCCCACCGTCACACCGAACGCGACGAGAGAGTACATCGTTACCAGCAGCACCAGATCGGACCAATGAACAGCTCGCTCCCAGAGCAATCCTAGAGCGAGAGCGGTAGCGAGTAGGGGGACAATGACTACTACAAGGACGACAGCCTTGTTGACTATGCTGATTCGCATGAGAGCCTCCACTTGTACGTGCTCCACTGTACAAGTGGAACAGTAGTTGGAGTCATTTGGGGACGCGTTTGTTTCACGACTTCTCCATGAGGGTTTGAATATGACATACTCTAGTCTAGAGAGAAAACATGTTTTTCACAGAAGCAGGTATAGCTTAAGAATTCGTCGTTATCCGGTATTCCTCGACCTCTGCAGTGACAAGCTCGATGTAGGCATCCTCATCAACAGAGGCTGAAAAGAGTTTGGTCTCGTTGGTTCCATCCATAAGCACATACACAACTCCTCCATCGGCTGCATTGATTCTCCCCGTCTCTCGTGTGCGCTTGATACGCACATGATCACCTTCCTGAAAGTAGGTTCCGTCCGCATTGGTCTCCATAGCGCTGCCTGCCTTTCTCAACGTATTGGGTTCTACACCCAATGGCCGTCGTGTTCATTGGGCTTCCTTTGCCTCTTGTTCACACTGTCGACATAGAGGTACGCATCATTGCGAACATCGAACGATCGGACAATGCGATCATCGGGTCCTGGCTTTCCGTCCGCGGACATGCACTCCCGGATCAAAAAAATCTGTTCTGAGAGGTGTTGGACATAGTAGCGGTCTTCCATTATTGTAATTCCTCCAAGCTATTCACGTTCTTGTCTCAGTACGCACAGCTCCACGTACACCTGCCTCGGTGAGATCTGCTTCACTCAGACCTGCCCCGAATACGTTCGCCCCATCGAATTTTGCTTTGCCGAGGATTGCTCCATCCAAGTCTGCTCCACGCAAATCTGCATCGCTGAGATCTGCCCCCTTCAGGCTCGTGCGGCAGAGGGTGGCACTACGTAAGTCTGCTCCGTGTAGGCGTGCCTTCAGGAGGTTTGCGTCGCTCAGATTGGCACCCCTGAGATTTGCATGGCGTAGGTCTGCTTCTCGCAAATCCGCTTCTCGCAGGTCCGCTCCCTGCAGATTGGCCTCAGTAAGATCAGCTCCGCGTAAATTGGCTCCGCGTAGATTGGCTTCGTGCAGATCAGCTCCGTGGAGGTCTGGCTCTAAAGCCTGTACCTCAGCATATTCTCGTCGCCACGTATTCCAAAGCGTTTTGCCTGATGAAAGAAGATCAAGAAGATTCTGGCTTACCATACGTTGCACTCCCTTGTTCGTTAGACTCTATCATGGAATTGGTTCCGCTTCTTTTCCCTTGCCCGCTTCTGGGCGTTGTTCCGATACGTCATGAAGCCAAAAGCGCAAGCAAAGATCACGAGGACGAGGAACAGGAGCATGACCGGTGGCATAATGAAGTCCTTTGCTAGTGTATTCCAGACCCACTGCTTGCTCACCGTGGCGAACGTGCCTTCTCCATGGATGTCGCCCACCTCTGCATGGAGGGCGATAGGGGCATACAAGCGAGACAGCGAAGAAGACCATCCCGGAAATGACGCTCCCATGATGGAGAGATGTTCTGAGCGCCAGTTCATAGGAGGGACATGGCTGGAGGGACATGGCTCATTAAGAATATGTATGAGACTCTCTAATTATATATTATTTTTAACAAAAATGCAACATTTATCAAAAGGGCCGCAGGACTATTCACAAGTCATCTTTTTGCTCATGTCGGCCCGCAAGCAGGCCTGTTTTGAGAGGAAGTGTTGAGGTGGTGGCGGGCTGACAGCCCGCCACCACCTCAACACTTCCTCTCAGCGAGCGCCGAAGGCGCGAGGAAAAACAACAAAACGCGACTTGTAAATAGCCTTGTACTGGTTTTTTCTGGCATATACATACAGCTATGGATGTGGTAAGCTTGCAAACAGGACATCGTGCTCGATAGCGGCATGCTTGAGAACGGTCGCGACAAGGGCTTGCAAGCAGTATTCCGTCTGAGTAGGAGGTCCCGAAAGGGCCTGGAAAGGTATCCATCAATGACACGTATCGATGGGCGTTCGCCGATACAACTGCGACCAGTACACCTGACCGTCGATTATGTAGACTACGCTGAAGGGTCAGTCTTGATCGAGACGGGCAAGACGCGAGTTCTCTGCTGCGCCAGCGTAGAGGAGAAAGTGCCACCCTTCCTGGAGGGCAAAGGGCTGGGGTGGGTCACTGCCGAATACAACATGTTGCCACGTGCAACGCACACTCGCAGCCCACGCGAACGCGAGGGACGACTCAGTGGGCGAACGCAGGAGATCCAACGTCTGATCGGTCGTTCACTGCGCGCTGCCGTGAATATGAACCTGCTCGGACCGCGCACTATCACACTTGACTGCGACGTCCTCCAGGCTGACGGAGGCACACGCACGGCATCCATCACCGGCGCTTATGTTGCGCTCCATCGAGCCTGTTCGCTCCTGGTGCAGCGCGGCGTGCTATCGGCACACCCACTGCGAACAGCAGTGGCTGCCGTCAGTGTCGGCGTCGTCGGTGGGGATATCCTGCTCGATCTATGCTATGCAGAAGATTCACGCGCAGATGTTGACTGTAATATCGTAATGACGGCGCAACACGAGTTTATTGAAGTACAGGGTACGGGTGAAGGCGGTGTTTTCAGCCGTGCCACCATGGACTCGCTGATCACTCTGGCAGAACAAGGCATCACAGAGTTGTTGGCAATCCAACAAAAGTACTTACAGTGACAACGAAACTTGCAGATGGCAGGGGTTCATGCTAGAATCCCACCACAAGAACTGCAAGAAGTAGGTATAGGCTGCCTGGCCGACCAGCGACAGGAGCCGAGAGGAGCCGGCATTGAAAGCGAAGTTAGGTCAGCAATGGCTCTGGCGTGTTTTAGATGTTATCAATCCCCTGCGCGACCCGAGTTTAACCGTAGCTGCCGTCCTGACATTTATAGAAGAAGCGGGGCAGCACGATCCCTGGTACTGGATCATTGTGATCGGGCTTGTCAACTGGCTCGCTGTGCGAGGCATCGTCTGGTTAGTAGTCAATTTTACCTTCGCTAGCACGTTTGTCCTGCGCCGTGTCTGGTGGGCCATCTGGCACCCTCAGCTCGCCTGGCGTATCCTGGACGCGGTTGGTCATGAAGAAATCATCATTGGTGGGCTGCCCTCTCTCCCCGATGGGGTACTTTTGCCGGGAGGCACTGCTATTCTCGATCCGTCGGTATTAGGCGCAGGGGGTTTACAGATCATCGGAGAATTGCCAGCCGGTACCCTGGGGATGCCAAATGGGCAGCTGGCCCTCGCAAACCCCAATGCTGCTTTCCCACTAGCGGCACCTGGCCTTTTGCCAGGCATCAATGCCGGTGCTTTCCCCGGTGCCTTACCCACCGGCTCCATGCAATTCCCCCAGGCCACCGGTGGTGGCTTCACAGGACAACGCACGACGGATGGGCTCCCAACAGCCTTCCCGCAGCATCCTTCCCAGGAGGAAGAACGTCTACGCCAGCAGTTGGCGACCTATGCACGTCTCCTGGATGACTGGATACAATTCACCGAAGAGAAATGGCGTACTATCAGTGATAGCCAACTCGGTTGGAAACCCCTGCGCGGCAGGTGGAGTGGTTGGGAAGACATCTTCCAGGATACCTATGCTGCTAAGACCTCCGATCCCATGGCCAAGGCAGCACAAACTGCCGGTGAAGTAACCGCCAGACGCTTTGAATATTCCGCAGAAAAAGGCTCTGCCGCCACCGCAGTGGCATGTTTTCTGCGCGACATGATGACATTGCGCCAGGGACTAGATCTGATGCGATCTTCGGCAGGAGACTTGCCGGAGACCCCTTCGGTGCAGTCCGCCGTGCGACCCTCTTCGACCCGTCCAGGGAACGGCAGTGGCTTACTGCGTCAAGGGGTTATTAAGCCTTCGTCCCGCAACACGCTGATCCGGCGTCCGGCGCAGATTTTCGTCGATGCCGATACAGAAAAATAGCTTCTTTCCTGACAACATTTGCAGGACTCCTTGAACTTGCCTCACCCTGTCTTTGCGATGTACAATACGTCCGTCCACAAATATAGCTAAAGGAGGTTACATCATGGCAGGCAATCTAGATGGCACGATTGAAGACGTGCTAGCACGGGAAATTCTTGACTCACGGGGCAACCCCACGGTTGAAGTTGAGGTCCTACTGATAGGCGGCGAACGTGGCGTTGCTGCCGTTCCGTCCGGCGCATCAACGGGGGCGCATGAGGCCGTAGAATTGCGCGATGGTGACAAGAACCGCTACGGCGGCAAGGGAGTGCTCACCGCTGTTCGTAATGTCAATGAAACCATTCGTGAGGCTATCGTTGGGCTGGATGCGGCCGACCAGGTGATGCTGGATGAAGTGATGATCGAACTGGATGGGACGCCAAACAAGCAGAAGTTAGGGGCGAATGCTATCCTGGGTGTCTCGCTTGCCGTGGCGAAAGCGGCGGCCAATGCACAGCAACAGCCACTCTATCGCTACCTGGGCGGCGTAGCGGCCCGCACACTCCCCGTTCCTATGATGAACATTCTCAACGGGGGCAAGCACGCTGACAACTCGACCGATATGCAGGAATACATGGTCCTGCCCGTGGGCGCACCAACGTTTCGTGACGCGCTCCGCATGGGGGCTGAAGTGTATCAAAGCCTGAAACGCGTACTCCACAGCAAAAAGTACAACACCAATGTCGGTGACGAAGGTGGCTTTGCTCCCTCGCTCAGTTCCAACCGCGAGGCCCTGGAGGTCATTGTCGCCGCCATCGAGTCAGCAGGCTACAAGCCAGGCGTTGATATTTTTCTGGGTATGGACCCGGCAGCCACCGAGTTCTATGAAAACGGCAAGTATGTCCTGGCGCGAGAAGGTCGTACACTGACCTCTCTCGAGATGGTCAGCCTCTACGAACAATGGATCAATGAATACCCCATCATCAGCATTGAGGATGGCCTGGCCGAAGACGACTGGGATGGTTGGGCAAACCTGTGCCAGCGCCTGGGCAATCGCATACAACTTGTCGGTGATGACTTGTTCGTCACAAACACTGTTCGCCTCAAGCGTGGCATTCAGGAGCATTCGGCCAACTCCATTCTCATCAAACTCAATCAGATAGGCACCCTCACAGAGACGATGGCTGCCATTGAAATGGCAAAGCGCGCGGCCTTCACTGCCGTGGTTTCGCACCGTTCAGGCGAGACCGAAGACACTACCATCGCCGATCTTGTGGTTGCCACGAATGCAGGGCAAATTAAAACCGGCGCTCCGGCCCGCAGCGAACGTATAGCAAAGTACAACCGCCTGTTGGTGATCGAGGAGGAGCTCGGCAGCGAGACGGCCCGCTATGCCGGATTCGGCGCATTCTACAATGTACCAGCCCTCTACGCGCAGGCCTGAACGTGAGGAGGAAATCATTCTTGGAACAGACAAAAGAGAGGGAAACGACCAGTACCCCGGACCAGGATAGACGCACAGCGCATGTCATCCACTACAACATCAGCTATATCCTGCAAGGGGCCGAACACGGCACAGACGGCGCAATCGTCCTGCTCCATGAGATCGTCGGCGGAGCCTTTACCTGGCGCAATGTCCTGCCACCACTTGCTGGCGCACAACGAGCGGTATACGCCATTGATATGCTCGGATACGGCCTTTCCGACCGCCCCTGGCCGGCGGATACCTCGATCTGGGGACACGCTGACTGCCTGGCAATGTTGTTGAATCACCTCAATCTCACCAACGTGATCCTGGTAGGACACGGCATAGGTGGAGGGGTAGCACAGATCCTGGCAACCCGCCTGAGCGTCAAGCGCGTAGGGGCATTGGTACTGATCGATAGCATTTGCTACGAACATACATTTGCGGAGAACTGGCCTCTCCCCGATATGCGCAAGCGCCAGGACCCCGACTTACCGAAAAAGACACTTGTCGAGGACATGATCCAGGACCTGCGCACGACTCTGCCGAACGGAGTGCAACACACCCAGCAGTTTGCAGATGTCGTCAATGACTACATCGAACCCTGGAATAGCGAGCTGGGCAAAGAACTCCTCTTCCAGCAGATTCGCCTGCTCTATCCCAACTACTCCAATTCGGTAGCAACCGACCTGAAGCAGTTGGGGCGACCGGCACTCATCATCTGGGCCGAAAACGATCAACAAATGCCATTAAAGTATGCGGAGCGCCTGCATCGTGATATAGCGGGGTCGCGCCTGGTCGTTATTGCTGGTGCAGGTCATATGATTCTCTTTGACGCGCCGGGCGCTGTGGCGAGTGCGTTGACTGATTTTGTGGGGGGACTGTAGCGAGCGTCATGAACCCCCGGATGATGAACTTTCACGCGCATACCCAGGGTATCGTGAACGGGGATGGTACGCCTGTAGGGGCCGATTTATCGCGCCCACCTCCGATTATGAATTTTCACGACCAAAACCGGTCCTGTCATGCTGAGCGCAGCGAAGCATCTCTGTGCCCATCGAGAGAGACCCTTCGCTGCGCGGAGGCGTGACAACACATGACCGATCTTGTTTGTTAAGGCATGGTTCAAAGAAAGCTTAAACGAATGTGACAGTTTGAACAGTCAAAATAAAATGTCGTGTGGCTCTACAAGGCCTTTTATAGCCACATGCTTTTTTGCAAACTGTCACATCGATTTGAACCATGCCTAAAGTTCATTATCGGCCTCCGGCGTACCCACCACATACCCAGATGAAATTGTTACATCTCATAATCCGGGGGCTTGCAGCCGGAACTCATGGGTTCTTGAGTGCAAGCCCTGATCATGTCCAGCCTTAGCGTCTAATGGTGGAAGACTAAGAGACAGGTGTGGTTCATGTTGTTGCACATAAGGGTAACCGGGTCTGCCGAGCGAAGCGATGGCAAAGGCGTAGAGGCGCGATTGATCGCGCCCAAGGGTGGGGAAGGGGGCACGTCCATCGCGCCCGAGCGGGAGTGGCCCCGCCGCTCTACCCCTGGGCGCGATCATGAATTTTGATAAATACATTCGGACAGGCAGTCCAGGTGAGATGAAAGCCTGTGGGTGTGAGCGCATGAGGTCAACTTCCCGGCCTGGGCCAGACCTCCCCACCCCACGGGCGCGATAAATCTGGCCCCTACGCACGCGCCATCGCTCCGCTCGGCTTTTCATCCGTGTCCGGCTTATTTGGTAAAAGTTCATAATCGCGCCTCTACGCAACAACATGAACCGCACCCCGAAGAGACGGGCTTCCGGGCGCGCTTTCTGTGATTGTGTTATACTACCAGTTAAGCACATTCTCACCCCGTCTTCGGGCGACCGCTGGATATGGAGGGACATCATGACAGAGACCCAGGCAGGGCAGTGGCCTAACTACACCTACATCGTGCCGCACATTTATACCATCGCCAAGGTGCGACTGATTGGCCTGGGCAGCTATGCTCCGGCAGGCACCATTACCAACGATTTTTTTGCCTATATCTCAACTCGCCTGGGCGACCCACGCAGCGCGGCTGACCTGGAGCGTGTGACCGGGCTTACCACGCGCCACGTGCGGGCCAGTACACTCGAACTGTGCCGCAAGATGGCGGGTGCCGATGCTCCGGGCCTGATTGATGATCCTGCATCGCCCAGGGACGAGTCGCTGGTGGATATGGCAGTCATCGCTGCTCACCGAGCTCTGGCCAGTGCAGGTCGTGATGCCTCCGAAATAGACACCATTATTGGTGCATCCTCCTCCGATAACGACGCCTTCCCCACCATTGCGGGACTGGTCCAGTTGCGTCTCGGACTGAAGCCTATACGCACGACGATGCTGAGAGGGGCATGTGCCTGCCAGACAGAGGGATTTCAGACGTGCGCCGAGGTATTGACGGGAAGTTCCGCGAAACTCGTCCTCATGGTAACTGCCGAGGGGTTGCTTCCCAATATCATGAACATCCTGGACTGGAAGACGAGTTCCCTCTTCGGAGAAGGGGCTGCCGCCTTCCTGCTTGAGCATGGCGATGAAGAGACCTATCTCATCAACGGCTCTGACGCCAGCCAGGCCCCGGCCCTCTTCTATCAAACTCCCCTGCGTAAAGACGTGGTCGAGATGGCAGAGGTGGATATCAAGATGCGCCAACTTTACCGCGAAGGCAGAGGCAAAGAATTGAATCGCATCCTCTCACAATATATGGTTGGCTACACCCGCATGAATGGCAAAGAGGTCTTCCGCGAGGCTCCTCGTGCCATGGCGGAGTCGGTAGATGCCCTCTGTCGCCTCGCGGGTCTCAGCCATGACGAGCTCAAGCACATCGTGCCACACCAGGCGAACTCGCGCATTACACGCCGCCTGGGCGAGCTGCTGATCAACGACTATGGCTGGCCGCATTCGACGATGCAGAAACTGGTCGATAACTTCCGCTTCTATGGCAATCTCTCCAATGCAAGCATCGCCACTGCATTAGTCGAGTTACTGCGCCAGGGTCGCCTGCACGAAGGGGAGTGGATGGCCTTGCCGGCGGTCGGTGGCGGCATGAACTATGGCTGCTGGCTGCTACGTTTTCACCAGTTCAACAACTCGTTGGATTCGGTGTAATGGTTGTTTATGTCAATTTCCGTTCGTAGGTGTAATATATATTGCCATCCCATTCGTATTCTGCCCCAACAAAGGCATCGCGCACCATTATCAAATCAGGGGCGTGGATAGACACACTCTCCAGGCCCAGAGCGGGCAGCACGCGGCGCAAATCATATGCGATCAGGCTGATGGCCTCGGTCGTGCCGTCGATGTAACCGACGAAAAGATGCTTGTCGCGTCTCCCCTGCTGTGGCTCAGCGATAGCCAGCCCATCCAGGCGATCCCAGCGACGCAGGAGGTAGATCTGCTTCGCCGACACTTTTGCCTGCAGAAGCGTGTTGGTGATGGAATAGGCAGTAAAGCCAAGATAGTACAGGCCGCCTACAGCGGGAAAGATATTGGAGGCGTTGAGGTATCTGGCAATTTCATCGATGTCGTCCTCGGTCGCTAACTGCGGTGTTCCCATGCCATACCGGCTTGTGGGTACCGTCGTCACAGGCCTGGCTTTGAAGGGCGCAAATGCACCCACCTGGCGCATGAAGATATGTTTTGCTACCTGGATAGAGGCTATATTCGTGGACTCGGTGATGAATCGTGCAATCGTGGCACCACGTCGCATCGCCTCTGCCAACATCGCATTGTCGATGGCAGTTGCCAGGCCTTGCCGACGGTAGGCAGGATGGATACGTATTCCCTCCAGCCAGGCCTCTGTTGAGGTGAGCATACGAAAATGGCCTACTCCTACGGGTTGCCCATCAGAGGTGGCGACCAACATTTGACCCTGGGGATCGTGGAGCCACTCATCCCAGACATACTCAATGTAATCGCCCCACTCCCACGTGTGGGTACAAAATGCCAGGATCGCATCGCGATCTTCTGCCCGCGCCGGACGGATTTCAATATGAGGCATAACCGTTTCCTTCTCTCTCGTTGTCCTACGCTGAATGTAGCCGGAAATTGAACGTTCGTCAAGGCCAGGCAGAAACATTACGCTCATCCGAAACGTGCTAGATATATCGTAACTGCTCAGGACTCCTCACCACACGTGCTCGATAAATCGGCACTCTACGGTGGTTCGCAAACAGTTTTTTTGCCGTGGGCTTGGCCGCCTGCGGCGGCCAAGCCCACGGCAAAAGCATACACGAGCCGCCGTAGAGTGCCGAGCAATCCTGCCTGGGGGGCAGGTAATGAGAGCACGTGCGGCGAGGAATCAGGCATCTGAGGAGTTACGACACACCCTAGAAGATTGGTATACAGCGCAGGAGCATCTTATGCAGCAGAAGCCCGCTAGCAAACAAATCCAGGAAAATGTGCAAAACGCCGTCGAAGGAGTAAAGCAGGAAGTCGCTTCTGCTCGTCGACCATGGTACCTCACCATCAAGTGGGGGTTTATACTGATCGGGGTCTATGCCATACAACTGACGCTCTTTGGACTGCTCGCGTTTTGGGTGCATATCCACCCGATCTTACCTGTCGATATCGCCATCACGCGCGAGTTTCAAGAGAATCAAGCACCCTGGCTACGTTACACCATGATTGTCGTGAGCTACCTCGGTAGCAACTTCCCCATCTTTGTGCTCCTCATCATTCTTACAGCAGTCGTCTTCTGGTTCATACGTCTCCGTCTCGAAGCACTCATGGTGGTAGGTCTTTCTGCTGTAAGTGCTGCCTTGAATGCTCTACTAAAGTATCTCGTGGCTCGCCCGCGACCGACGGCTTCAGTGGTTGAAATCATACAGGCAGCGAGCGGACAGAGTTTTCCGAGTGGACATGTGATGTCTTACCTGGCCTATTTTGGCCTGCTATTCTCGCTAGGCATTATTCTCTTTCGGGGAAAACACTGGTGGCGCATGGTACTACTGATTATTCCCGCACTCTTTGTGGTGCTGGTCGGTCCCTCGCGCATCTACCTGGGCGACCACTGGGCGAGCGATGTGTTGGGTGCGTATCTGATCGGTGGGGTGTTATTAGGGCTGACGCTCTATCTTTACCTCTACCTGAAACAAAAAGGCGTGCTCTCCACGAAGGGACCTGGGGAGAAGCCGACATAGGGCCTGACGGGGGCAGACAGATCACCCCCGCCGGCATAATATCACAGACCCTGCGGCTCGAGCTAATCAAGACTGGATGTGCTTGACTCGGATGTCGGTTCAGCTTCTGCTGAAGGTGAAGAAGTCTCCTGGGGAGCATCCCCAGGGATATCCGTACGCCCCTCCGCGGGAGGCGAAGAGGGTACCTGGTTGGTTGGGGTAGAACTATCGGTGGAACTCTCTGTTGTGAACGGGGCGCTAGTCTGGTTGGTCGTAGCATTTTCAGGTTGTCCATTGTTCGCATTGGACATTTCAGGCTGTACTTCCCCTTGTGGGGCATGCACCTCCTGCACCTTTGCTTCCAGGTCGCGCAGGTGTGTTCTGGAGGCTTCAAGGCGGGCTTGTGCTTTGGCAACCTTCTGCTCGGCCTTTTGCATGTCATCTCTGGCTTGTCCCAGCTTGAGCAGTAATTTGGCTTCTCGCCTGGCTTGCTTCTTGCGTTGTTTTTTTGTTCCCTGGGCATCCGAGGTGGCTGCCCGATCATGCGTTGATACTGTCATCATGTTTGCCCTCAGTTGTTGAATTGTGTGACGAACGATAAAAAGCGGTGCCTGTTACCTACACGGGGCCGCGGTGCTTTTTGCCTCAACCTGTCCCGTGGGCATGGCGCCAAATAGTAGTTGCAGTATACAATAAAAAGCGCAATGTGGGAACATGGATGAGCATGTGGGGAATGCCTCTTAGATTGAGGCATTCCCATTTCCCTAGGAGAGCGATGCCGGAGGTGGCGTGTGCAGGGATGAGGTCACCGAGGAGAGCTTTGGTGGCAGGGATTGCGGTGATGCAATTTCCGCACCTGTCTCCTCCATGATCTGTTGAAGTTGCTGTGCGTTGATCGTCTCATGCTTGCGCAGTTCCTGCACCATGCGGTCAAGCGTCGGGCGGTGTGAGGTCAGGAGTTCAATAGCCCGGTTGTAGCACATCGTCACAATGCGCTCGACCTCTTCGTCAATCGCCTCGGCGGTCGTCTCACTGTAGTCCGAGGGGGCTGGGGTACTGCTACCACTCAAAAATGGGCTGGAGCGTTCACTGAATGAGATCGTGCCCAGGCGTTCGCTCATGCCCCAGCGTGTGACCATTTGGCGCGCAAGAGCGGTCACTCGTTGCAAGTCGTTCTCTGCTCCCGTCGTAATCCGCCCGATGGCTGCCTTTTCGGCGGCCCGGCCTCCAAGTAGCGTGACCATCTGCGTAAGCAGGTACTCTTTCGAGTAGTTATAGCGATCATCCAGCGGGACCGACATCGTGACACCAAGTGCCTGGCCACGAGCCACAATAGTGACTTTTTGCACCGGGTCGGCATCCTTCGAAAGCAAGGCGGTAAGTGCATGTCCGCTCTCGTGATAGGCAATAACGTTGAGATCTTCCTCGGTGAGCACAATAGGACGCTCCGCACCAAGTAAGATTTTGTCCAATGCCTCCTCGAAAGATCGCTGTGTCACGCGGTCCAGGTTACGGCGAGCCGCCAGCAGAGCGGCCTCATTGACCAGGTTAGCCAGGTCGGCACCAACCATACCAGGTGTAGAGCGTGCGAGCGCCACCAAATCCACATCACTCGCCAACGGCACGTTGCGCGTGTGAATCTTGAGGATGGCCAGGCGCCCATTCCAGTCGGGACGGTCCACGGTGACACGGCGATCGAAGCGTCCAGGACGCAGCAAGGCGATATCGAGCCCATCGGGACGGTTGGTCGCGCCGATGACGACGACAGCCTGATGTGTATCGAAACCGTCCATCTCCACCAGTAACTGGTTCAACGTCTGTTCGCGCTCATCGTTGCTGTTAATGCTCATGCCGCGTTGCCGTGCG
>WNFT01000930.1_pt1 | contig 24757 bp, 21 predicted proteins | sample 5400191 | NCBI WGS metagenome assembly WNFT01 (sample SAMN13153359, study PRJNA577476) | soil metagenome | isolation source: 80 cm saprolite under Madrone tree | place: USA:California | collected 2016-06-14 | reverse complement strand
GGCGGGAGGCCCGCGTGAATCATCGCGCGGTCGAGCTCGAGCCTGGACGCCGTTCCGTTCGCCACGGCCCCTACCGGTAGGAGATCCGCGGATCGAGCCAGCAGTAGACCACGTCCGCGATGAGGTTGAACAGGAGGACCAGCGCCGCGAACACGAACGTGATCGACATGACCACCGGCGTGTCGTTGGAGAGGATCGCGCTGATCAGGAGCGAGCCAATGCCGGGCACCCGGAAGATCTGCTCGGTGATGACGGCGCCGGTGAAGATACCGGGAATCTGGAGCGCCACGAGCGTGACGACCGGGATGAGCGCGTTCCGCACCACGTGCTTGAGGATCGTCATGCGCTCGGACAGTCCCTTGGAGCGGGCGGTGTTGACGTAGTCGAGCCGGATGACCTCGAGCACGGCCGAGCGCACGAAGCGCGTCATCGACGCGCCCTGGAAGAGCCCCAGCACCGCGATGGGCATGACTGCTTGCCGCGCCATCTCCCAGGCCCACCGCCAGCCGGTCGCGCTGATATCGGCCCGGTAGATGAAGGGCAGCCAGTCGAGGTAGATGCTGAAGAAGAGGATGAAGAGAAGCCCGGTGAAGAACGTCGGAAGCGAAAAGCCGATGAAGGCGAACGTGGTGACAAGCTGGTCGAAGATGGAATAGGGCCGCACCGCCGAGTAGACGCCGATCGGGAGCGCCACGAGGAGCGCGAGGAGCTGCGCCGTGCCGAGCACGAAGAGCGTCGTCGGGAGCCGCTGCATGATGAGGGTCGACACGTTGATGCGGCTCGTGAAGGAAAAGCCCCAGTCGCCTTTCACCATGGCGGTGACCCAGCGGACGTAGCGCACGGCGATCGGGTCGTCGAGGCCGAACTGGGCGCGGAGGTTCATGCGGACTTCCGGGGGAACGTTCGGATTCGTGGCGAGCTCTTCGAACGGATCGCCCGGCGCGAGCGCCAGGATGGTGAAGAGCACGAGGCTGATGCCGAGCAGGGCGGGGATGAGGATCAGGATACGTCGGAAGAGGTACTTGGACATCGGCGCGGCGAGAGCGGGAGACCGGGCCCGCGGGCCCGGTCTCCCTGTGCTTCTAGCCCTCGCGGTACCAGTTGTGGAGGTTCCAGAAGTCCGAGTCCCAGCCGCTCTGCTCCACGCGCATCGTGTTCGTGATGGCGGCTACGCGCGGACGGAACACCACGGGAATGACCACGACGTTCTGGATCACCAGTTCGTTCATCTTGATGAAGAGCGCCGCCCGCTTGACCGGGTCGAGCTCGCTCTCCGCCGAGCGGAAGAGCTTGTCGTATTCCTCGCTCCTCCAGCGGGTGATGTTGCGCCCCTGCCACTTGTTCTCCTTCGACGCGATCTCCGACGTGGTGAACTGGTTCATGAACAGCTCGGGATCGGGCTGCGTCATGGTGGTCGTGTACATCTGGATGTCGGTGTAGAAGTGGGTATACGTGTCCGGGTTGGCCACGTCCGAGGAGAAGTAGACCGACGCCGTCACCGACTTCAGCTCCATGTCGATGCCGGCCTTGGCCGCGGCCTGCTTGACGATCTGCTGGTTCTTCTGGCGCAGGGCGTTGATGGACGTCGAGTAGACCATCTTCAGCTTCTTGCCGTCCTTGGCCCGGATCCCGTCGGAGCCCTTCTTCCAGCCCGCTGCCTCGAGGATCTGGTTCGCCTTGTCGATGTTGAGCTCCCACTTGGTGCTCTTGGAGGCGAAGCGCGACGGCTGGTTGAGGAAGTTCGCGGTGGCGATGCCGGTGCGGCCGTAAATCTGTTCCTGGACGGCCCCGCGGTCGACGAGGAGATTCAGCGCCTGGCGCACGGCCGGGTCGGTCAGGAACGGATGCTTGGTCTTGATGCTGGAGCGCTCGCCGTCGACCTCTGTCCAGGGATCCGTGTTGTTGAGCTGGATGTGCTCGATGTTGCCGCCGGCCACGATGTCGGCCTTGCCCTTGCCGCCCTGCTCCATGCGCTTGAGAATCTCGTCCTCGACCTGGAGGTTCCACGCGTAGTCGAACTCGCCCGTCTGGATGACGGCACGCGCGGCCGAGACCGCGTCGCCGCCGCCCTTCATCTCGATGGTGTCGAAGAAGGGACGGTTCGGCAAGTGATAGGCCGGGTTGAGCTCGCCCTTGACCATGTCGCCGGGCTTGAAGTCCACGAAGCGATAGGGCCCGGTGCCGACCGGCTTGAGGTTCGCGGGCGCCTCTCGCGACTTGGCGCCCCTGAAGCCGTCGTACAGATGCTTGGGAACGATCATCCCGCGCACGCCGACGAAGGCATCGGCCCAGAACGGCGTGGGCTTCTCGAAATTGATCTTGACGGTGTGGCTGTCGATCTTCTGGACCTTCATGTCCTTGTAGGATCCGATGGTCACGGCCGCGGTGGCGGGGTCGGACGCGTACTCCCAGTTGAAGACGACGTCATCGGCGGTGAAAGGCTTGCCGTCGTGCCACTGCACGCCCTTCTTGACCTTCCAGGTCACGGACCTGCCGTCCTTGGCCACGCCGCCGTTCTGCACGCTGGGAATTTCCGCGGCGAGGTTGGCGACGAGGTTGCCGTCGGGATCCCAGGAGGCCAGCGGCTCGTAGAAGATCCGCGCGCCGTCCTGGTCCTTGGTGCCGACCGCGAAGTGCGGATTGAGCAGCGTCGCGCCCTGCCACCACAGCGTCTTGAGCGGGCCGCCGCCGCCGCGCTTGGTGGGCTTGTACATCAGCTTGGTCTGCGCCTGGGCCACCCCGGCCGAAGCCAGCATCTGGGCGGCCAGAGGCGCCGTGAGCCCGAGCCCGACCATCATCTGGACGAAGTCCCGCCTGCTCAGGCGGCCGACCTTGACCTGCGTGATCAGCTCTCTCAGTCCATGCTCGTTCATCTGAGCGTCCTCCTGGCTGTGGTCGGAATCAGGATCGGAGCGGCGGCGCGAACGATTGGCTGTTTATACTGATCCGTCCCCGGGAAGTCAAGCGCGCGGGGCTTCTCTCAGGCCTCCTTGTACCAGTACGGGAGGCGCCACAGGGTCGAGTCCCAGCCGTTCAGATCCATGCCGCGCAGCTTAGTTGTAGAGGCGGACACCCCGTTGCGCCAGAGCACGGGGATGACCACGACGTTCTGGATGACGAGGTCGTTCATCTTGACGAAGAGCGCGGCCCGCTTGACCGGATCCATCTCGACGTCGGCGGCGTTGTAGGCGCGATCGTACTCCTCGTTGCGCCAGCGCGTCACGTTGCGCCCCTGCCACTTGTTCGCGCGGGAGGAGACCTCCCAGGACGTGAACTGGTTCATGAAGTATTGCGGGTCCGGCGCGGTCATGCCGGTGTTGTACATCTGGAGATCCGCGTAGAAGTGCGGGTAGTTGTCCGGGTTCGCGGGGTCGGAGCCGAAGAACACCGACGCGGTCACGGACTTGAGCTCGAGGTCGATGCCGGCCCTGGCCGCGGCCTGCTTGACGATCTGCTGGTTCTTCTGGCGCGGGGCGTTGATCGAGGTCTGGTAGACCATCTTGAGCCGGCGGCCGCCCTTCTCGCGGATGCCGTCCGCCGCCCGCTTCCAGCCCGCCGCGTCGAGGACCTGGTTGGCCTTGTCCACGTTGAACTCCCACCGCGTGTTGCGCGAGTAGAAGCGCGCCGGGGAGTTGAGGAAATTGGCCGAAGTCTGCCCCTGCCGCCCGTAGATCTGCTCGTGCACGGCGGCGCGGTCCACGAGCAGGTTGAGAGCCTGGCGCACCGCCGGCTCGGAAAGCAGCGGGTGCGTGGTCTTCACGCTCGAGCGCTCCCCGTCCACTTCGGTCGAGGGGTCGGTGAAGTTGCACTGGATGTGCTCGGGGTTGCCGGTGGGCCAGATGTTCACGCGCCCCTTGCCGCCCTGCTCGAGCCGGCGGAGGATGTCGTCCTCCACCTGCATGTTCCACGCGTAGTCGTACTCGCCGGTCTGGAGCACGGCGCGGGCCGCGGAGACGGCGTCGCCGCCTCCCTTCATCTCGAGTGCGTCGAAGAAAGGCCGGTTCGCGACGTGATAGGCCGGGTTCGCCTCCGCGCGCACGACGTCGCCCGGCTTGAAGTCCACGAAACGGTAAGCGCCCGTGCCCACCGGCTTGAGGTTGCCCGGCGCTTCGCGGGACTTGGCGCCCCGATAGGGCTCGAAAAGGTGCTTGGGGATGAGCATGCCCCTGGGGCCGCAGAACGCGTCGGCCCAGAAGGGCTGGGGCTTGGTGAACACGAGCTTGACGGTGTGGCTGTCGAGCTTGTCGATGCGCGCGATCTCGCGGTAGGCGCCGCTGGTGACGGCGGCGGTGGCGGGGTCGGCCACGTATTCCCAGTTGAAGACGACGTCGTCGGCGGTGAAGGGCTTGCCGTCGTGCCACTGCACGCCTCGCTTGAGCTTCCAGATCACCCAGGTGCCGTCTTTGGCCAGGCCGCCATTGTCCACGCTCGGCACCTCGGCGGCGAGGGCGGGCACGATGTTGCCGTCGGGGTCGTAGCCCGCCAGCGGCTCGTAGAAGATCCGGGAGGCGTCCTGGTCCTTCGTGCCCGTGGCGAAGTGCGGGTTGAGCAGCGTCGGCGCCTGCCACCAGAGCACTCTCAGCTGGCCGCCGCCGCCACGCTTGGTCGGCGTGAAGCTCGGAGGCTTGGGCTGCGCATGGGCGATGCCCGTCGCGGCCAGCACTTGCGCCGCCATCGGCGCCGTGAGCCCCAGCGCCACCATGGCCTGGACGAAGCGCCGCCGGTCCAGGCGGCCGATGCGCACCTGCTCGATGAGCTGCCTCAGATCACCCTCGTCCATGTCGCGGCCTCCCGCGCCTCACGCGTCGTAGTCTCTCGATCGGGTACGCTACATCGTCTTGGCGGAGAGCATGCGCCCGGCAACGTCGATGGCTTCCAGCATGCTCTCGGGATTGGCGATGCCCTTCCACGCGCGGTCGAAAGCCGTACCGTGATCGACCGACACGCGCAGGAAGGGCAGGCCGACAGTGACGTTGACGCCGGAGAGCCCCGTCCACTGGCCCCGCGTGTCGTCGTACGTGAAGCCGAGCGTCTTGACCGGCACGTGCCCCTGGTCGTGGTACATGGCCACCACGATGTCGAACTCGCCGCCGCGCGCGCGGGAGAAGAGCGTGTCCGCGGGGAGCGGACCGTGGACGTCGAGGCCCTCGCGGCGCGCGACCTCCACCGCCGGAGTGATCTGGGTCTTCTCCTCCTCGCCGAAGAGCCCGTCCTCGCCCGCGTGCGGGTTGAGCCCGCACACGGCGATGCGGGGGCGCGCCACGCCGAGGCCGTTCATGGTCTGCTGCGCGAGGCGAATCACGCGCAGGACGCGGTCCTGCGTGCAGAGATCGGGTACGCGGCGAAGGGCCACGTGGGTCGTGACGTGGATCACCTTGAGCTCCCGGCCCATGAGCAGCATGGCGAAGTCCTTCGTGTCGGACAGCTTCGCCAGGATCTCGGTGTGGCCCGAGTGCTGGACCCCCGCGGCGGCAAGCGCCTCCTTGTTGACGGGGGCGGTGACCATGCCGTCGATGTCCCCTGACTGGCAGAGCCTGACGGCCCGCTCGATATACGCGTACGCGGCGCGGCCGGCTTCGGCGCTGACCTGCGCCCGCGCCAGGGCGCCGGCGTCCACGTTGGCGAGGTCGAGACATTCGATCGTGCCGGGCTCGAAGCGACACTCGCCGATTGCCGATACCGGGTGGAGCCGCTGAGCGGAGCGCAAGATGCCGAGCGTGGCTTCCATCACCGACCGGTCCCCGATGACGACGGCGCGGCAGGCGGCGCCAACCTCGGGCATCGCGAGGGCTTTGGCGGTGATCTCGGGCCCGACCCCGGCGGGATCGCCCATGGTGATGCCGAGGAGCGGCAGGCGGATCGTGGTCATGCCGCGCCGCTCGTGAGCGCGACGAAAAGCTCCGGCGGGCCGAAGCCGCCGGCCTTGGTCAGCACCGGCAGGGAGGAGGTGTCATCGATGACGAGCCGGCCGTGAGCGAGTCCGCTCGCCGGAGCGCCGTCGAGCTCGAGGCGGCGGGCGCCGAGCGCACGCACGACGGCCAGCGCGGTCTCGCCGCCCGTGAGAAGCACCAGGGCGGGCGATGCCTCCGCGAGCACGCGTTTCATGGCCACGGCGAGACGTGTGGCCATGTCCTCGCGTGTGCCTTCTGCGGCGTCATCGCTGGCTACGAAGGCAGGCTTGCCCGCGAGAATGGCGCTCACGACCTTATCCAGATCCGGATTGCGGGTGCCGCCTATCCGCGCTCCCGCCGCACCCGAAGCTTCGAGCGTTGAGAGCTGTGCGCGCGTGACCGGATGACGGCTGCCTGCGACGATGAGCCAGGCTCCCGGCGCCGGCAGGGCGGACGCCGGAGCCGCATAATCCCATGTACCGGCGGCGGCGCGCGCGAGTCCCGCCGAGCCCGCGAGGAGCAGGCCCTCGCGGCGCGCGGTGGCCAGCGTGAGGGCGTCGAGATCCCGATCGAGCTCAGCATCAGCGACCACCACACCGTCGCGCGCCGCGAGGGCACGCGCGAGGTCTTCGAACGAGCCACGGACTTCCTTGAGCGGCAGGAGGGACACGGGGCGGTTCGAGCGCCGCGAGAGAATCTCGACGAGGTCGGACGATGCCCCGGGATAGTCGGGATCGCTGCCGGCGGAGCTTTCATGGGCCGGCACTCCGTGGACGGCGAGGACGCCGTCTCGGACGGTGCGCCCCTGGGCCGGAAAGGCGGGGCAGACGAGCGCGATGGTGGCGCCGGCCGCGTCGAGTAGCGCGTCGAGCTCGGCCGCCACAGGGCCACGGAAGGTCGAGTCGATTTTCTTGAATATGCGGCCGCCGGTCAGCCGCGCCTCGAGGCCTCTGGCGGCGCGCCTCACCCGCGCCGCGGCGTCGGCCGGCGGAAGCGCGCGACTCTCGCAGTCCACCGCCGCGGCGGGCCACCGATCGTCCGGCAGCTCGGGCGCGACGAAAACGCCGACGGGCCCGCGTCCGCCGAAGAGGGCGCCCGCGTCGCAGGCACCGGTCAGGTCATCCGCGATGATCGTGACAGCCATAGAACCCCTGTAACCTATCACAAAGGCTGGGGGACGCGAGGACGGGGAGGGCGCCCATGTATACTCGGGGTCCATGTGGCCGCTCGTCTCCCGTGTTCTCCTTCTTCTCGCGTGCAGCACTCTGCCCGCGGGTGCCGTCGAGGATCCCGCCCACGCCCTCGACCTCATCAAGCCCAATCGCCAGCAGCAGGCCAAGGATTTCAAGATCGCCGCGCTCGATGGCGGCAGGCTCAACCTCGCCGATTTCAAGGGCAAGGTTGTCTTCCTCAATCTCTGGGCGACGTGGTGCGGGCCGTGCAAGGAGGAGATGCCCGCCATGGAGCGCCTCTGGCAGCGCTACAAGGGCGAGGGCCTCGTCGTCATCGCGCTCAGCATGGACTCGGGGGGAGCGAAGATCGTCAAGCCCTACATCGAGCAGGCCAAGTACACCTACCCGATAGGACTCGACCCGAAAATGGAAATCGCCCAGCTCTACGGCGCCCATTCCGTGCCCTCCACCTTCATCATCGATCGGAACGGCGCGCTCCGGGCCATCGCTCTGGGTCCCCGGGACTGGGATGGTCGGGCCTCCTTCGCCTTCTTCGATGCGTTGTTAAAGGATGGGAAGCCCCGTGGGTGAGACCCTCGGGGTGCTGGTCGCCTTCTCGGCTGGTCTCTTCTCTTTCCTTTCCCCCTGCGTCCTGCCGCTCTTCCCGTCCTACCTCTCGTTCGTCACCGGGATGTCGGTGGACCGGCTGGCCCGGGAGGTCTCGGGCTTCGAGCGTTCCCTCGTGATGCTGCACTCGCTCGCTTTCATCGCGGGCTTCACGGTGGTCTTCGTGAGCCTCGGCGCCACCTTCAGCGCCGCCGGGCAGTTCCTCCTCGACTATCGCGACTGGATCCGGATCGGCGGGGGTGTGCTGATCGCCGTCTTCGGTCTCATCATCGCGGGCGTGCTCAAGTGGGGCCCACTCGGTCGCACGGTCCAGTTCCAGATCCGCAGCAAGCCCGCCGGGTTTCTCGGCTCCTTCGCGGTGGGGTTGACCTTCGCGATCGGCTGGACACCCTGCGTCGGCCCCATCCTGGGCGCCATCCTCACACTGGCGAGCAACGAGAAGACCGTCGACCGGGGCGTGGGATTGCTCCTGGCCTACTCGGCTGGGCTCGGCGTGCCCTTCCTCGTCTTCTCGGCCGGTCTCGGCGTCTTCCTGCGCTTCTTCAAACGCTACCGGCCGCTCATCAACGTGGTGGAGCGGGGGGCAGGCGTGCTGCTCGTCGTGGTGGGCGTGCTGGTCGCCACGAACTACTACATCGTCCTCAACTCCTGGACGATCAGTCTCACGCCCGCGTGGCTGCTCAAGCGTTTGTAGGCGGCCATGATCAACTCAGCTCTCGTCTCGCGACGGCCAGGGGCCGCCGCTCAACTCGAACTGCGGGGCGCCGCCTCGCATCTGGATCTTTCTCGACGGCCTACCTCGCCCGGAGATTTTTGAACGGCCCGGGAGCTACCAAGAACGGGGTGGGTCACGGGTTTGTAGGATGAAGGCGCGGCGGGCGGGTATTCTTTTTGTATGAGCATCGACGTGCGGGTGCCGGCGACGTCGGCCAACTTGGGGCCAGGATTCGACGTGCTGGGCCTGGCGCTCGGCCTCTACAACGAGATCGTCTACGACGAGGCCGACGGTGTCACGGTCGCGATCGAAGGCGAGGGCGCGGGCCGTCTCGACACCGGCGCCGCCAACGTGGTGGCCCGCGCCGCGCGCATGGCTTATGAGGCGGCGGGGCGGCGGTTCCCCGGGGCGGCCATCCGCTGCCTCAACCGGATTCCTCCGGCGCGGGGTCTCGGCTCGAGCGCCGCGGCCTGGGTCGGCGGGCTCGTGGCCGCCAACGCGATGCTGGGATCGCCGCTCGATCGGGACGCGCTCCTCGCCCTCGCCTGCCGGGCCGAGGGGCATCCCGACAATGTCGCCGCGGCGCTTCTGGGAGGACTCACGGTCTCCTGCGTATCGGGCGAGAGTGTCGCCGCCGTGTCCCTGCGGGTGCCGGCAGATCTACTCTGGGTGGTCCTCGTGCCCAAACCCGAGAGCTCGACGCGTGAGGCGCGGGCGGTCCTGGCCGAGACCGTCACGCGTGCCGACGCAGTGTTCAACCTCCAGCGGATGGGCCTCCTCCTGGCCGCGCTCGCCTCGGGGCGCGTGGATGTGCTGGGTGTGGCGATGGACGACCGGCTGCACCAGCCCCAGCGCCAGGCGCTCTTCCCGTGGATGGATGCCGTGCGCCGCGCTGCTCTCGAAGCGGGCGCCCTGGGATGTGTCCTCTCCGGCGCGGGGCCTTCGGTGCTCGCCGCGGTGCGCGGCGCCACGCAACCGGTGGCCCGGGCCATGGAGCAGGCGTTGACCTCGGTGGGCGTGGCCGGACGCGCGCTCCCACTGCCGGTGGACACGACGGGAGCGACATGGAACCGCCGCCCGTGACCGCCGGTTACCCGAGTGAGAGGCGGCAGGACTTGACTCGCTCCGACTCGGGGCGATACGATGCCTGCACGGTGAACGCGTGATCAAGAGCGACCGGTGGATCAGGCAGTTGGCCCTCGAGCAGGGCATGATCAAGCCCTTCGAGGAGCGGCAGGTCCGCTCCGCCGTGATCTCCTACGGCCTCTCGTCCTACGGCTACGATCTCCGGATCGCCGACGAGTTCAAGATCTTCACCAATATCAACAACACCATCGTGGATCCCAAGGCGTTCGACCCGCGCTCATTCGTGGACTATCAGGGACCGGTCTGCATCGTGCCGCCCAACTCTTTCGTGCTGGGGAGGTCGGTCGAGTACTTCAAGATCCCGCGCAACGTGCTGACTCTCTGCGTGGGCAAGTCCACCTACGCCCGCTGCGGTATCATCACGAACGTCACGCCCTTCGAGCCCGAGTGGGAAGGATTCGTGACGCTCGAGATCAGCAACACCACGCCGCTGCCGGCCAAGATCTACGCCAACGAGGGGATCGCCCAGGTCCTCTTCTTCGAGTCCGACGAGGCCTGCCAGACGTCCTACGCGGACAGGCAGGGGAAGTACCAGGGTCAGCAGGGGATCGTCCTCCCGACGATCTAGGCCCCGGCGCCGGCCCCGATCCGGGGGCCAGGAGGTGACCGCTCATGGCTGAACAGAAGAAGAAGGAGACAAGACCCACCAAGCCCGAAGGCGGGGAGGACGCGGCCGGGGCAAACCCGGAGCTCGCCAAGAAAGGCAAGAAGATCAAGGAGGACCTCGACAACCTCCTGGACGAGATCGATGACATCCTCGAGGAGAACGCCGAGGAATTCGTGAAGAGCTACGTCCAGCGAGGCGGCCAGTAGGCGCCCGGCCGCGGCGGGGAGAGTCATGCCGATCTACGAGTACCGCTGCAACCAATGCGAGCGGGAATTCGAGAAATATGTGCAGAGCAGCCAGGCAGCAGTCGCGTGTCCCGGCTGCCAGAGCGCGCGCGTCACGCGGCGCCTGTCCGGGTTCGGTCTGCGGAGCGCCGGCGGCACGTTTACCGGCGGGAGCATGGCCGGAGGTGGTGGCTGCTGCGGTGGCGGCTGCGGCTGCCACTGATTCCGCGCGTCGTCCCTGACATTCCAACCGCCCGCGACCACGCCCCTTACGGTAGACACCGCGCAGTCCCACGCCTATACTTCGCACCATGGATCTGAGGCAGCTCGAGATCTTCGTGAAGGTGGCCGAGCTCAAGTCCTTCTCGAAGGCTGCGCTGGCGCTGTTCCTCACCCAGCCCACGATTTCCGAGCACATCCGCACGCTCGAACAGGAGCTGGGCGTGCGGCTGCTCGACCGGCTCGGCCGCGGGGCGGAGCCCACGAGCGCGGGCCGCCTCCTCCTCTCGCACGCCACGCGGATGCTCCAGCTCCAGCGCGAGACGCTCCAGGCCATGGACAGCTTTCAGGGCCGGCTGGCGGGTGACCTCCTCGTGGCCGCGAGCACCATCCCCGGCGAGTACGTGCTGCCACCGCTCATCGGTCGCTTCAAGGAGAAGTTTCCGGACATCGCGATCACGCTCCTGATCGGCGACAGCCGAGCCGTCGTGGACTGGGTTGCCGAGGGCCGCGCCGAGGTCGGCGTAGTCGGCGCACGGCTGCCCCACCGGGGAGTCGAGTTCCGCGAGCTGATGCCCGATGAATTGGTTCTCGTCGTGCCGGTCGGCCATCCGTGGCACGGCAAGAAGGAGATCGGGCTCGCCGACCTCCGCGCCGAGCCGCTGCTCCTGCGCGAGCGGGGCTCCGGGACACGCGCGGCCCTCGAAGCGGCGCTGGTCCAGGCCGGCGTGGACCTCTCGGCCTTCCGTGTCGTGGGGGAGATGGGCTCGACCCAGGCCATCAAGCAGGCCGTCAAGGCCGGTGTGGGCGTGTCCGTCATCTCGCTCCGCGCCGTCGAAGAGGAGTGCCGCGCCGGGCTCCTCTCGTGCCTCCGCCTTCGCGACCTCACGGTCACGCGCGCCTTCCACATCGCCACCCACCGGGACCGCAGCCGCTCGCCGCTGGCCGAGGCCTTCCGCTCCTTCGTGGAGTCCGAGTCGGCCTGAGCCGGCCCGAATCGCCCAGGATCCGCGGGGCGTCGAAACGCCATGGGGAATGGCATGGGAAACAGCATGGATTCCCGGATGACGGACCCGAAGACGGGCAAGCAGATCCGGCTGACGAGCTACGCGGCCTGCGCCGGCTGAGCATCCAAGATGGGTCCTGGGGATCTCCAGGACGTGTTGAGCGGCCTCACCCGCCACGAGCACGCCGATCTCCTGGTGGGCCTCGCGCATAGCGACGACGCGGCCGTTTATCGCATCACCGACGAGCTCGCGATCGTCAGCACGGTGGATTTCTTTCCGCCTATCGTGGACGATCCCTACCTCTACGGCGCGATCGCCGCCGCCAACTCGATGTCCGACGTCTACGCGATGGGCGGGCAGGTTCTCTTCGCGCTCAACGTGGCGGGCTTCCCGCGCGACATGCCGAAGGAGGTCATCGCCGCGGTGTTCAAGGGCGGCTCCGACAAAGTGCTCGAGGCCGGCGGGGTCCTCGCGGGTGGCCACACCGTGGTAGACGCCGAGCCCAAGTACGGCCTCGCTGTCACCGGCAAGGTCCACCCCAAGCGCATCTTCATCAAGGGTGGACTCAGGCCCGGGCACCGGCTCTTCCTGTCAAAGCCGCTGGGCACGGGTGTGATCGCCACGGCCGCCAAGGATGATGTCTGCGGTCCGGCCGTTCTCGAGGGCGCGGTGCAGAGCATGCTGCGCCTCAACCGCGCCGCCGCCGACGTGGCGCGGGAGGCGGCCGTACGCGGAGCGACGGACATCTCGGGCTTCGGTCTGCTCGGCCACGCCGCCGAGATGGTCGAGGCCTCGGGTGCGGGCATCGGGCTGCGCCTGCAGGACATCCCGATCCTCCCGGGAGCGCTGGGACTGGCCGAAAAGGGAACATTCAGCGGAGGGATGAAGCGCAACCGGGCGCATCTCGAGCATACCCTCGGGGCGCGCGGCCGGCTGTCGCTCGGGTCGTCCATCGGAGCCGCGCACACGGGCCTGCTCTTCGAGTCCGAGACCTCAGGCGGGCTTCTCTTCGCGGTGGCGCCCGAGCACACGCGCTTGGTCCACGAGGGCTTCAAGCGCCTGGGGGAGCCCTGCTGGGAGATCGGCGAGGTTACGGCGGAGATCGGGATCGCGGTCCGGTGACTCCGGCCCCGAGCCGATGTACTTCGCCAGGCGGGATCGCGGCCTGGCGTGGACTAGGGCTGGGCGGAGCGCTTCAAGAACGCTCGCAGCTTCTCTTTCAGCTCCGGCGGTAGCGTCGTCTCGCGCAAGCGCCTGGCCGCGTCCACCGTGCCCTTGTAGGTCTTCACGAACGCGACGCAGGGTCCACAGCCCTCGAGGTGCCATTCGAGGAGCTCGGCCTGGTGCCGGGGCAGGGAGCCGTCGATGTAATCCGCGAGCAGATCCATGCACTCCGGACACTCCATGCCATCCTGCCCGTCGGCCATCCGCTCCTCCCCCGCCTGTGAGCTGCCGTTGGGAGAACGATACCACAGACGACTTCCGCCGGCCTCTCCGTATGGCTTCAAGGCGCATTGCCCTGAAGGGGGGCCGCGTGTACCCTTGCCTCGCCCATGTCCCGCCGTCTTGCCCTCCTGACCCCTTTCGCCTTCCCGTCCATTCGAGGCAACGCGGTCACCGTCGAGCGCATCGCGCGCGGCCTGCGCGCTCGCGGCATCGACGTCGAGATCTGGGACCTTTCGACCATGACGCCGTCATCGCTCGAGCGGCGAGCCTCGGAGTATCATCCCGCCCTCATCCACGCCTTTCACGCTTACCGGGCCGGGCCACTCGGACTGACACTGGCCAGGCGCGTCGAGTGTCCGCTCGTCGTGACGCTCACCGGTACCGACGTGAACCTGGACCTCTTCGACGCCGAGCGGACCGCGACCGTGCGCGAAGTGCTCGAAGGCGCAGCGGTTGTCACGGCCTTCCATGATTCGATCGTGACCCTCGCGGCGCGCGCGGTGCCCGGGATCTCGGCGCGGGTCGTGATCGTGCCGCAGAGCGTGGATCTTCCCGCTCCCTGCCTCGCACCCGAACCGGCACCGGGGGCGCGGGCTCCCGTCATGCTCTTCCCCGCCGGCATTCGCCCGGTCAAGCGCCCGCTCTTCCCGCTGGTTCCTCTCGACGCCGTGGCGAGCCGGTACCCCGGCTTCGAGCTCCGCTACGTCGGCCCCATCCTGGACTCCGTCGAGGGCGCGGCCCTTCTCTGCGCTCTGGCCGGCCGGCCGTGGGCGCGCTACCTGGGCGAGGTGCCGCACGCGGCCATGCCCGCCGCGCTCCACGACGCCGACATTGTTCTCAATTGCTCGCTGTCGGAGGGTGGCATGGCCAACTCCGTGCTCGAGGCTCTCGCATTCGGACGCGCCGTGCTCGCGTCCGACATCGAGGGCAACCGCTCCCTGATCGAGGACGGCGTCACGGGTCTCCTCTTCACGGGTCCCGACGCCTTCGCCGACAGGGCAACGCGTCTCCTGAGCGACGCCGGACTCCGCCGCAGGCTCGGCGAGGCCGGGCGTGCTCGCGTGGCGCGGTTCGGTCTCGTGGAAGAGACCGAGCGCTACGCGCGGCTCTACGACACCCTGACTCGCGCGTGCCCATGAAACGGGCGTCGCCCGGCGATCGGTTGACGCGCGGGAGAACCACCCCTATGATGGGTCAATTCGACGGCCGCCGTCCCATTCAGATGGGAAAGGAGTCTCGCATGCCGCAGTCTCCGACGCCGCCTCAATCGCAGGAACAGCGGGTCCAGGAGTTCGTCGCGGAATTCCAGACGCTCCGGGGCGAGATTCGCAAGGTCATCGTCGGGCACGACGATGTCGTCGCCCATGTGCTCATCGGACTCTTCGCGGGAGGGCACGTGCTCCTGGAGGGCGTGCCGGGGCTTGGCAAGACGCTCCTCATCAAGACGCTCTCCGAGAGCCTCGATCTCTCCTTCTCCCGGATCCAGTTCACACCCGACCTGATGCCCGGCGACATCATGGGCACCAACATGATCCTGGAGGACGAGACGGGACGAAAGCACTTCCAGTTTCAGCGCGGGCCCATCTTCGCCCACATCCTGCTCGCGGACGAGGTCAACCGCGCGACGCCCAAGACGCAGTCGGCCCTTCTCGAGGGCATGCAGGAGGGCGCCGTGACGAGCTCCGGCACCGCCCATCCGCTGCCGCAGCCGTTCTTCGTTCTCGCGACGCAGAACCCGATCGAGATGGAGGGCACCTATCCGCTGCCCGAAGCCCAGCTCGACCGCTTCCTCTTCAAGCTGCGGGTCCAGTACCCGGCGCTCGAAGACCTGACCGAGATCATCGACCGAACGACGCAGGTGCGTGAGGTGAGCGTGCACCGCGTCATGTCGGGGCCGCGCGTGCTCGCCTTCCGAGAGCTGGTGCGGGAGGTGCCCATCGCCTCGCACGTGCGCGATTTGGCGGCGCTCATCGTTCTGGCGAGCCACCCGCAGTGGGAGCGCGCGCCGGAGCAGACCCGGCGCTTCGTCCGGTACGGCGCGAGCCCGCGGGGAGCCCAGGCGCTCGTCCTCGGCGCCAAGGTTCGCGCGCTCACTGAAGGGCGCTACAACGTCAGCGTGGAGGATCTGCGCGCGATGGCGCTTCCGGCCCTCCGTCATCGGCTCATCCTCAACTTCGAGGGCGAGGCCGAAGGGGTGGACGTGGACCGGCTCATCGCGCATATCATCGAGGCGGCGGAGAACCTGAGCGCGGCGGGGAAAGAGGTGTTTCTCCGCTAGCGCGTCGAGGAGGGCGCATGCCCGACCTGACGATCCTGCAGCGCGCGGTCGCCGATGTCTCTCGGCAGATCCGTGTGCGCCGCGCCGAGTTCTACGGGCTCCGCGGTCTGTTTGGCGGAGCCCTGGCCGCCTTGTTGCCGCTCGTCCTGCGGGACTCCCTCGGCTGGTCCGGGTTTCTGTGGGCAGGCGGCTGTCTTGCCGTGGGCGCGATCGTGGGCGCCGTCGCGGGGTATCTGATGCCGCTGCCGTCTGGCGAGGCCGCGCGCTTGGCGGACAGGGGCTACGGACTCCAGGATCGCGTCGCGACGGCGCTCGAATGGGCCGACCGCTCGGACCGCACCCCGCTCGTGGACGCTCTCGTGGCAGACGCGGTGGCGCGCGTGCAGGCGATGCAGGGCCGCCGCGTCATTCCCCGCCGCATCCCGCGCGAGGCGCGCCTCGTCCCGGTGCCGCTCGTGCTCGGAATCGCGCTGGCGCTTGCACCGGCCATCCCCCTTCCCCAGGGCGCCTTGCCGAGCCTCTCCGGCGCGCGCCAGGACGACGAGGAGAAGCCACAGGAGCGTACCGGGGGCCTCGAGAGTCAGGAGCGCCCGAACGCCGCCAGGCGGGAGGAGGCCCGACGCGCTGAGGTCCAAGAGAGGACGTTCGGCCCGCGCGCGGGCGCCGGCGGGGCCAGCCAGCCCGGCGATCTCGCGGCTGTCTTCAAGGACACCTCGCTCGCCTCTCAGACGCCCGACTTCAACGCGTTCCTGAAGAAGGGTGACGAACGCATTCGCATGCTCGATCAGATCGACCGTCTGCCGGACCTCCAGCGCGACTTCACGCAGAGCCAGCAGCGCATGGTCTTCCAGAAGGCCAAAGCCCTGCGCGGGGGGCTCAAGGGCGACCAGTTCTCCCCCGACAAGCTGCGCGACCTCCTGCGCGAGATGGAGCGTCTCGGCCGCAAGGGCGACCCGAACTACCAGGGCGATCTCAACGAGGGCATGGAGGCGCTCGAGCAGGGGCAGAGCGATCGGGCCATGGAAGCCATGGAGCGGGCGCTCAACAAGCTTCGCGCGATGGAGGAGAAGGGCCGCGACGGCAAGGGCCTTCGCGGCGGTCGCGAGGATGAGCGGCGCTCGGGCCGCCGCGGCGACCGCGGGCAGGGCGGCGCGCACGGGGACGAAGGCGACTGGCCCGAGGGCGAGGGATCGCTGCCCGGCAAGGGTAAGAGTGGCAGTCCCAAGGGCGATCCGAGCCAGCGTCTCCGCACCAATCCCTTCGACGTCGGTGTCGAGGGCGAGGCGCGGGCAGGCCGCAAGGACGGGATGGACACCAACCTCGTGGGTCGCGGTGGGAACGTGCCTTCGCGGCTCCAGTACCTGGGCGTGCTCGGCCAGTACCGGAAGCAGATGGAGGAGGACATCGTCCGGGAGCAGGTCCCGCGCGACTACCACGGGCAGGTGAAGGACTACTTCAAGGCGCTCGACGAAAGATAGCGAGTGGCCACCGCGAGCCGGGGGCAGGACCTTCTCTCGTCAGAGTTCTTGACGCAGCTCGAGCGGCTGACGCTCATATCGCGTCGCGCCTTCCGCGGGCGGACGCACGGCGAGCGCAAGAGCCCGCGCAAGGGCATGAGCGTGGAGTTCTCAGACTACCGGCAGTACGGGGTCGGCGACGACCTCCGTTACGTCGACTGGAACATCTACGGGCGCCTCGATCGCCTCTACCTCAAGCTCTTCGTCGATGAGGAGGACCTCTGTCTCCACCTCCTCCTCGACGGTTCGGGCTCCATGAGCTTCGGCGAGCCGTCCAAGCTCCACTACGCCGCCCGGCTCGCGGCGGCGCTCGGATTCGTGGGCCTCGTCAACCTCGAGCGAGTCGGAGTCGCCGTCGTGCGCGACCGCATGGCCGAGGGCTGGAATCCCACCCGTGGCCGCGGGCAGCTCCTCTCGCTCCTGGACTTCGCCGCGCGGCTCCGGGCAGGGGGCCCGACCGGGCTCAGCGAGGGCCTGGCGACTTACGCGCTCCGCTCCCGCGAGGCGGGGGTGGCCGTGCTCATCTCCGATCTGCTGGATCCGGCCGGCTACGAGCCGGGACTCAAGGCGCTGCTCGAGCGCCGATTCGACGTGCACGTGATCCACGTGCTGGCGCCTGAGGAGATGAACCCGATTCTCGCGGGCGACCTGCGCTTGACGGATGCCGAGACCGGCGAGATGCGCGACCTGACCATGGACGGCGAGGCGATGGGTGAGTATCGTCAGCGCCTCGGCGCGTTCCTCGGGCGCGCGGAGAGCTTCTGCCGCGCCAACGAGATCACCTACCACCGCGTGACGACCGACATCCCCGTGGAAGAGATGCTCCTGCGCCAGCTCAAAGGACTCCTGCTCGCATGAACTTCCTCTCGCCGCTCGCTCTGCTCGTGGGGACCCTCGCCCTCCCCCTGCTGCTGCTGTACTTCCTCAAGGTGCGGCGCCGCCAGGCGACCGTGTCGAGTCTCCTCCTCTGGGACCCGGCGCTGCGCGATCGTGAGGCCTCGGCCTTCTTCCAGCGCCTCCAGCGCGATCCGCTGCTCATCCTGCAGTTGCTCGTGCTGGTCGCCCTCGCCCTGGCCCTGGCGCGCCCCGCCGTCACCGTGATGGGTCACGGCGCCAAGCGCATCGTCGTCGTCCTCGATACGTCCGCCTCGATGAAGGCGACGGACGTCTCGCCCTCGCGCTTCGCCCGCGCCCAGCGCGAGGCGCTCGGCCTCGTCGGCGGCCTCGGGGCGGGCGCCGAAGTCATGGTCATCGAGGCCGCCGTCCAGCCGCGCGTGCTGGCGCCCTTCAGCCACGACCGGGAGCAGACGCTGGCGGCGATTCGGAACGCCTACGCGCGCGATCTGCCCAACCGGCTCGGCGAGGCCGTCCGCACCGCCCGCGCCCTCGTCGGGCAGGACGCGCAGGCGGAGATCCACGTCTTCACCGACGGCGCCCATCCGGCCGCGCTCCGCGGGCAGGCCGACGACGTCCGCGTGCGATGGGTGGGGGTGGGCCAGCGCGGGCGCAACGTCGCCATCACCAATCTGGCCGTGCGGCGCAACTACATCGGCGCCTTCGACTCGCAGGCGTTCGTGTCGTTCGTCAACTTCTCGGACCAGGCCGAGAGCTTCTCGTTCTCGCTCACGATCGACGGCGAGGTGGTGGCCGAGAAGACGCTGACGCTCGACCCGCAGGTACGGCGCGCCATCGTGCTGCCCTTCTCCCACTTGGGAGGAGGGGTGCTGCGCGCGCGGCTCAACGTCACGGACGACCTCGCGGCCGACGACATCGCCTACGCCGTCATCGCGCCCGCGCGGACGATCCAGGTGCTCCTGGTGAGCCCCGGCAACCTCTTCCTTGAGAAGGAGCTCTCGACCGATCCTCAAGTCAAGCTCGAGGTGCGCAAGCCCGACGCGTATTCGGGGGGCATGGAGGGGTTCGACGTCGTGGTGCTGGACAGCGTCAGCCCGGCGCGGATCGGCAGCGGGCGCTTCGTGCTCGTCAACACCGCGCCTCCCGACGTGCCACTGGAGGTCCTGGGCAGGCTCGAGTCGCCGGTGATCATGGACTGGGACCGGAGCCATCCCATCATGCGGCAGGTGGACTTCGCCAAGGTCGCCATCGAAGACGCGCTTCGCGTGCGGCCGCTGGCGGCCGGCAAGACCCTCGTCGAGGCGGTGGGCGGGCCGATCGTGTACCTCCTCGAGGAGCCGAACCGCAAGGCCGTCTTCTTCGGCTTCGACCTCTTCCGGTCCGATCTGCCGCTGCGCGTGGCCTTCCCGGTGATGATGTCCAGGGCGCTTCGATGGCTGCACCCGGCCGATCTCGAGCAGGCCAGCCTGTCGCTCCAGACGGGTCAGCCCATCGTGCTGCCCGTCGAGCACGGCGTCACCACGGCCACGGTGAGGACGCCGTCGGGCCGGAGCGTGCGCGCCCAGGTGACCCGGGGCGCGATCAGCTACACGGAGACGGACGAGGTCGGCGTCTACACGGTGGCGACCTCGCGCGGTGAGACCAAGGTCGCGGTCAACCTCTTCAACCCGGACGAGTCGGAGCTTGCGCCCAAGGCGCTTCCGACCTTCGTGGAAGGCGCGCGGTCCGAGACGGCGCCCGTGCCCATCGTGCGCGAGCTCTGGCCCTTCCTCGCTGCGCTGGCCGTCTTCCTCCTGGTGCTCGAAGGCTTCCTCTACTGGCGCCGGCAGACGGCGGGCCGGCTCGGCATGCCCTACAACGTGGGCGACCGGTGGGCGCTGGGCCTGCGCTGCGTGCTCATCGCGCTGGTGCTGCTGGCCTTGGCCAGGCCGACCGTGCCGCGCTGGGTGGATCGCTTGAACGTCATCTTTCTGCTCGATGTCTCGGACAGCGTGAGCCTGGCGGCGCGCGAGAGCGCCTTCCGCTTCGCGGCGCAATCGGGAGGCGGCGCGCGGCCCGGAGACCAGGCGGGTGTCATCGTCTTCGGCGAAGAGGCGGTGGTGGACCAGGCGCTCAAGCCCGTCGGCAAGATCGACCGGCCACAGGTGCAGGTGGGTGGGCGCGCCACCAACCTGGCACAGGCGCTCCAGCTGGCCCTCGCCACTGTGCCGCCCGGGCACGCCAACCGTTTCGTACTCCTCTCGGACGGCCGCCAGAATGTCGGCAACGCGCTCGCGGTGGCCCAGGCCGCCAAGGACGCGGGCGCCGACATCTGGTACGTGCCGGCCCCGCTCACCTTCAAGCAGGAGGTGGTGGTCGAGTCCATGCTGCTGCCCCGCGAGGTCAAGTTCGGCGAGCCCTTCCAGGCCAAGGTCATCGCCTGGAGTCAGGCCGAGACCCAGGGCAGGCTGTCCATGTTTCGTAACGGCGAGTTCCTCGGCTCGCAGGTCGTCAAGCTCAACGCGGGCAAGAACGTCTTCGCCTACCGCCAATCGCTCGAGCGGAGCGGCATCCACGTCTACCAGGCCGCGCTCGACGTCGAGGGTGACATCATTGAAGAAAACAACCGGGCGGTGGGCACCGTGGTGGTGCGCGGCCGGCCTCAGGTTCTGCTCGTGGAGAAGGACCGCACCCAGGCCCAGGCCCTGACCGCCGCCCTCCGCGCGCAGCACATCGACGTGGAGCTGGTCGAGGCGGAGCGAATCCCCAAGGACACCGCCGGGCTGCAGAAGTACGACGGCGTCATTCTCTCCAACGTCTCTTCCCTCAAGATGACGAAGAAGCAGATGGAGGGTATCCGGGACTACGTCCGCGAGCAGGGGGGCGGGCTCATCATGCTGGGTGGTGAGGAGAGCTTCGGGCTGGGCGGTTACTACCGCACGCCCATCGAAGAGGCGTTGCCCGTCACCATGGAGGTCAAGCAGAAGGTCGAGATCCCGAGCCTTGCCGTCGTGCTCTCGATCGACCGCTCGGGCTCCATGGCCATGACCACCGATGACAAGGCGACCAAGCTCGACATCGCGAAGGAGGCCTCGCACCTCGTCGTGGACCTGCTGGATGACCGCAACGAGGTGGGGGTCATGAGCTGGGACACCGAGTTCGTCTGGGATTCGGCGATCCGGCCGGCCCGGGACAAGCAGGCCATCCATCATGCCATCGCCACCATCAAGGCCGGCGGCGGCACGGACGGCTATCCGGGGCTCAAAGAGGCCTACCAGGTCCTGTACGACCGTCCGGCCCTGCTCAAGCACGTCATCTTCCTTTCCGACGGCCAGATGACGCGCGGTGATTTCGCCGGCCTCGTGCGGCGCATGGCCAAGGACAAGATCACCGTGTCCACCGTCGCCATCGGCAAGGACGCCGACCTCCAGTTGATGGTGGACATCGCCAAGTGGGGACGTGGGCGCTTCTACTACACGGACGAGGGCGCGACCGTGCCGCGCATCTTCACTCTCGAGACCCAGCTCGCCTCCAAGGCTTCGCTGGTCGAGCAGCCCTTCAAGCCCTCCGTCGCCTCGCCGGGGCACGAGGCCATCCAGGAAATCGACTGGAAGGAGGCGCCGCCCCTCGGTGGCTACGTCGCCACCACGCTCAAAGGCAACGCCGAGATGGTCCTCATGACCCACCAGGAGGATCCGCTGCTGGCGACGTGGCGGTACGGCTTGGGACGCGCCGCCGCTTTCACCTCGGACGCCAAGGGCAAGTGGGCCGTGCTCTGGCTGCGCTGGGGCGGCTTCAACAAGTTCTGGTCGCAGACAACGCGCTGGACGCTCCGGACCGGCTCGCGCAGCGATACGGTGGCGACGGTGTCGCGCGTGGACGAGACCGGCGAGGTGGTGGTGGACGCTATCGACGGCAAGGGGGAGTTCATCAATTTCCTCGACTCGCAGGTCGGGGTCGTGGCGCCAGACAAGCAGCGCTCTGTGGTGGAGCTCGAGCAGATCGGTCCCGGTCGCTACCGCGGACGCTTCCCAGCCTCTCAGGAGGGCGTCTACCTCGTCGGCATGGCGCAACGCAAGGGCGACCAGATGGTCGGCTCCCAGCTGGCTGGGCTGGTGGTACCCTATGCGCAGGAGTTCCGGGACCTGGGCGTGGACGAGACATTCCTCAGAGAGATCTCTGAGCTGACGGGCGGCGGTCCAGTGGGCCAGCCGCGGGACGTGTTCCGGCAGAACCGTCGCAAGTCCCGTCTCTCGCTGGACCTGTGGCCGTGGCTGCTCGGTGCAGCCGCGTTCCTGCTGGTGCCCGAGATCGCGCTCAGGCGCGTCGGCCCCGGCGCCTTCGGAAGAGTGGCGGAGCGCCTCAAGACCATGCGTATGGGACAAGGAGGGCGTGGCCGTGACACGAGCCGGACGACCTAGCGCGACCATCCGCATCGCCTGCATCGTGCTCCTCACTGCCGCGCTCCCCGTCGCCGCGTGGGGCCAGGCTGCCGCCCCGGCTGCGCCGACGAAGGTCAGGAGCGTGCTGATCGTGCCCTATGCCACGACGGACCTTCTGCGCGACGAGCAGTGGCTGGGTGAGGCCGCGGCCCAATCGGTGATGAACGCCTTCCGCCAGGTGCCGGGACTCATTCAGGTGGACAGGGCCCGGCTGAAGACACTGCCGCAGCCCGAAATGTGGGACGAGGCCTCCACGGTGGCGGCAGCCCGTGCCATGCACGCCGACGTGGCGATGTTCGGGGAGATGCGCCGCTCGGGCGGAGACCTCGTGCTCCTGGGGCGCTGGGTCGAGATCCGCGGCGAGCGCGTGGAGCGCGGGCAGCTGGACCCGATCGTGGTGCCCGAGGGCGGACTGCTCGACCGGCTCCGTAGCTTGCCTGCCGCCTATGCGAAGGCGATGAAGATCTCGGTGACGGAGCCCGAGGCCGCGCGCATGCAGAAGTGGGCGGTGGGGACAACCTCTCCCAGGGCATGGGAAGCCTACGTCCGCGGCCGCATCGCGGCATATCGCGACACCGCGGACGGCAACGAGGCCGCCCTCGACGCCCTGAGCCGGGCCATCGAAGCTGACTCTCAGTTCGTCCTCGCCCAGTACGCGCGCGCCACTGTGCACCAGACGCTCGGCAACCGCTGGAAAGCGTCGGCGGACTTCCGCGCTTCCGCCCAGATCGACCCGACCTATCCCGAATCCTACAAGGGGTTGGGCGATCTCTACCTCACGGCGCCCCGGAGGCTCTTCGACGAAGCCGTCGGGGCCTACGAGAAAGCCATCGACTTGCGCCCGTTTTACGCCGAGGCCTATGTCGGACTCGGCGACGCCAGGGCGGCCAAGGGAGACGTGGATGGCGCCATCGGCGCCTATCAGAAAGCGTTGATCCACAATCCGCTCTCTGGCAAAGTCTTCGCGAGCCTCGGCAAGATCTACTATTCGGAGAAGGGGCTCTACTACGAGTCGGTGCAGGCCTACAAGAAAGCGGTGGATTTGGACCCGATCAACTTGGAGGCGCGCCTGGGGCTGGCCGAGGTCTACGAGGACAAGGGCCTCTACCAGGAGGCTATCGGCGAGTACCGCAAGGTCGTCGAGCTCGACGGCAAGAACACCGGTGCGCTCTACAACCTGGCGCTCGTCTACGAGCGCGTGGATCCGAAGGAGTCGATCATCCTCTGGGAGAAATACATCGAGCTGGCGGGACCGCAACCCACGGAGAAGGACTGGGTGGACGTCGCCAAGCTCCACCTGCGCAAGCTCAAGAGCCAGTTCGACAAGGACAAATAGGCTAGAGTCCCAGCAAGCTCCTGAGCTTGGCCTTGTCGAAGCCTTGGACGACCTGATCGTCTACCACGATGACCGGAATCGACATCTGCCCTGTCAGCTTGACCAGCTGCTCGCGCGCCTGCGGATCCGCCATCACGTTGATGTCCTCGTACGGCACGTTCTGAGACGAAAGGAACTCTTTCGCCGCCTTGCAGGGGCCTCAGGTTGGGCTTGAGTAAACAACCACATGTTTCTGGCTACTTGCGTGCTGGTTCACGGGAGCCCTCCTGCCCCTTCGCTGGGGTCTATAGAGCTAGCTTACGAAAGTGCGAGACGAAAGTCTTTTGACAGCCTTTCGATGCCACAGGGGTGCTGAGCGGTTCACGGGCTACCCAGCGGGCGGGCGCCGCCCGAGATACCGCGCGAGGGCCTCCTGCTGCTTCTGGCGGGCCTCGTGGAGTTCCCCGGGGATGAGGTGATCGTACCGTTCGACCGCCCTCGGGCTGCCGTGCGTCAGTAAGGCGCTCCGGGTGAAGGGATCGAGCCCGGCGAAGCGGGCCAGCACGTTGGCGGTGTGCCGCAGTTTGTGGGCCGAGACCGACAGCCGCTGAATGCCCGCCCGCAGGCCGAGCCGAGTCATGGCTTGGGTGAGCGCCCCGCGGGTCCACCGCTCTCCCTGCCGATTCACCAAGAGCGGCTCCGAGGGATCCGGCAACCCGCGGGCCAAGAGGTAGTCGCTGAGCCCCTGCGCCAGGGCCGGGGACATCGGCACGTATTTCTTCTCCTCGCCGGTCCGTTTGCGGCCCTTCACCTTGACGGTCAGAAAGTGCTTGCGGTCCACCTCGACCACATCTCCGACGTTCGCCTCCGCAGCTTCACTGACGCGAATGGCGGTCCCGAGGAGCATGTCGCGCGCAAGGGCCTCGTGCAGGGGACACTCGGCCTCAAGGAACGCTTGGAGCTCGTCTGGGTGCAGAAACTTGGTTTCGGTCTTCACCGGCTCCGGCCAGTCGAACGCCTTGGTCGGATTCTCCGCGACGAGGGATTTCCCGTGGCGGTTCTTCAGCCGCTTGGCAAAGTCCGCCAGCGTCGACAGCGCGGCCAGTTTGGAAATGATCGTGTTCGGCGACACCTTCCGGGTGCCGAGATCGGTGACCCACGCAAGGACCGTTTCGCCAATGAACGAGCGCGCGTCATCGGCATGCCCTGTGTTCTGGAGATGAGCGAGGAACTGCCGGAAGGTTCGATCGTATTGTTCGATGGTGCCGGGAGAGTACCCCTTCACGCCTCCAAGGTACTGGAGGCAATCGCGCATGA
>WNFT01000929.1_pt1 | contig 24766 bp, 20 predicted proteins | sample 5400191 | NCBI WGS metagenome assembly WNFT01 (sample SAMN13153359, study PRJNA577476) | soil metagenome | isolation source: 80 cm saprolite under Madrone tree | place: USA:California | collected 2016-06-14 | reverse complement strand
TGGCAAGCAGCGACGTTCCGACGTGCGAGCCTTTCCCGGTGAGTTGCCGCTGATACAACCCCATGACGATGCTTGCATACAGCGAGATCCCGGAAGGATGATCGCCCATGCCGGTCAGCGACCGCGCAGGCGGTGCCGTTGCTTCCGTTCGCACGCCGTCCATCAATCCTGACCGCGCCCACCATGCGGTGATGTCGAAACCCGGCTTGGTGGCTTCTTCGCCGTGCTCGCCATAACCGGTGAAAGATGCGTAGATCAGCAGGTCGTTAAGAGGCGCAAGATCCTCATATCTTAGACCGAGCTTCTTGCGCACGACGGCGGGAAAGTTGGTTATGAATATGTCGGCCTGAGCGACCAGGCGGCGCACCACATCCTGCGCCGCGGGCTTCGCGAGGTTGAGCGCAAGCCCGCGCTTGTTGCGCGATGCGAGCATCCAAGCGTAGTTCTCCTTGGCTTGTGGCATCGTGGGCAGCGAGGGAACGGCCCGATACGGATCGCCCGCTCCGGGTGGCTCAATCTTGATCACGTCGGCGCCGAAATCGGAAAGAATTGTCGCCGCCGCAGGCGCAGCGATAAAACTGCTGCAATCGAGAACCTTCAAATCTTTGAACATCAGTTGTGACATTCGAGTATTCCCAATTAGCGAGTGAGAAAAACTTTTCCGTCCATCGTTCATCCGCTTGCTTTTACGGATGCAAGGGCCTTGAGGATTGCGAGCTGTTTGGCATCGCGTTCACCTTCGAGCTTTCCAGGCGGAGTAGCCGCGAATGACGCCTGCGCCTGATCGACAATCGTTTGCTGTGATTTCGCGTCCAGAGTCACGGCGGCCTGGCTCTTCCACGCTGCTTCCATTCCAGGCGCGAATTGCCGGAAAAACGAGACGAAGCCGCCTGGTCCTCCGCCAAGATGAAACGAACGGAAAGGCCCGTCGGCAGCCCAACGCAGGCCAATCGAGCTGGTTACGATATCGTCGAGTTCGTCAACCGTAACAACACCCTCCAGGACGAGATGGCAGCACTCGCGGAAAATCGCGCGCTGCAGCCGGTTGGCGACAAATCCCTGGATTTCCTTGCGAAGAACGCGCGGAACTTTGCCAATTGCTTTGTAAAAGGCCACGGCGTCAGCAACAGCACCAGGTTCGGTTTGCTCTCCAGGGACGATCTCCACCAACGGAATCAGATGCGGAGGGTTAAACGGATGGCCAATCAAAAGACGGCTCGGATTCTTCATTTTGAGAGATTGTTCGGTGGCTGTCTTCGCCGAACTGGACGACAGGAGCAACGCGTGTGAAGGGACGTGCTGCTCAATGCGGGCCCACAGGTCCTGCTTGAATTCCACGCGTTCCGGTCCGTTCTCCTGGACAAGGTCGACGCCGGCCACAGCGCGATCGAGGTCGGCCTCGAAGGTAAGTTTTTTCGTCAGATTTTGGGTGGGTAGGCCCAATACTTTGAGCGTTGGGGTGGCTTTGCGAATATAGTCGTCTACGACCGCCTCAACGTCGTCGCGCGGATCGTTGACGACGACCGAGAGACCGTGCGCAAGAAAAACCGCGGTCCACGACGCCCCGATTACTCCGGCGCCGATGACCGCAACTTTCGAGTAACGTTGCAGCACGTCGGAGGCGGCATTTTCGTTCATGGCTTGCTCGTTCATTTTGGTTCGCCTGGCTGGCCGTCTTGCTCGGCGAGATAGTCGTAGACAAGCGTCGCCGGCGCTAACGTCAGGTCGGTCAGGATGTGGCTGGCAGAAACGATTTCACGCACGGGTAAATCGGCAAACGGCGCCAGCGCATGTTCGAAGAACTGCAGTCGAGCGGGCCCGATCCATGCACCTTTGACGGTGACGTTGGTAATTTGGGTGCGTACCAGCTCGCAGATTCGCGGCCGGCCCGAGTAGCCCGGCAAAATCTTGAGCATGAATGTCGGAACACCAACCTCCTGCCGGGCTTTCTCAAGATCGAGCGGTTTGTGCTTGTAGCCCATGGTGGCAGTGGCGACCCTCAGCGCGCCGTAGTCCAACGTGCCTACCAGGGTGTCGGAGTCGACAAAGAGTTTCGCCGAACCCAACTTTTTTGGAAAAGCGCTGAGTTCGCGGCCGGCGGCGATCGCAGGAAGATTGTCCAGATACATCGCCAGCAGAAACTCGCCCTGCTCGCGGTCCATGCGCACGACCGCGGCCTGGCCGCATTCGACGTAGGCGCCATACCCGGTGGTGTCGGGCATTTTCATCACTTCGAACCGAACCAGCGGCTGATCGATTTCGAGCGGTTCCGGAACCAATTTGACGAGCGCCTCGCGGTCGGTCCGGTAAGTGATGTTCAGGTATTCCCGTCGCTTGAACCGGTGCGGACCTTGCACGAATGCCGGAGCGGATATGGGCGTTGTGTATTGCTTAAGAACATCTTCCTTCTTCATCGGCCGCTCACTTTTGATTCCTCATGCGTCGGCACGGTTCCGATCCGGAAGATCGGCCGTGACCGTCGTCTAACCACCATCACTGATGCTCTTCAAATTTGAACGATACCTTGACCTTCGCCCGGTAGGCTTCGACCTTGCCATCGGTGATTTGCATGTCGAGTTCGACAACCTCTGCGACGCGCAGGTCCCTCAAACTCTGTGAGGCGCGCTCGACAGCGGCGCGCGCGGCTTTTTCCCAGGACTCGGTGCTGGTGCCCACCAATTCAATGACCTTGTAAACACTCTCAGCCATATCGTTCTCCTCCCGTAGTCGCTCATTGTTCAACCGCTTGCCGGTTGCCGTCCGGACGGCGACGCAGCGTCCGATCGTAAAGGTGGGTTCGTATCGCAGGGATCGCGCGAAGGCTCATGCGGATCGCTGGGCAGCCTTGACCTGCCTTATCTCGATTTTTTTGACTTTTCTTTCTGGCGTCTCGCTGGCCGCCTTCTTCAGGCGCTCGAATTCTTCGGCTAGAAACTCCGTCAGCTTCTCGATATCGGGAACCGCGGTTCGGCAAGCGATCAGGCCAAAGTCCAGATTGTCGAGATAGCTCTGGACGGTGATGTTGAGGACGCTCCCATTTGATGGAATCGAGACCGGAAAGTAGTGGATCATCTTCGCGCCCGCGCAATACAGCGATTCTCGTGGTCCGGGCACGTTTGAAATCAGGACGTTCACGATTGCTGGCAATTGTTCAGCCAGTTTGGCCTGCCCCATCAGGCGCGCCATGCCCGTAATGATGATTGGCGCTCCGAGCCACGTCATGTCAGTTGGAATGACATCGCGAATATCCTCCAGCCGCTTCTTGGAGTCGGTGGATGAGGCAACGATTGCCTCCAGCCGCCGGATCGGATCGGCAATGTCTGTGGCCAGATTGCACAGCATCGCCGTGACCTGGTTGTTCATTTCGGCATTGCCGGCCTTTCGTAGCGAGACCGGCACCGCTGCAAGCAGGGGGCCATCGGGAAGGGCGTTCCGAATCTCCAGGTAGCGCCGCAGTGCGCCCGCGCTGATCGTCATAACGATGTCGTTCACCTTTGACTTTGTCAGCTTCGCCACCGCCTTTACGTCACGAAGAGAGAGGGTGCAGGTTCCGAACGATCGCTGGCTGGACAGCGACACGTTGAACAGCGTCTTTGGTGCAAGCGGCAGCGTGCGAGGCGGGTTCGCCAGGTCCGCCGTAACGCGCTGTCCCACTTTCGCGATCGCCTTGCCGAGGTCGGGCCACGACGCGTAGAACTCGCGCTGCTGGGTGAAAAACTTGGCGTAGGAATCACTGATCAGCTCGAAAATCTCGGGTATTCTGCTTTCCTTGGCCGACGGTTGTGGCGGGGGCGCCGGTTCCGGATCGGGCGAGGCGGCAAAGATAATAGGGAGCGCTGCCATGCCCGCACCGCCGTCGATACCGGCGTGGTGCATTTTGATGTAGACTGCGAAGCCATCGCCCTCGAGACCCTCGATTACGTAGTACTGCCAGAGCGGCCGTGTGCGATCGAGCAGGATCATGTGCAGCCGTGCAACCAGCGTCTCAAGCTGCTCGGGCGTTCCGGGTTTTGGTAATGAGACGTGCCGGAAGTGATAGTCGAGGTCGAGACTGCCGTCGTGCACCCAGACCGGGTGATCGAGTTGAATCGGCGTCAGCGCCAGCTTGCGCTCGAAGAACGGAACGAGATGAAGACGGCTTTTGAGATGGTCGCGAAAGGCCGCAAAGACATCGCTACCTGCCGGGGGCGGCTCAAAGATTGCCAGCCCGGCAACGTGCATTGGAGATTCCGGCGTTTCGCCGTACAGAAAGCTGGCATCGAGAGCTGACAACCTGTCCATGGCATCCTCCGATCCGATTCTGAGTCTCAACCGGGAATTTTCGGCTGGGCTCTGCACTTAAGCTATTGGCCTTTTCTCCATATCCTTGGTCAGCTTCGATTGCCGGTCCGCCGCCCCGCAATGGTTTGCTATGGCTTCAACGAGAATCGGAATAAGACCCTTTGCGATGTCGTGGCCCATTCCGGGAATGACAGTGAGGGTCGACCCTGGAATCTGCGCGGCAGTGTGTCTTCCGGCTTCGACGGGCACCAACGGGTCGTCAGCGCCGTGAAGGACGAGTGTTGGAACCGAAAGCTTCTTGAGCATGTCAACACGAGAGCCGTTCGCCATGATCGCGGCGAACTGGCGGCCAACACCGACCGGATAGTAGGAACGATCGAACGCTGCGCCGACCTTGATTCTTAATTCGTCGTCCGGCGTTGGAAAACCCGGACTGCCGATCGCTCTATAGACCCTCATGCCGTGTTCGACCGCCAGTTCCCGGTCGCTGCCGTCGGGGCGCGCTTGCATGATCGCCGTCATGGCTTCGGGCATTGCCTGTGGCAACCCGGGGTCGCCACTCGACGACATGATCGAGATCAGACTTCTCACGCGATCGGGGTATCTAGCCGCCACGATCTGCGCGATCATGCCGCCCATCGACGCGCCGACGATGTGAGCTTTCTTGATCGCCAGGCCATCCATCAAGCCGACGGTATCGGCAGCCATGTCGGTCAAGTCATAAGGCGGATTAATTTTCTCTCTGGTCATCGCACGTTGCAAGATAGCGACTAAGTCGATAGGCGGCGCGGCGTCAAACTTCGTCGATAGACCGATATCGCGATTGTCGAAGCGAACTACCCGGAAGCCGCGGACGGCAAGGTCGTCGCAAAACGCTTCCGGCCAGGCAATCATTTGCGTGCCGAGACCCATAATGAGCAGGATGGCCGGATCGGTCTGGCTGCCCCTGTCGTCGTATGCGATCTCTATTCCGTTGGCTAACATGACCGGCATCGATACTCTACCTTACAGTCCGCGCGATCAGGCAATTCTGAATTCAAAATTCCCTATTGAGCTGCGCGCTTTTTCGCCTCCTCGTCGTAAAGTTCCTTTTTTGAGAATTTTCCAACCGCAGTTCGTGGCAGCGCCTCGCGAATTTCGAGTCCACTGATCATTTCGTGCTTTCCCAATTTGTCTTTGAGAAAGTCTTTCATTTGCTCGAGCGTGAGCGTGCTGGAGTTGGCCTTAAGCTTCACAAAGGCCTTCGGTGACTGGCCCCGATAATCATCGTGAATTCCGATCACGATGACCTCTTCAACGCTTGGATGCTGATAAATTGCCTCTTCGATGAGGCGTGGGTACACGTTAAATCCGCCGCACAGCAGCATGTCCTTGGTGCGGTCGACAATAAAGATATATCCGTCTTCGTCCATGTATCCGACGTCGCCGGTTCGAAGAAAACCGTCCTTGGTCATCGTCTCCTGGGTTGCATCCGCACGCTTCCAATATCCCTTCATGACGTTGGGGCCACCGATGCAAATTTCGCCTTTTTCACCGAGGGCCACGTAGCGCGATGGATCGTCGACGTCGGCAAACTTGATGGTGATGCCAGGAATTGGAATCCCGCACGAGCCTGGCTTCACAGCTCCTTCAAGTGGTGTAAATGTACCGGTCGGCGAGGTTTCAGTCATACCCCAGCCTTCGGCCAGCCGGCAGCCGGAGATATCCTGAAAGCGCTTTTGCACCTCCAGAGGGAGAGGGGCCCCTCCAGAAGCGCACCATTTGATCGAAGACAAATCGAGATTTTCGACGCCGGGATGGTTGATGATCGCGACGTACATCGTCGGTACGCCAGGAAAGATCGTAACCTTCTTCTCGCAAATATCCTTGACGACTGCAGCGGTGTCGAACCGGGTGTGCAGGATCATCTCTGCGCCGATGCGGATACCTAGCAGCATATTGACCGTCAACGCATAAATGTGGAACGGCGGCAGGACGGCAAGAATCCGTTCGCGCCCTTCGTCGAGGAGCGGCGGCTGTGTATGCGTCGTCTCGACATATTGCCCGGTCGCGGACGACAGATTGGCGTGCGTGAGCATCGCGCCCTTTGGAAGTCCGGTCGTACCTCCGGTGTACTGAAGTACCGCCACGGACTCACGCAGGTCCATAATCGGATGCTCAGCATATTTGCCATCGTTGCTGAGGAGTTCCTCAAACGTTACGTGCTTGCGATCTCTAGGGATCGTGACGATTTCGCCATTGTTCGACATATGGGCGCGCACGGCCTCGGGTGCCGGGGTCATTTCAGCCACGGTGCCGACGATGAGAGTTTTCAGTCTCGTTGTTTCGAGCAGCCGGCCCATTTGCGGGTAAAGCGCCTTCAGGTCGAGCGTCACGAGAATGTCGGTCTCACTGTCGTCGACCTTGTGCTCCAGAACCTTTTCCGCATCCAGGGGCGAGTAGTTGACCACGGTGCCGCCGGCCTTCATCACGCCGAAGAACGCGATGACATAGTGAGGCGTGTTGGGCAGGTAGAGCCCGACATGTATGCCGGGGCGCACGCCGAGTTTTTGAAATCCCTTGGCCGCCTGATCAGTGAGGTGGCTCAGATCTCGATAGGAGATCTTTCTGTTCATGAAATCGAGGGCGGGATTATCCGGCCACTCGGCGGCGGATCGCTCCAGGATTTGGTGGAGCGGCATCGTCGTTAATTCCGCGTCCCAGCGAACACCACGCGGGTAAGACTTGATCCAGGGTGCAACCGACATGAAAGTCATCCCCATCAATCGCTGCGGCGATTGATGGAGGGCCATCGATCACCAAACTGCGCGGACCTGAATTCTTGCACGAACGCCAATACAAGGCAGCTGACAAGACGACGTCCCGCTCGATCGTCCCGTTCCGATCGATCAATGATCCTCGCGATTGATCGTATTGACAAGAACTGTTTGCCGGTAGGACGATATTGCGGTGCGAAAGCATCTTTCGCCGCAGTGGTGGCCTTCGACCAGGTACCAGCGTATCGTTGGTGTAATCGGTGGGGAGACCCATGGTACGATTCCGCGCGCTGTTGCTCATACTTGGAGCGTTGATCTTCGTCTCGGGAACTGCTCGCGCGGTCGATCGCGGACAATTTGAAAATGTCCCGGACGATATTCGCGCCTGGTTCAAAGGCGTGCGCAGCCCGAGTGGCATTCCCTGCTGCGATATTTCCGACGGACATCGCACGGAGTACGACGTGCGGGACGGAGCTTACTGGGTTCCAATCAATGGTTTGTGGTGGCGGGTGCCGGAAAAGGCGATCATTCGAAACGCCGGAAACCCGCTTGGCGAAGCCGTCGTTTGGTATGCCAGTCTTCGCGGCAATATCGAAATCCGCTGTTTCGTCCCGGCCGATGCCGCGTGAGCGGTGCGCTGTTGATCGCGGGGCAGCCTTTCGCCTTCCTGCTGCCTGAGCAAAGTGATAGCGTTTTACCACCCACGGTCACCTGTCTAAATCATTCAATTCCTGCTCCGGGCACGCCATGACCAGCACCCCACCACCGGTCGACGCGCAAGATTATCTCGAAAACCTCATCCGCGCGGGGCAGGATGCGATGAAGCAATTCGATGATGCTCTCGTGTCGGCGGCTGGCCTGGGCACCAGGGATTCGGCCGCTTCGGGGCATCTGTTCTTCCCCTTTGCACAGATCGTGGATCTCCAGCGAGAGTATTTTAAGCAGTTATGGCAATTCTGGAACTCGATGTTTCTTCAGACATTTGGCGCGCATTCGAGTGTTGCGGTGGCCCGGGGCGACCGGCGTTTCAAAGACGATGCCTGGCAAGAGATGCCCTATTACGATCTTCTCAAGCAGACCTATTTGCTCGGCTCAAGGCAGTTGCATGAATTCGTTGACAGGGCGCAGGTCGATGACAAGACAAAATTGCAGCTTCGGTTTTATGCCCGGCAATTTATTGACGCGATGAGTCCATCGAACTTCCCCGCGACCAACCCTGAAGTGATCCGCAAGGCGATCGAAACTCGATCTACAAGCCTGACGGACGGCATAAAGAACTTGATTGATGATCTGCACAAGGGACGCATCACACGGGTCGATGAGTCGGCCTTTGAAGTGGGACGCAATCTCGCGACCACAACCGGCTCGGTGATTTTTGAGAATGAACTAATTCAATTGATTCAATATGCTCCGCAAAGCAGCGAGGTCGAGAAGACGCCCTTGCTCATCGTGCCACCATGCATCAACAAGTATTATCTGCTTGACCTTGGCGCCGGAAATTCGCTCGTTGAGTACGCCGTCGCGCATGGCCATCATGTCTTTCTGATCTCGTGGCGGAGCGCGGTACCCGAAACCGGTCATCTGACGTGGGATGATTACCTTGAGATGGGGCCACTTCGGGCAATTGACGTCGTGCTGGAGGTTACCGGCGCCGAGCGGACGCATGCCCTTGGGTTCTGCGTGGGCGGTACGATCCTGAGCTGCGCCGCGGCCGTCCTGGCCGCGCGCGAGCAGGACAAGCTTGTGACCCTCACACTGCTGACCACCATGCTCGATTTCACCGATACAGGCGAGATTGGTCTCTTGATCGACCAGGGCTCTGTCGCGCTGCGAGAGGCCGCGATCGGGAAGGGCGGCATACTTCCGGGAAAGGAATTGGCCTTCACCTTTGGCACGCTACGCGCCAATGATCTGATCTGGCGCTATGTCGTCGATAGCTATCTCAAGGGCGCAACGCCCGACGCGTTCGATCTGTTGTATTGGGATTCCGACAGCGTCAGCCTCCCGGGTCCCATGTACTGTTGGTACACGCGCAACACCTATCTCGAAAACAATATCAAAGTGCCTGGAAAGACAACGCAGTGCGGGGTGCCGATCGATTTGTCGAAGGTGAAAGTTCCGCTTTTTGTCCTCGCGTCCCGCGAGGATCACATTGTGCCGTGGAGGTCGGCCTATGCCTCAAAGGATCTGATCGGGAAAGACGCCCGGTTTGTGCTCGCCGCGAGCGGCCACGTTGCGGGCGTCATTAATCCTCCGGCACGCAACAGGCGCAGCCATTGGCTGAACGATCAGCTCGTAGCGGACCCCGATAGTTGGCTGGAGAGCGCAGAGGAAAAATCCGGAAGCTGGTGGCCGGATTGGGATGCCTGGATGAAGCAGCACTCAAACGGGACCATGCCGGTGCCCCCGGAGCCGGGTAACGAACACTATCGCACGATAGAGCCTGCGCCCGGTCGCTATGTAAAGCAGAAGTCGAACTAGGAATGCGCGAGCACCTGCGATTTATGTAGAAACCACTGGACCCTTAAAAGATCGAAAAACCACCTAGCTGCGTTCGACTGGAATAGCAAACACATATCCGACGCCGCGCTCGGTCTGGATCACACGCGGCGCGCTCGGGTCGCGTTCGAGCTTGCGTCGGAGGCGAAGAATCTGCACGTCGATGCTGCGGTCGAACACATCCTCGTGGACGCGAGTTGCTTGCAACAGGTGCTCGCGGCTAAGCGGACGCTGCGGCGCCTCGAGAAAGGCGAGCAACATTGCATATTCCCCCTTGGTCAACGCGACCAGGGCGCCGGACGGGTCGGTGAGCTGGCGGGACTTGCGGTCGAGCTGCCAGCCGGAAAAGCGAAAGCGGCCGCGCTCGGGATCGCGCTGCGGCGTCGCGCGTCCGATATCGAACCGTCGCAATATCGCGCGGACGCGGGCGAGCAGCTCACGCAGGTTGAATGGCTTGGCCAGATAGTCGTCGGCGCCGAGCTCTAGCCCAACCACCCGATCAATTTCGTCCAGGCGGTGACCGGTGATGATGATGACCGGGACCTCGGAGTTCAGCCGGACCTTCCGTAGCAGATCAAGGCCGTCCTCCAGCCCCAGCCGAAGATCGAGGATCACCAGATTTACCTCGGCGCCGGTAAGGTGATCGACCATCTCCTGGCCATTGGAGGCCACCAGGGTACGGATGTTGTTCTCCACGAAATAGTTTAGGATCATGCGCTGCAAGGCGGGATCGTCCTCCACGACCAGAACACACACTTGCCGCTCGACGCTTCCGCGAAGGCCTGGGTCTTTCACCGATGAACCGCTCATTTCACCGAGCCCCTTCATTGATGCCGCCGGCAGCGAATACGGCCATCCACAGGTATAGTATCGCCTGTGTCCTGCTGGCGCTGGTTTGGCTGATCGCCGCCTCGCCGGCCGCCGCCCAGTCGCCAACCCTCCAGTCCCGCGCCGGCCAGGAGCCGATCACGCCGATCCCTGCCGCTCGCGCCCAAGACCTGCAGCGCGTGTTGCTCGGAGAAAGATTGTTCAGTGACCGGCGCCTGTCTCACGGTAACACACATAGCTGTTCGTCGTGCCACGATATAACGACCAATGGGGCAAGCGCCAATGTTCTCGACATCCCCAAGAGCGAACCGATGGCGCTCAATACTCTCACGGTATTCAATGCGAGTTTGAACTTTCGCCTGAACTGGGAGGGGATTTTCCGCTCGCTCGAAGAAGGAGCCGAGCATGCTCTTCGCAATCCTGCGATCATGGCGTCGAGTGAGGACGAGGTCGTGAGCAAACTGCGTGCCGACCCCGAAACCGTGCAGCAATTCCGCGACGCATACGGGAGGGAGCCCGACTTCGCTGCCGTGCTGGATGCGATTGCGACATACGAACGGTCCCTGCTTACGCCGGGAAGCCGTTTTGACCGGTGGCTTTTGGGCGAAGCCGACGCCATCACTCCAGAGGAGTTATCCGGCTATCAGCTTTTCAAATCGCTCGGCTGTATCAGTTGCCATCAGGGCGTCAATGTGGGCGGCAATCTGTTTCAGCGGCACGGGATTTTTCATCCGCTGGGTTCGCCGGCGCCGGTGCTGCTTCGCGTCCCCAGCTTGCGAAACGTTGCAACCACCGCACCCTATTTCCACGACGGCAGCGCGCCAACATTGCCGGAGGCAGTAAAGTTGATGGGCATCGCCCAGCTCGACCGCGCCCTGACCGAGCCGCAGATCGCCGCCATCGTCGCCTTCCTCAACACGCTGACCGGCACCTACCAGGGTCAGCTGGTGCGGCCGGCCAGCACCACATCACGCCCAGGCCCTGCGCTCCGATGAGGAATTTGGCGGCTGCGCTCGGGATTTCACTGCTGCTCGCGCTGCTGACCTGGCTGTTGCTGCGCGGAATCGACAGCAACGCACCAACCTATGCAATTACGCTGCGGGCCTTCGACGATTACGCGCTCGCCGAGGCCTCTCTCCATCGCGATGTCCTGCAGGCGCGATCAGGACTGCTTCGCGACTACGACAGCCTCAATGGGGCCGTCGGGGCGATGAAAGACGCAGTCGCCCGGCTCCGTTCCCACGCTCAGACGGAGCGCCTCGATATCGGCCCTGTTGACCGGCTTGCAGACGCGGTCGTGCAGCAGGAAGAGCTGATGGAGCGTTTCAAGACCAGCAACGCACTCCTGCAGAATTCGCTGTCCTATGTCGGCCTCTTGAGTACAAATCCGGCGTTCCACGCCCGGGATACCGGAGTCGCGCCGGCAACTGACGCTCTGGCAGCCGCGATTCTCTATCTCTCGCGCGACCCATCCGAGGATGCCGTCAAGGCGCTTAAGCAGCGGATTGAGCTGTTTGCAGAGCAAGCCCCCGCCGTTGGGCCGGATGCGGAAGCGGCACGGGCGATGCTGGCGCATGCTCGTTTGCTGTATCACGAACTACCCGCGCTCGATGCGACGCTGAAGGCCTTCATCGGCGTGCCCAGCCGAGAACTCCTCGAAGAAGCCCGCGCGCTGTTTTCGCAACACCGGTCCAGGATTGCAGCGGGAGAACAGCGTTATCGGCTGCTGCTGTACCTGGTTTCGCTGCTGCTGCTCATCCTGCTCGTGCTTCTCGGCCTGCGGCTGCGTGCCCGTGCCGTTGCGCAGCGGCGGCGGGCAGCATTTGAACATGTCATAGCCCGGAATTCGACGCGTCTGATCAATTGCTCACCGGCCGAGACCGAGGCGCGGCTAAAGGAAGTGCTGGGCGAGTTCGGGCGGACGATCGGCGCGCATCGTGCCTATGTGGTGCTGGATGAGAAACCCCTCCGGGCATACACATGGTCCGAGGACGGTAAAGCCTTCCCGCCGGGCTGGCCTGGTCAGGCACTCACATTGCCCGGTCAACTTGGCGCGGATGAACCGGACATTGTCAGTGTTCCCGACGTCACCGCCTTGCCGCCGGGTCCGGTGAAGGACGTGCTGACGGCTGCCGGCGTGCGTGGCTGGGCCAGCGTGCCGTTACCCCGACCGGGCCGGGTCCGAAGCATCATGGGGTTCGACGCCTTCCGGCCGATACGGAACAGGACTTCGCCGGTGCCGATCGTGCGGCTTGCCGGGGACGCCGTAGCCAATGCCATCGAACGCGAATTCCTGGAGCGCGACAGGGCGAAGCTGACGGTGCGGCTGGAACGCGCGCGTCGCATGCAAATGGTCGGATCGCTTGCAAGCGGGATTGCGCATAACTTCAACAATATCATCGCCGCCATTCTCGGCTATTCGGAAATGATCGAGCCTCAGCTTGAACGCGGAACCAAACCGGCGCAGCACATCGACGAGATACGTCGGGCGGCGGAGCGTGGGCGCGATCTGGTCGACAACATCCTCACCTTCGGGCGGCGCACCGACGCGCGTGTCCGGCCGGTGCAGGTGCGCATCCTGATCGAGGAAGCAGCCTCGCTGCTGCGGGCCTCGTTACCCCAAGGTGTCGAGCTGGTGTTTGACGACGTCTCGATCGAGCTCGCCGTATCGGGGCAGCCCGCGCAGCTGCAGCAGGTCATCCTCAATCTGTGCACCAACGCCGCGCAAGCGATGGAGGGCGGCGGTTGCATCCGCGTGACCGCGAAGCAGGAAGAGCTGGCCGCTCCGCTGCAGATGAGCGACGGCGAGCTTTCGCCGGGCCGCTATGTCTGCATTGCTGTCGGCGACAATGGGCGCGGCTTTGATGAGCGCGTGGCGCGGCGACTGTTCGAGCCATTTTTCACGACGCGCCTGGCGGGAACCGGCCTTGGGCTGGCAACCGTTCGCGAAATCGTTCGTGACCATGATGGAGCCATCAGCGTCCGCAGCAACCCGGGTCAGGGAAGCCGCTTCGAAGTATGGCTGCCCGCGACGGCGGCAGCCGATATCGCAGCGGTCGGGCGGGAGATGCTGCCGCTTGGGCGCGGCGAAACGGTTCTGATCGTCGAAAGCGAACAGGAACGTCTGCTGCGGGATGAGGAAGAACTGGCGGCACTAGGCTACGAGCCCGTCGGGTTCGAGCGCCCGGCCGATGCATTGACTGCGTGCCGTTCGGAGCCCGGCCGATTCGATGTCATTCTGGTCAGTCACGGGTCACAAAACCACGGCGGGCTGGATTTGGCGCGCGCTTTTCATGAGATAGCGCCAAAGCAGCCCGTGCTGCTCGCCGTTGCGTCCTCCATCGATGTCAGCGTCGATGCATTGGCAGAAGCGGGCGTTTCCGAAGTGCTGCGCTGGCCTTTGGCAAGCGCCGAGCTCGCGGCCGCGCTGGCGCGCTGCCTGCGTACGTTCGGCTCGTTACGATCGTAACACAATTACCCACCCTTGAAATTCTTCTGTAGCGCGGCGCCACCAACGTGGGTCCGCTCGAAACTACGTGACCCCGGTCGTCAATCCTGTTCGGCGGTCGCCCGCGCCAACCGCAACACGCGGCGCATGCGTGCGCCCCAGGAGAATTGAGGTTCCAGGGCCCAACCACATCGGCACGAAAACGTTAGGGAATTCATCACTCCAGATCTCGTCTCACACATTTGCGCAAGACCGGATCGCGCAAGATTTTGAACTACCTGCTGTCGCCGTTGCTGCGTTACCGGCAGGAGACGCTACGCGAGCGGTAGATAGATCGGCCGCTGTCACACCAAGCCGAGAGGGGGATCGATGAATGCGTTATTGAAAGTGCTGCTCAACGCGGTTTCGCTTACGATCGTTTGGCTGGTCGCCCTCGCTATCGTTTTGTTGGTTGCTCGGGTATCGGCGCAGGTGCCGTCAGCGATCGCCGTAACTGACGGGACGGCAATCGTCACGCTTCGTGCAGAGGGCGCTCAAATCTACCAGTGCAAACCCGATTCCGACGGGAAATCTCCGTCGCAGAAAAGTGCGCTGACGTGGCAATTTCGCGAACCCATTGCCACCCTTATCCTTGGCGGAAGATCGGTTGGACGGCACTACGCCGGGCCGAATTGGGATTACATCGATGGAAGCGGCGTGAAGGGCAAGGTGGCCGCCAGTGTGCCCGGCGCAACGCCCAACGACATCTCCCGGCTCAAGCTCGACGTGGTGGACCGCCGAGGTGACGGCATGCTGTCCAACGCGACGACGGTTCAGCGCATCAACACCAGGGGCGGGGTGGCGCAGGGATCATGCGAAAATGAAGGCGATTACCGCAGCGTGCCATATTCGGCGGACTACGTGTTCCTGCGCAAACGTGACTAGAGCAGGATTGCTTTGCTCCCGACGTCATCGGGCGATGACGAGCGCGCTATAGCCGGTCCATAGGACCTGGATGCCGATGCACAGCAGAATGAAGGCCGACAGGCGTACGACGACATTGACGCCGTTGTCACCCAACAGGGCAATCGTGCGCTTGGCGAAACGGTAGCAAACATAGATCGTGGCCGAGAGGGCGATGATCCCTGCAATCGCCGAACCGCCGAGCAGCGCCAGCTGCGACATTTCGAGCGTTCCGGCGGGCCGCTGGCTTCCAAGAGCGATCGCGACCGAGATCGACCCTGGGCCGACCGTGAGCGGCATGGTCAAGGGATAAAAGGAGTCGTCCGCGGCCGAACAGGGTTTCGCACCCGCCAGCCGCTGATCCTCAAGCTCGGCGCCGCTGTGCAGCAGCTTCCAGCCGAACGCGATCAGCACAAGACCGCCCGCAACCCGCACGACCGGGAGCGTGATGCCGAAGAACACCAATAGATGCGAACCGATGAACATCGACCCCGCCAGGAGCAGAAAGCTATTGATGGCCACCCGGTGCGCAAGCGTGTTGCGTTCTGCTTCCGTGCGGGAGGAGGTCAGGCCAAGGAAAATTGGCGCGTTGCCGACCGGATTTATAATCGGGAACAGTCCGGCATAGACCAGCAGGAAGGCGTTGAAAAAATCCGTCATGGCGCGCACGATCTGCAATGAACGGCGACATTGTAAAGCGGAATTGCTTAGTTGTCCCCGGCCTCTTTCCTCATCATCGAGCGTGTTCAGGCGCACGGACCCAGCTGTAATGGGTCGAACCATGGTGCGCCGCCGGTCGGAAAGCACGCTTGATCGGCTAGCGTCTGGCTTCAACGAGGCGTAGGCTTGTGGACGAACAGGCGCCAAAGGACAAGCTGATGCCCAAGGGTTCTGACCTGCTTGTTGCTGCCCTCGAAAACGAAGGTGTCGACCGCATCTTTGGGGTTCCCGGCGAGGAAAACCTGGATGTCGTCGAAAGTCTGCGGAACTCCTCGATCAAGCTCATTTTGACTCGTCATGAGCAAGGTGCGGCTTTCATGGCCGCTACCTATGGCCGTCTCACCGGGAAGCCTGGCGTCTGTATCACCACCCTCGGTCCAGGCGCCCTGAACCTGACGACAGGGGCAGCCTATGCTTTGCTTGGCGGCATGCCGATGATCATGCTCACGGGGCAAAAAGGCATCATGAGCAGCCGCCAGGCGAAATTTCAAATCGTGGACGTGGTTGGCACTTTCAAGCCGCTGACAAAGCTCTCACTCCAGATCGTGAGCACAAGCAGTATCCCGACAATAGTGCGCGACGCCTTTCGCATCGCCATGGAAGAGCGGCCAGGCCCTGTCTTGCTGGAATTGCCCGAAGACGTCGCTGGCGAAGAGGCGGAAGATATCGCGATGGTACCGCAACATCCGATCGAAATTCCCGTTGCCCATCGTGCATCGCTGGATCGCGCCGCCAAAATGATCCTTAAGGCCAAGAGGCCATTGATCATGCTTGGTGCCGCTGCGTCCCGCCCGCGGAGCACGTCGGGGATTGGAGGCTTTGTCCGCCGCACGCAAATTCCGTTCTTTACGACGCAAATGGGCAAGGGAACAGTCGCCGGTGGAAGCAAGTTATACATGGGAACAACCGCGCTCAGCGAGCGAGACTACGTTCACGACGCAGTCGATCGCGCCGATCTGATTATTGCCATCGGCCACGATACGATCGAGAAGCCGCCCTTCATCATGGGCCCGAAAGGCCCGCAAGTGATCCACGTCAGTTACACGCCCGCCAACGTGGAGCGGGTTTATTTTCCGCAATGCGAGGTGGTTGGCGATGTAGGCCCGAGCCTGGAACTGCTGGCTGACCGCGTTGAGGGACGCCTGCACAACGCCGGCGCGTTATTGAGTCTTCGCGAAAGCATTCTAAGTCGCATCACCGATCGCGCCACCGAAGAACGCTGGCCGCCCACGCCACAACGCATAGTCCACGATGTACGAAAGGTCATTCCGGAGGACGGCATCGTCGCTTTGGACAACGGGATGTACAAGATCTGGTTCGCGCGGAACTACCGAACCTATGTGGCGAACACGCTGCTGCTTGATAACGCGCTGGCGACCATGGGCGCCGGGCTGCCCTCGGCGATGACGGCCGCAATGCTGTATCCCGAACGCCGGGTGCTCGCGGTCTGCGGTGATGGCGGTTTCATGATGAACTCGCAGGAGATGGAAACCGCGGTCCGCCTCAAGTTGAATCTCGTCGTCCTGATCCTGGAAGATTCGGCGTATGGCATGATCCGCTGGAAGCAGGCGGCGGATGGTTTCCCTGATTTCGGCCTGACATTCGGCAATCCGGACTTTGCCAAATATGCCGAGAGTTACGGGGCAAAGGGTTCGAAAGTCGAAAGCACGGCCGAACTAATCCCAACGCTCGAGCGTTCTTTCAACAGCGGTGGGGTACATCTGGTTTCGGTTCCCATCGATTACAGCGAGAATACCCGTGTACTGATCCATGAGCTTCGCGAGAAGTTAAAACAAGTCGACGAACCGGTAGCGTAGGCTGGAACAACCGTCGCGGAATGACGAGCGCAGGCATCTGCCAGCTGGAAAAAGCGAAGCATGAGAAACCTTGGATTCGCGTCCGTAACGTTAAGCAAGCTGTAACCCAAACACCAGGGAGAGTGCAATGAGTGAGAAGATCAACGAACAAGCCGAAAAGATGCGCGAGATGGCAAAGACCACCCTCGACCGGGCGAAGGACGCCGTATCGAAGTACATGGCTGAGTCGCAAAAACTGCGCGAGAAGACCGACGCCAGTGTGCGAGCCACCTACTCAACCGCGAAAGAGATGAATGAAAAGGCTGTCGCATTTGCCGAAGCGAATGTGCAAGCGGGGTTCGAACTTGCAGAACGCCTGTTGCAGGCGAAAGACCCGCAAGAGATGGGAACTATCTATCAAAACCATCTGAAAGAGCAGATGGAAAAGATGAATGCGCAGTTTCGAGAACTCGGAAGTCTGGCAACCAGACCACCAACGGTCGATCTGTCTAAATGAGGCGGCTTGCGCAGACGTTCAGGCTAAAGCTGATTTGCGCCGCGGGTTAGGCGCTGTCAAATATGTGCTTGCCGGGAATGTTTGCCGGCTAGCCGAACGTCACCCTCTTATCGGGAATAGCGCCGCCGAGCCCCGGGTTGTGGGCCGCATCGTGAGCGACACGATGATCGGCTTGCTCCATCTTCACACGGACGGTTTGAGGATGACGCGATCGCGCGAGGAGCCGCTAACGGCGAGATAGGCCGCCTTGGCCTCCGTCAGCGAATAGATCGCGTTGCTTGCAATCGGGTACGGCCTGAGATGTCCGCTGACAAAGCCCGGCAATGCATCCTGCAAGATGTCGGCGCTCGCGACCGATGAGAACGCCAGCGTGTCGATGCCGACGTAGGTGTGGCGCCCGCGGTAAAATTCGAGGATGTTGAACGGCACGGTCTTGTCGACGGCGGCGATCAGGATTTGCCGGCCGGCAAGCGCGAGCGATTTATTCGCCGCCTCGAAATATGGATCGCCCACCGTGTTGAAGACGATGTCGGCGCCTTTGCCGTCGGTGAGGTCGCGGACCCGGGCCGCGATGTCGGTCGTGCTTGCGTTAATGACTTCGACCGGCCCGCTGGCGTGGCCCTCATAGGCTTCATCCTTGCGAACGACGCCGATGACTTTCGCTCCGCGCCAGCTGGCAAGCTGGGTCGCAGCCTGGCCGACCTTGCCGTTCAACCCCATCACCAGGACGGTTTCCTGCGCGCCAGGCATTCTCGCCCGGCGAAAGCCTTCGATCGCGGTGACAAAGGGCACGCCAATCCCTGCCGCTTCATCCATTGAAATACTGTCGGGCTTTTCCACCAGCGCCGCCACTTCGACTACGAGATGCGTCGCCTGAGTGCCGTCGCGGCGTATGCCGAGGTCGCCTGAGGAGCCGAACACCTCGCGCCCCAGCCATTCGGACGGGCCATCGACAACGATGCCGGCGAAGTCGCGCCCGGGCGTCCGCGGAAAAACGGCATACGGCATCAACCCGGTGGCTGCCTTGACGTCTGACGGATTGACGCCGGCGGCCTTGATTTCCACGATGACGTCTTGCGATCCGCGGGTGAGCAACCGCCTTTCGATGGCCGGCGCAATCGATGCGGCATTGGCCGCCTTTGCATTGAGACGGAGGGAGGCCGCTTCAAACGCCAAAGCGCCTGCCGGTTTTGAGTTCGCTGTTGCTGTCGTCATTGCCGCTATCCTCCAGCCGTCCGCGACGCCTCCGCAAGGCGTGTCGGCAATCCAATGATCTCTCTCGTTTCCCGGGGCGTTGCGATTTGGCCGCCGAGATCCTCGACAATACGGCGCGCCTTCTCGACCAGCGCCGCGTTGGATGATGCCAGCTGACCGCGCGACAGATAAACAGTATCCTCAAGGCCGACACGGACATGCCCACCCGCCAGATACGACTGCGCCACGGCGGTGAACGCCGCCTTGCCGATGCCGATTGCGGTAAACTCGGCATCCGCAGGCAACAGGTTGCGCGCATAAAGCACGGTTTCCAGATTCGCCTGGAAACCGTAACGCACACCCATCACGAACGAACACAATGCCGGTCCTTCAAGCGTTCCGTCCTTGAGCAGGTCATGCATCAGCGCGATGTCGCCGGAATCGAACAGTTCGATCTCCGGCTTGACGCCGGCGTCGCGCATTACCTTCGCCATGCGCCGCACGTTGCCGGGGGTATTGATCACGACCTCCTTGCCTGAATTCATCGTGTTCAGGTCGATCGTGCAGATTTCCGGGCAAAGCACGGTGATGTGCTCAACGCGCTTTTCCGGAACCATGAGCGTGGTGCCGGCTGCGGCGATGCGCGGTTCGTCAGGGGAGGGCACGAAACGTCCGCCCGGCCCGGTGGTGATGTTGAGGATGAGTTGGGTATTTCTGGCGCGGATGCGCTCGACCACCTCGCGATAATAGCCAAGCTCCATGGATGGCTTGCCGCTGCCCGGCTCACGCACGTGAATATGCACGATGGCAGCACCTGCTTCTGCCGCGCCGAGACAGGCGTCGGCGATCTGTTCGGGAGTGATCGGCAGATGCGGCGTCTGCTCCGGCGTCGTCAGATTGCCGGTGACGGCGCAGGTGATGAAAATCTTGTCGCGGGGTTCACGCATCAGGAAGCCTTCAGAGAGATCTGCCGCCATCGACCACGATGGTCGTGCCGGTCGAGAATGTGAGATGGGTGGCGCAGGAGAGAATGGCGGCAGCAACATCGTCTGCCGTTGCCACCCGCTTCAACGGGGTCGTGGCGGATGTCTTTTCATTGAAATCGGCGCCGCGTCCGGGAACGAAGCCGGTATCGACGACGCCTGGCGCAACGGCGAGAACGCGGACCTGCGGAGCGAGCGCCCGCGCAAGTGATTTGGTCATGACATCGATGCCGGCCTTGGTCGCGCAGTAGGCGATCGACGATCCGAGCCCCGTGGTGCCGGCAATCGATGAAATTGAGATGATCAGGCCGTCGCCGGACGCTTTCAGAAGCGGCACAAAGCTGCGGATCGTCGCGAACTGTCCGCGCCAGTTCACCTGAAACATCCTGTCGATGAGTTCGTCATCGAGCGCGTCGAGATCGGCGTGCGGAACGGGTTTTGTAAATCCGGCCGTGTTGACCAGAATATCGAGCCCGCCAAAGCGTGCAGCGATGGCCTCGCGAAGCGCGATCAATGTCGCGGTGTCCGCGACATCGGCGGCGAAGGCTGCGTGCTTTCCGCCGGCGAATGCCGCCAGCAGCGCGTTGGCGGCGGCCGCCTTATCGCGCCCGGCGCGATGCGTGATGATGACCTGGGCACCGGCTTCGGCGAACTGCCGCGCCGTTGCGGCACCGATGCCGCCGGCACCGCCGACGATGAGCGCAACCTTGTCTTTCAGCGAACCCGGATCGGCCATTTCAACTCACTTGATTGGGGGCACGGGAAGCTTGGCCTCACCCGCTTCCATCACGAAGGTGTAGTCGAGCGAGTACCAGGGCGCCTTCATGTCCGGCGCCGGCGGCGCGCCCGAATCGTGCCGCCGGTAATCGCCGATCAGCGCGCGGGTCACCCCAAACACGGCGTCACTGGAAAGGTGCTGGTCGTCGTCGACAAACACCTGGGTGATCAGGGTCTTGAACCCGGGCTTGAAGCCGAGAAAATGAATGTGTGCCGGCCGATAGGGATGCCGGGACTGGGCGCGAAGCATATCGCCCACCGGACCGTCGGTCGGGACCGGGTATCCCGCCGGTTTGACGGACCGGAAACGGAAACTGCCCTGCGCATCGGTGGTGAACTTGCCGCGTAAGTTCATGTCGGCCTGGGTATCGTCCTGGTTTTCGTAAAGCCCGATCGGCGAGGATTGCCAGACATCGACTTCCACCCCTTCGATCAGCTTGCCGGCCGCGTCGAGCACCTTGCCCGATACGAACAGCTCCGGCCCGGGAGTCGGAGAACGAATGATCGAGCCGCCGTTCTCGGTCTTCGGTGAGTTCATTCGCCAGAATGGACCAAGCAGCGCCGAGGCGGTTTCGGTGGCGCCGGCGTTGCCGTTGTTGAGCAGGCATACCAGGGTCGAGAGGCCGATTGCATCGGCGAAGAGAATGCCTTCGTTATGCCGGTCGCTGGTCGCCTGGCCGATGCGGTTCAAAAAATCGATGCCGACGTCGTATTCGTCCTCGGTCAGCTTCACCTCGCGGGCGAAGGCATGGATATGCCGGATAAAAGCCGCCGCGATCTCGCGCAGCCGGTCGTCCGGGGTCTGCGCCATCGCCGCCAGAACCGCAGGCGTCACATCCTCCTGGGTCTCGATGATGTTGCCGCAACCGCGGCTCTCGCTGCGGCGTGAGGACGGTGCACCCATGGACATCTTCCGGTTTTGAGGCATTTGTCTGCAAGCGTTTGCATCCTATATTGCAATCGATTGCAAGAAGTCAAGCCCTCTGCCATAGTGAAGCGCTACGACGACCCAACTACAGGGACACCTCATGAATCGCGCAGGACCCACGACGCTTAAACAGATTGCGGCAGCCACCGGCGTCCACACCTCAACGGTGTCCCGTGCGCTCGATCCGCACAAGCGCCACCTGGTGGCCGACGATGTTGCCGAGCGGATCGTGCATCTGGCGCAATCGCTCGGCTATCAGCCGAACCGCGTGGCAACCAGCCTGCGTACCGGACGATCGCACCTGATCGGCGTCTTGTTGCCGGATATCGCCAATCCGGTGTTCGCGCCGATCCTCAGCGGCATCGCCGAATCGCTGGCGAGCGAAGGTTATGCGCCGATCGTCGCCGATGCCGGCAACGACTCCTCCCGGCAAATCGCGTTTGTCGACAACCTTCTCAACCAGCGCGTCGACGGGCTGATCCTGGCGACGGTGTCGCGCGACGACGACGTGGTCGGACATTGCCTCGACCGCGGCATGCCTGTGGTCCTCGTCAACCGTTTCGAGTTTCGCGACCGGGTATCGTCGATCGTATCGGACGACGAACTGGGCATGCAACTTGCCGTCGATCATCTGGTGTCGACCGGCCATCGCTATATCGGCCATTTGTCGGGACCGCTCAACACCTCGACGGGATCGTTGCGGCGGGATGGATTTTCGCGCGCGATGGCCCATCACGGCCTGCCGGTTCACGTCGAAGAAGCCTCGCACTTCACGCGTGAGGCCGGCGTCGCGCCGGCGCGCGCGCTCATTGCCGGCACTGCGGGGATTACCGCGATCGTGGCGGCCAACGATCTCTTAGCGCTCGGAATATTCGATGCGATGCGGATGCTCGGCCTGCGCTGCCCCGATGATATTTCGGTGGTCGGCCACAACGACATGCCGCTGGTCGATCTGATCTCGCCGCCGCTGACAACGGTTCGAATTGAGCATCGCGAAATGGGACGCGGCGCGGCGAAGCTGCTGCTGGAAGAAATCGATCACCGCGGCGCGGCCGCGCAGCATGTCATCCTGCAACCGGAGCTGATTGTCAGGGCATCGACGACGGCGTTGCGAATGCCCTCCGAAATCGGAAACACTTAGCTTGACGCCAAATAGGGCGCGCCTTCTAATCAACGTGAACGTGGAATGTCCAATCCAGGGACTTTTGCCGCCGATCAATTGGCGAGAAAAGGATCCGTTCGTGGTTCTCGCCGATCGAGAAGCTGTTCAAACTCTCGAGGGAGCAAAACATGGCTGATGAACAAGCCCCACCTGCCGGCCCGGATCTGACCCTGGGCGTCGATCTGTCCGAATTCACCGGAGAGACCTTGCTCGGCCATGTCGGCGAGGAAGACGTTTTGCTGGTGCGCTCGGGGTCGGACATCTTCGCCATCGACGCGCATTGTAGCCATTATCATGGGCCCTTGGCCGAGGGATTGGTGGTCGGCGAGAGTGTTCGCTGCCCCTGGCATCACGCCTGCTTCAATTTGCGCACCGGAGAGGCGGCCCGCGCTCCGGCTCTTAATCCGCTCGCGGTCTGGCAAGTCGAGCAGGGCGGCAACCGCATCTTCGTGCGGCAAAAGCGTCCACAGCCGAAGCCGGGCGGCAAACCGCCGGCCGAGTCGCCCGGCAGTATCCTGATTGTCGGCGGCGGCGCCGCAGGCTTTGCCGCGGCGGAGATGCTGCGGCGGCAGGAATATCGCGGCAGCATCGTGATGCTGAGCAGCGATGCCGCGCCGCCGGTGGACCGGCCGAACCTGTCAAAGGACTACCTTGCCGGCAGCGCGCCGGAGGACTGGCTGCCGCTGCGGCCCGACAGTTTTTACACCGAAGCCGGGATCGAGCTGCGCCTCAACACCGACGTCACTTCGATCGACACCAAGGCACGCAATGTCATTATTGCCGGCGGCGAGACGATTTCCTATGACCGCCTGCTGCTGGCGACAGGAGCGGAGCCGGTGCGCCTGCCGATTCCGGGCGCCGACCAGCCGCATGTCCACGTGCTGCGCACGCTTGCCGATTGCCGGGCGATCATCGAATCAGCAAAAGGCGCGCGCCGCGCCATTGTGATCGGCGCCAGCTTCATCGGGTTGGAAGCTGCAGCGTCGTTGCGCGCGCGCGACATCGAGGTCCATGTCGTCGGACTCGAAGCCCGGCCGATGGAACGCGTGCTTGGTCCGGAAATGGGCGACTTCATTCGCGCCCTGCACGAAGAGCACGGCGTCGTCTTCCATCTCGGCGATACGGTGGTCGCAATCGACGGCAAGCGCGCGACGTTGAAGAGTGGCCGGGTGCTGGAGGCCGAGCTTGTGGTGGTCGGCGTCGGGGTGAGGCCGCGCCTCGCATTGGCGGAGAAGGCCGGTCTTGCGCTCGATCGCGGCATCGCGGTGAATGCGTATCTCGAGACCAGCATCGCGGGGATTTACGCCGCCGGCGATATCGCGCGCTGGCCCGATCCGCATTCCCGCGAGAATATCCGGGTCGAGCATTGGGTGGTGGCCGAACGCCAGGGCCAGGCCGCCGCGCGCAATATGCTGGGGCAGCGCGAGGCATTCGACGCCGTGCCATTTTTCTGGAGCCAGCACTACGACGTGCCGATCAATTATGTCGGCCACGCCGAGACATGGGACGAGATTGCCATCGACGGCGACGTCGCGGCGAAAGATTGTCTGCTGCAATACAAGCGCCAGGGCCGCGTTCTTGCCGTGGCCTCGATCTATCACGATCTTGCAAGCCTCAAGGCTGAACTTCAGATGGAGCAGGCGACGCCCTAGGCCAGCGTATGCACGATCACCGGGCCGGCGACCGCGGAAGCCGGTCCAATCAGCAGAGGCCCGAGATTTTGCTCGATCCAGGCGAGCGCCCGCCTGTTTGCTTCCTCCGCGCCTGCGAAATTGTTGAAGAGGCTGATCGCCGTTACGGTGTCGTCGGGTGCATAGACCACATAATAGGCCATGAAGCCTTCGACATCGCTGATGATCGGAATCGCGCCCTCCTTGATCCTGCGGGCCAGCTCCTCGGCCGTGCCAGTCTTTGCCTTGGCCTGACGGATCGCGG
>WNFT01002710.1_pt1 | contig 24778 bp, 24 predicted proteins | sample 5400191 | NCBI WGS metagenome assembly WNFT01 (sample SAMN13153359, study PRJNA577476) | soil metagenome | isolation source: 80 cm saprolite under Madrone tree | place: USA:California | collected 2016-06-14 | reverse complement strand
CTCCCCTGAAGGGTTTCAGGCTTCTCAATACACCATGCGATCTGTATTTATCGCCTCTGCAGCGCGTACACCCATTGGAAAGTTTGGCGGTTCGCTCAGCTCCTTTACGGCGGCTGACATGGGCGTAGTTGCTGTAAAGGAGGCGCTTACCCGCGCAAACATCGAACCTGCCGCAGTCGAGGAAGTCATCATCGGCCACGCCCGGGGAGCAGGCAATGGACCCAATCCCGCACGCCAGATCGGCTATCGATCCGGCATTCCTCAAGAGATACCGGCTTACACGGTGAATAAGGCCTGTGGATCCGGTCTCAAATCGATCATCCTGGGCTACCAGGAGATCGTGCTCGGTAATGCGAATACCATCGTCGCCGGCGGCACCGAGTCGATGAGCCGCGTGCCCTATCTGGTGGAACAGGCGCGGTGGGGCCTGCGTCTCGGCAATCACGAGTTTGTCGACGGGATGTATCGGGACGGGTTCTTTTGTCCGCTCTCGGAAATGGTCATGGGCGAAACCGCCGAGAATCTCGCGGCCATTCACCGGATTTCGCGAGACGAACAGGACGAGTTTGCGCTTCGGAGCCAGCATCGTGCTGCCAGAGCCACGCAGGAGAAGCGATTCAAAGAGGAGCTCGTCTCAATCGCAATCCCGGCAAAGAAAGGCGAAGCGCGGCAGCTCGATTTCGACGAACACGTTCGAATGGACGTTTCGCTCGCCGATATGAAGAAACTCACGCCGGTATTTTCGAAATCCGGCACGATCACGGCGGGAAACTCCTCCGGCATCACCGACGGCGCAGCCGCCACCGTTCTCGTTTCGGAAGAGGAAGCGGCGCGCCGCAAATTGACACCTCTGGCGCGAATCGTGGATTACGCAAGTGCGGGAGTGGATCCCAGGATCATGGGAATCGGCCCGGTTCCTGCCGTTCGGAAGCTGCTCATGAAAACCGGCATGAAACTTGACGTTTTTGAGCTCGTGGAGATCAACGAAGCGTTTGCCGCGCAGGTGATTGCCTGTTTGCGCGAACTACCGGTCGATCCTGATAGGCTGAATGTGAATGGTGGTGCGATCGCGCTTGGCCATCCGATCGGATCGAGCGGGACTCGAATCGTGACCACGCTGGTACATGAGATGCAGAAACGCAAAGTTCGCTATGGCCTCGCTACGTTGTGCATCAGCGGCGGCATGGGGCTTGCAATCGCATTGGAGAGATTGTGATGTTCATACTGAATGCACTTTTACTGCTTTGGCTTCAAGTTCCGGCGCCGGCTGCCGCTCCCGTTGTCGTTGTCGGCCTTGGTGACGGACAGCAGCTCGTCCTCAACAGCGCCGATTTCAGCGGTTTCATCGATGGGCACAATCGCGACGCCGTACTGATGTATCGCCACGAAGACTTTCACGGTGAGATGCCGCTGAATACCATTTCAAAGATCGAGTTCGGCGTGTACCAGAGGGGCAAGCCCTTCCCGATAACGGTCACGTTGAGAAATGGACAAAAGCTGGAAATTCAGGCGGAACGCAGAAACTTTGTGATGGTCAGAGGGAAAACCGATTTCGGATCGGTGACCATCAAACACCCCGATCCGATCTCCGCGCCGGTAAGAATCCGGACAAAATCGCCGAACCGCAAAAACGACCTGACGATCCAGTATCTGGAATTCCCCGCGTCATAGTATCCTCGAAAGCGGAGGAATGGGTGAGCGGTTGAAACCGGCGGTCTTGAAAACCGCTGTACGGGGAACCGTACCGGGGGTTCGAATCCCTCTTCCTCCGTTAATTAAGTCATTTAATTTCAGTTGTTTATAGTGGAATCAGTCCTCGCTGTAGCGACATTGCTTCAAGATGGTTTCCTCGGAAGCCTAGCATCCAGGAAGAGGGCGATTGTTTCCGTGTGTCGTGCTCTTAAATGAGTGAATCCCGTGCTCGTACAGCCAACGTTGTAAAATAGAGATCATGATTGCGCCTGAAAAAACTCAGCATGTACCTTTGATCCTAACGGAGGATGGAACGATCCGTATTACCGGTTCCTCTGTACCGCTTGAATCCGTCGTGTTTCAGTACGAACACGGCACCAGCCCTGAACAGATTCAGGAGAGTTTTACGTCGTTGAGGTTGGCCGACATCTATGCGGTGATCAGTTATTATCTAAATCACCGCGAGCAGGTAAATGAGTATTTGCTCGGTCAGGAGATGAAGGCCGAGGCACTGCGCGACGATATCGAATCGGACCCTGCTTATATGTCAAAGCTCACCGAACTCCGCGACCGGATCAAATCACGCTACGATGCGCAGCGTCGCCACGAATAAATAGCTATCGGGTGCTGCGCCTACTTATCGACCACGATTTCAACGACAGGATTCTGCAGGGACTTCAGATCCGCGTCCCCGATCTGGATGCCGTAGCCGCACGCATGCTCGGTTTCGAACGAACCCTGGATCCTACACTACTGGCTTGGGCAGCCGCCGAAAAGCGGATTGTCGTCACTCATGATGTTCAGACGATGCCCGGTTATGCAATTTCTCGCGTCCGCCGAGGCGACCCAATGCCAGGTTTAGTTATCGTGCCGCAGCAAGTCCCCATCGGCCGAGCAATCGAAGAACTGACGATGCTTGTACTCTGCAGCGATGAGAGCGAGTGGATGGACCTGATCATCTACTTTAGCGTCATTGAGAATGTTCCGTCAGATTGGCCGCGCGAAGGTAAAAATCACCAGACCAATCCGCTTGCGAACCCGACATCTGGCGCCATGCTTCCTGGCCAGGGAATGGGCCCAATCCCTGTCGGCGTCAGCATTGAAATCCGTAAGTTCGATTTCTTGACGCGCCCTGAGGTGAGTTTTGCAACGCTCCTTCCAGTTGGAATCCATGCAGTTCAGGTGGACGTTCGCTTGGTTTGAAGAGATAGCCTCCGACTGGTTTGTAGACGAGATTTGTCTCGGCCCTGAGATTTCGGCATTTGGCACGCATGTCTGCGTTACTCTGGCATTCCGAGACCTGGTCTGCGCCATCCTCAGCAGACCCTCTAAGGATTTTTCCTCGGACAAGAGAAACTCAAAGGGGCTTCAGGTTATTGAATTCGCAAGTCGTCAGAACACTCGCCAAAATAAGACATTCCTTGAGGGTGTCTTCCGTATACAGGCCGTCGAACAATCGACGGTACTTTGCAAATCGCTTGATAGCGCGCTCAGCATAGTTGTTATTCCAAGGAACGCCGTCGTAATCAAGGCATGCGAACATCTTGGCGCCGGTCTTCTCAAACCGTTGTTTATAACCGTTCGCAACCGGCGAGTTTAAGTCTCGCAACTGTACGGAATCCAGGAACCTGCTCACGCTCTTTTTGTGCTTTTGCAGATGTCGCTTCTTCAAGCCGAAGCGGTCAACGGATTGGATAATTGGCTTTAATAAATCGCTAAACTCTTGGGCCATACTTTTCAGTTCGTCGTCCAATGAATTTTTCAGCAGGTCGTCGTCGATATCCCGCACGAAGTGAACGAGACACTTTTGCTGCGGACAAGGCAGCGAGTCATAGACGGCGTAGAAATCAGACACTAAAACGTCAAAAAACTTGAAGCTTAGAGCGCCTGACGTTCTGCCTGCTCTGTTTATTTTTCGATCCGATAAAAGTGTCGGATGTTGTGGTGATCATCCGACACTTTTATCGAAGGCCGCGGAGTTGACTCTCCAAACCGAATTCTCGTTCGAGAGCAGGAATAAGTCTGAGGCAGGTGAAATGGCGTCTTTGGCGAGTGTATTGGCGTGTTCCGCTAGTGACCGGTCGGCTCCATGGGCTCTACACTCGAAATGAAGGAAAGGAGGGTGAAGCAAATGTCAGGAACGATAGTGATGACGTCTGAGGATGTTCGGATGGTGTCACCGGCGCTCGACCGTTACACACAAGGCACTCTTCTGAGCGATCTATGGAAGCGTCCGGATCTATCGCCACGAGATCGCAGCATTGTTACCGTAGCCGCGCTGATCGCTCGAAATCAGACGATCGAGATGCCAAACCACTTCAACCTTGCCCTCGATAACGGCGTCAAGCCAAGTGAGATTTCGGACATCATCACGCATCTCGCGTTCTATTCCGGCTGGGCGAATGCCATGTTGGCAATCGCGGTCGCGAAAGGCGTTTTCGTTAAACGTGGAATCACATCGGATCAACTTCCACCAGCATCGGGTGAGCTTCTTCCTCTGGATGAGGCTGCCGAGGCGCAACGTGCGGCTCGTGTTGAGCAGGATGTCGGTCCGGTAGCTCCGGGCGTTGTGCAATACACCGGCGAAGTGCTTTTCCATGACCTTTGGCTACGTCCGGCCTTGGCGCCTCGCGACCGGAGCCTGGTTACTGTCAGCGCCTTCATCGCTTCAGGCCAGATCGCCCAAATCACATATCACCTCAATATGTCGAGATACCATGCTTGTCCGCGAATTCCTGTTCAAGAATTTCGTTCCGTTCACCTCGTACGATTCCGCCTCCGATAAGGGACAAGAGTTGATGGCAGACTGGGGATCTCCACAAAAATCGCCGGTTATCGAATTCGGCGACGGACGCCGCTTAATCAATCCCGGCCTTCGCGAACTGGCGGCGAGCGCCGGCGTGTGGCGGAATTGTCCGCCGGGGCCGGTTGATCTGGCGATTATTGGCGCCGGACCGGCCGGAATGGCTGCGGCTGTCTATGCTGCCTCCGAGGGTGTCTCGACAATCGTGCTCGACCGGTTGGGACCCGGCGGTCAGGCCGGCGGCTCGTCTAAGATCGAAAACTTCATGGGTTTTCCGAGCGGGCTTTCCGGCACCGAATTGGCGACACGGAGTGTGCTTCAGATGCTCAAGTTCGGCGCGAAGATGGTCGCGCCCGTCGTTGTCGAGCGGATCGAGCCGCAAAACCGGCCTTCCTCGCAATCGAGGACGGCCTGACCGAATAATCAGCAACCCCTGACAGGTCGCTCTATCAGAAGGTGAGTCGTGCACCGAACTTCACGAACGCGGACCGCAGGATCGACGCCGGTGTCAACCACGCGGGCCCATACACCGTCGTGTAGCTCAGGACGGGACTCGTGTTGAAGGCGTTGTAGAAGTCGGCCAGGACTTCAACGCGGTACCTTTCGAATTGCACACCCTTGCTCAACCGGAGGTCCAACTGGTTCACGCGGTCGGCAAACAGCCGGCCATCAATACTTTTCGTGGCTCGCGCCGAAGCCGTCAGAATCGCTTCTAAATGGGTCAGTTCCGCGCTCAAAACACGCTCATCCGGATGGAAGTTCAGATCGTCGCGAGATCTGTTTAGCAATCCAAATTTACTCTTGTAATCGCGCGGCAAGAGTCGGCCAAAGCCCTTAAGTCATTCAAACATCGGCAATGCAAGCTCCGTGATGACTATCACTCTCTCGAAGAACCGCAGAACTGGCGTCCTCATCCTTATGTATAAGGTTGCGAGAGGTTCTGCTCCACAGTGCCACGGGCACACCAGATCTTCTCCTTTTGCTTTGGTTTCTATGTGAGTTCGTTCTCGCGTTTGGTTATCGTGGAGTGAGATTGACGAAACCTGTTCTGATAGCCTAGGTTTTCTGAAAACTGCTCAGGCTCTAGTGGTGGAACAGTCGCGAGAAAAAGAACTGTTTCCGAGCCTGAAATGGCACAGGCTCCTCCACTTTCAGCGATCGGCCCTCCACGACCGCGAGCGGATTGTCATACACCAAACGCCAGGCCGCTCCTTCACCAACGATCCTGGCAGCGGCATCGCGGCCGCGGCTTAGGATAGGAGGCCGCTTCGAAGGGCGATGCGCGTCGGTGGCCAAGAAATGCACACAGTGGTGTTGGAGTAATGTTTCGGCACACTTTTTGGCCGAAGTCCCGAATTCGCCGGCAATACTCATCGCGGTCACCTGGATAAGGACGCCACGCGTCACGTACTCGGCGACGAGCGAAGGCTGCTTTTGGATCTGAATATTCCTTTCTGGGTGAACAAGAATGGGATGTATTGCCTGAAGCTGCAGTTTGTAAAAAATCTCGTCTGCCCCAACCGGCACTGTAACCTGCGGGAACTCCACTAAAAGGTAATTGCATCGGTTTATTGTTGTCACGCGCTGCGATTTGGCCTGTTCGGCAAGGTCGTGGGTGACGTGAGCTTCGCTGCCGGGAAGGATTCTAAGCTTCGCAGCAACGGCTGCCTGCAGAGCGTTCACCTGATCGATGACTTCAGCGGGTTCCGGATCGTCCGAAAGACCTTTAAACACGTGCGGCGTAGCAACGATCTGCTCGATTCCGTCGGCGGCTGCGATCTCAGCCATTTCCAAAGATTCTTCGAGAGTGCGCGCCCCGTCGTCGATGCCCGGCAGGATATGCGAATGAATGTCGATCATAAGCCTTGCGAGCCTACCTCAATCAGACTGGAATGGTCCAGCGGTAGGTAGAAGAAATCCAACCGATATGTGTTTTCTGGTAAGCTCCGCGATGGCCCTCAGCACCTCTACGGCAAAAAAAGGGGTTCATCATTGCCATATGATTTTCTCCAAAAACAAGCCGGAGGCACCCTCTGTTGCGCGATATTTCCAACGGGGGACCAGCGCTCTCCCTTATCTTTCCCGGACGATTCAGCTCATTTGGCGAGCTGCGCCGCAATGGTCGTCGGTTTGGATTCTTCTTCTTTTCGTGCAGGGATTCCTTCCAGTGACTATCGTCTATCTGACCCGGCCGCTCGTGAACGGAATCGCCGCAGCCGTTGCCCGAGGCGGCGGTTGGGGGCCGATATTTTGGCCTGCGATCCTCATGGCCGCGGTGCTGATCTTGAGCGAGCTGCTTCGAGGCGCCACGCAATGGGTTCGCACGATCGAATCGGAGCTCGTGCGGGACCACATCACGTTGCTTGTTCTCGACAAATCTGTTGAAGCGGATCTGGCCTTTTACGAATCTCCAGAGTTTTACGACCATCTCCATCGTGCGCGATTGGAGGCCAGTCACCGGCCGATAGCATTGTTGGAAACACTGGGCAGCCTGCTGCGGAATGGTGTCACGCTCGCCGCGATGCTTTTTGTTGTGATCAGTTATGGTTTATGGGTACCCGTGGCGCTGATAGCGAGCACGGCCCCGGCATTTGCCGCCGTCTTGCGTAACGCCGTCCGCGAACATGAATTCCGCATCCGCGCCACTCCCCTTGAGCGACGTGCCTGGTACAACGAGTGGCTGATGACCACAGGCGAAGCCGCTTCCGAAGTACGGCTATTTGCGCTCGGTGACTACTTGAAGGCCGGATATCAAAATCTGCGAAAGCAGCTTCGACGCGAACGCCTCGATTTGCTCCGCGCTGAAGGTGCCGCCCAGGCGTTCGCCGCGCTTTCCGGGCTTGGTATAACCGGCGCGGCGATGGTCTGGATGGTATCCCGGACAATTTCCGGACAGATTTCTCTGGGTGATCTCGCTCTGTTCTATCAAGCGTTTCAGCAAGGCCTGAATCTGGCGCGAGTGTTGCTGGAAAATGTGGGCCAGCTCTATCAAAATTCACTGTTCCTGGGAAATCTTTTTGAATTTTTAGAACTCGAGCCGCAAGTTGTCTCGCCGCGAAACGCCGCGCCGGCCCCAGCATGTCTTCATACAGGCATTCAGTTTCAGAACGTTATGTTTCGTTATCCCGGCAACGGCAAGACCGCGCTTTGCGACTTCGAACTCACGATTCCGGCTGGAAGGCTGGTTGCGATCGTCGGACCCAACGGGGCAGGCAAAAGCACGCTGGTCAAGCTGATCTGCCGTTTTTACGATCCCGACAGCGGTCGGATCACCATGGATGGCATAGATCTGCGGGATTTGTCGGTAGAGGAGCTGCGCAGGCGGATAGCGGTGCTCTTCCAGCAGCCGGTTCACTACAATGCAACCGTCCGGGACAATATCCGGTTCGGCGATTTGTCGCGCAATCATTCCTCGGATGCAGTGCAGCGTGCCGCCGTCAGTGCAGGTGCCGAGCCTTTCATCGATCGGCTTCCTGCCGGGTATGACAATATACTTGGATATTGGTTCGAAAAAGGCGCCGAGCTAAGCGTCGGCGAATGGCAGCGCATCGCTCTGGCCCGAGCGTTTTTCAGACAGGCGCCTATCATTCTCCTGGATGAGCCGACGAGCGCGATGGATCCCTGGGCCGAAGCCGATTGGCTCCGGCGATTTCGCGACCTGGCGGCTGGAAGGACAGCGATTTTGATCACGCACCGGTTCACGACCGCCAGGCTCGCCGATGAAATTCACGTGATGGAGGATGGCCGAATCATCGAATCCGGATCGCACCGGGACTTGATTGCGCGAGGCGGCCGCTATGCCGAATGGGGAGCGTTGCAAAAACTCCCATGAGCGGCCGCGAATGCAAGCCCGGCGCGAAGCGCAAGCGCGATAGCGCGCAGCCTCAAGAAACGACGCAGCCAAAAAATGAATTGACGCGCGAGCCGCAATTCCTGCTCGCCGCCGTCCGCCGTTTTCTCGGTTCTGAAGCCGCGCTTCCGGATACCGCAGGCATCGACTGGCCAGTGCTCCTGCAACTGTCTGATGCCCATGCAGTTACGCCGATGCTCTATTCAGCGCTGCGCGACGCACCGATACCCCAGAGTTTCGCCGAGCATTTGCGTTCGAGGTTTGAGAACTCCGTCCGCCAGAGCCTCGCTCAAAGCGGCGAACTGGCGCGGCTGGCGGAATTGTTCGAGAAACATCGAATTTCATTCGTGGCGCTGAAAGGTCCGATGCTCAGCCAATACCTGTACGGGATGCTCGGGACGCGAAGTTCCGGCGATATTGATGTGCTCGTGCGGCCGGAAGATATTCCGCGGATCCGTAACCTTCTTGTTTCGGAAGGATACTGTCTCACCAGTACGCTGCATTGGAATTCGGATTTAGCGTGCTTGCGCTCGCGCGACGAAGAGATCCACTTCGATAGCCCGCGGAACGTGAGCATCGACCTGCATTGGCGGTTGATGCCGCGGTATTCCGCGAGCGTATTCGACTGCCTGACGGGATGGGAATCCTTGAGAACGCTTCCGCTGGCGAGGCGCGAAATTCAAACGCTGGCAGCCGAGCCGCTGTTGCTCTTTCTGTGCGCTCACGGCGCGAAGCACATGTTCGAAAGGCTTGGCTGGATCTGCGACATCGCCCGATTTCTCCAGGTCACGCCAGATCTTGATTGGGCTGGTATCCGGGCTCAATCGCGCCGAGCCCGGGCGCTGCGCCAATTATCGCTTGGGGTGCATCTGGCGGCTGGACTGCTTGGCGCGCCGGCTCCTGAACTGGAACACGATTTGCAAGTGGAGCGCCTCGCGAAGACAGTTGAAGACCGCCTGTTGGCTGGTGCCACGCCTCCGGCGGAGGCCGCCGAGTCCACGCGTTACTCTCTGCGGTTGCTGGAGACCTCAAGTCAGCGACTGCGCTATCTCGCCGGTCTGTATGTAACACCCTCGGAGGCAGAATACCGAGCGCTGCGGCTTCCGCCGTCGCTGTTCTTTTTGTATTACCCATTCCGCCCAATTCGACTGCTTTGGAAGCACGCAATCCGTCGCTTGAAGGTATCGAGCTGTGGCCATAGACTACGCACGTGATTGAAGTGCCTCGGAAGGGGACAGAGTCCCATGTCATTATTTTTGCTCTCATTGGTATGCTCATCGCTGCATTCGGTGTTCGTCTGGGCGTGCGTATTGCCTTCGGCGAAGAATACTTTTGGACGAATAGCTATTCCGCTTACTACGATCTTGCGTTGAATGTTATTTCCGGCAAGGGTCTGTGCTTCGAGACCACCTGCGCATGGTGGCCGCCGCTTTATCCGCTGTTTCTGGCTTTCACCGCCCTTTTTGGTAAGCACTATCTTTTGATTGTCGTGCCGCAAGCACTTATTGGCACCGGAACAGTATTGCTCGCATTTCTCATCGGAACAGAGATCTTCGGAAGCAGGGTAGGGTTGGTTGCGTCCGTTATCACTACGTTCTACCCGTATTACGTCATGCATGATACGGCGTTGCAGGAGACGGGCATGGTCACTTTTGTCGTGGCTCTCTCCATTTGGCTCCTGGTCCGTGCGGCGCGATTGAATCGGAGACGCGATTGGTTTTCAGCAGGCTTGGCGTTAGGAGCCATCGCGCTAACACGTGCTTCTACGGCGTCCTTCATTCCGCTTGCGTTAGTGTGGACGGCCTGGATTGGCGCGCCTGGCAGCATTGGACAAAGGCTGCACAAGACTGTATTGATCGTACTGGCATTGAGTCTGACGGTCAGTCCATGGCTCATCCGCACCTGGCGAGTGAGCGGAGCGCCCGTGCTTAGCTCGCAAACGGGGCGGGCTCTATGGATTGGAAATAATGCAGAAACCTTCTCCTTCTACCCATATCAGAGTATCGACCTCAGCGCGGCCGCTGCGGCCGAGAGGCTTTCTCCTGAGGACTGGGCTGAGCTCAAACGCGTATCCGGAAACGAAATCCAAACGAGCCGCTGGTTCGCGGTAAAGGCGGTTACGTTCATGCGAGAGCATCCGTCGCTCATACTGCAACGGTCTTTCCGAAAATTGCTGGCAGGATTCTCCTGGAGACTAAACCCGCTCCGTGAGCCGCTTGTGCAATGGAGCTATTTCGCCTTCTACGCTCCAGTGTCCATCCTGGGTGCATTCGGAATGTTCGTGGCTCGACGAAGGCGAGAAACGCTGTTAATCATTATGGCTTTTATCTCGTTCATCGGCGTGACCGCCGTGTTCTGGGCGCACACAAGCCACAGAACATACCTGGACATCTATCTCATCATCTTCGCCGCGGCCGTCCTCGATAGAACTATTGGTCTATTGGATCCGATCCGGCGCGCGTGATAGCCTCCCCCCGCAAAGAAGGAACTGTTGCCTGAGATGGGACGGATTCGCCAATTTTTGCGGCTGATGCCGGGGGAGCGCTCGCTGTTTCTGCAAGCGGCTGGCCTGGTGATAATGGTTCGCATGGGGTTGTGGCTGCTTCCTTTTCGAGCGTTATGGGTTTTACTCCACCGGCTTGCCCGGCGGAATCTCGCGCCCCAATTGGCCGCCATTTCCGTGAGGTATTTGGCTTGGGCGGTGCAGGCGGCCTCCCGCCGCGTTCCGGACGCCAGTTGCCTCACACAGGCTCTGGCGCTGCAATGCCTGCTGGCGCAGGCTGGACACGAATGCTCGGTCCACATTGGCGTGGCAAAGGATGCTGGGCGCAGCTTTGAATCCCACGCCTGGCTGGAATGCCGCGGAGAGATCCTTGCCGGAGACAACGGCGATCTGGAGCGGTATACGCCCATCCTGGTGCTTTGTGCAGGAGAGAAATCATAGCGACGCCGCATCGTCGTGATCCGGTAGGTATTTGCTCGCGAAGCCATCAGCCGAGCTGATCCGGCCGCAGAATTGGGCCCGCATCTTCGGAACCCCTGAGCTGAGCGAGGACTACGAGTCTGCGTGATCATCCAATCATTGGCTGTACTTCTCGGCGAGTTCAGTGATTTTGGTTAGGGCATCTCGCTGACAACGAAAGCGTGACGGGAAGCGTTTGCCCACAACCTGAGCGATTTCTTCATTACGTCGTGTTCCGTCCATCAATTGAAGAATCTGAAGATCGATTTCACCATCCTCTTTCAGGTTCGGCCGGTACGTTCCGGCGCGCTTGCGTAGTTGGAAGGGCGACCGCGGCTCTCCGAAGAATGTGGACTGGCGGAAATGGGCCTTGGGTCGTGCGCGGTCGTCCGTATATACGCGCGTTTCCCAACTCCACACGTAATCGCGACCAACCAGGTCCGCACGCAAATCGATTGATACGGCCTCATTCAGGGCTAAAACCACAGGAGAAGGCCACGGGAAAAAAGCTGAACCATAGATCAGTTCGGGCTGCCCTGGGGCGTTGGAGAATTCGATTCCATCGTCCAAGACGGCGTCAAACCAGAGAACGAACCCATGCCCGGTACCTGGGCGTTCAATCTCAAAGGTCATTGCCGCTGAAACATCAGGTGACTCGACGGTACGGTAATCAATCGTTGCCCAGCAGTTGGGTTTGGTGAGCAGTTGCTCGGGCGTTGCCCGTGCTTTCGCCCATACATTCGTGACAATCCGCGACGCTGCGTCCATGTTCAAATCGAAGCGCTCCCGTGCCCACGGCTTCATCAATCGGTCATAGTGCTGCGGCATCTCCACAACGGAAGCCCAGAGGACATCCCGCTTGGGAATGAGACTCCCGCCTGGTGCAAGCAGACGACAGCGCGCATCAATGATCGAGGGAATGTGTTGTTCGAACAGCGGCAGGACGCCGCGCAAATCGGTAACGATGACGTCGGCTTTTTCCGGGAGAAGACTGACCTCCGTCGAGAACGCTTGCATAAAGTGGACGCGCTCGGCAAATCCATTCGCGCGAGCAGCCTCCTCGGCTACAGCAATCGCGCCGCTTGGCTCGATAGCGTAAACCTTACGGGCGCCGTACTGGCACGCAATCAGACTCAGTGTCCCGGTACCCGCGCCGATGTCGAGTACGACGGAATCGGGACTGATCGCATGCAGCAAAGCGCGAGAGTAAGCCCGCATGCGGCATTGGTCCGCGATCATCTGCCCATAACCTGCAATGCTATACATGCATGTTCAGCGAAGTTTCCGTCGAAGAAATCCAGGACGAACCGATCTCCCAGCGGACTCGCCAGGGGGACAAGAGATCGCAGCTAGTGTTCTCGAACCATAAGGAACGCATCCACAGAATAAAATCACACGTGGCTCATATTCGGCGAGGCCTGTCCCCCGTCTGGGTTGCCCATGTTACCGACGTTTTGGGTGATCTCTCGCAGGTCGCCGTAAGTTAGCAGTTGCGGCTGCACATATCGCTTCCTGCTGCCTGCCCGGTCGTGTTCATCATATGTTTTATCTGACGAGTTCATTGTCGAGTTCCTCCTTAAAGAGTTCAAGGGGCTTCCGTCGCAAATGCCGTAACCAATAGTTCAATGCTAACGGCCGGAAATTGACTTGAGAAAGTCCCGCATCCGTCGGTACGCGGTCGAAGTTCACGTACTCAGCGATGGCGGGAACTGGAAACAAAGACCGTACGCCCTGTTTGTACGCCGCTTCCCCGATAGGGTCGCCAGTTAATGGTGACTTCGGGCGCCGCAGGACGGAAAGCGGGAGTTGCCCCCGCATCGAGCGACGTTCTAAGTACTTTGCCCTGCACCACGGGATGGCGGGAACAGCGAGCATATAGCGTAGCAGTCGCAGATCCACAAAGGGGTGGCGGACTTCAAACGGAGTTGCCGTTTGTTCCGCGTCCAGTTGGCTGAATAGAGCTTCCCATAGCGGTGAGTGGAATGACCGATAAGCAGCCGGACGTACGGGATGACGCGCTGCCGGCGCGGCCTGGCGTTCCTGTTCTCCCCACCGCTCGCGGAGCATCATGCGAGATTCGAAGCTCTCATTAAACCACTCTGGGAAGAGTAGGCGCCACGGGCCCTTTGTCCAATCCTTGATCATCCGCGGGATCGTCGGAATCAGGGGAACCCGCCGATGTCGGATCATATGCGCACCAATATCGGCGAGGAGGCGCGCGAACCTCCGCTGCCGGAGCAAATGAGACAGGTACGGCTTCCATTCATAAAGGAGGGCATTATCCGGACCTTCCCCATAGAGCACAACACGGCTATGTGCGGCGACAGTTTGGTACTCTGCCCGATCCGCCGCCAGATTTGTCGGACTTGCGATTGGCTCTGGAGTGTGAATCGTGGTCTTATCCCAATCGGGATCAATCAGGGGCGCGGTACGGTTGCGAAAGTGAATTGGAATTCGCAGTTGCTCAGCAACCAGCCCGGCATAATAGCCCTCATTCTTGTCGTACCCATCGATGACTGTGGTAAACGCATGCACTTCAGCATCCGTCAATCTGCCGCGGAGAATCTTGCATGCGGTCGCCGCGAGTGCAGGGGAATCCAGACCACCGCTCATGAAGATCGCGATCTTTTTCATGCGAAGTCGATCGCTCACTGCCGCATCAAGCAACTCTTTAAATTGGTCCGTGTAGTCATCGGCGCGCTTGAAGTAAATTGGCTCATCGATTGGCAGCGTCCAGTAGCAACCCTTGTGCATCCCGGCGCCGGACCATGTAGCGCGGTGCGCCGGAGGTATCCGTTTAATGTCGGCGAATGACGTCGTGTTCGGATCCTGGTTCAGATCGAACAGAAGAAAGTCGGCGATTGCCAGATCGTTTAGTTTGTCCGAGACTGCCGGATGCTGGCGTACGCAATCCAGCGTATTGCTGAAAATGAGGGTTGCGCCGAGATCCGCATAAAAGAAGGGCTTCACTCCCAACTGATCGCGCGCGCAGAACAGGCGCCGGCGAGGGCCATCCCAAACGGCAAAAGCGAAATCACCGAGCAAGTGTTCGAGGCAGTCCTCACTCCAGACGCGATAAGCGCGCAGCAACAGCTCCACATCCGTGACGCCGTGCTCAGTGAATTCGCCGCGAGCCGCGAGCTTCGCGATGAGGTCCTCCTGCGCATCCACGCGCGCATCGGCCACGATCCAGACGCGGCCGTCCAGCGTGAACGGCTGCTGTTCGTGCTCGGACTCAACGGTCGTCCTGAGCAGCGTGTGGCCGAATCCGACATTGCCCTCTATCCAGATCCGCTGTGCGTCCGGGCCGCGGAACGTCATGAATTTCGTCATGGCTGTAAGTAGGCCGCGGTCCACAGGAGCGCCGTCGAGGTTAAGGATGCCCGTAATTCCGCTCATCGAGGCATACCGGACGTGGAAAGCTCACCGGGACCAAGCTCGATCAATGACTGTTCCAAGAGTTTATCGATAAATTCATTCAACTCCCGCTCGAGGCGCGCCGGTTCCACATCGTATTCCTCGAGCAGGGAATCGTAAGCGAGTTGTATCGACGGCGATTCGGTCAGCAGTAACCACATGCGCGTGCCCATAGCATCGAGACCGAGATACAGCTCCGTTTTGAGGTTGAGCATGACCGCTTCTTCGCCCATTACCTGGAACAGCCATGCCAGAGCCTCCAGTTGCTGCGGCTTCAACTCAGCGAGAATCGCTTCACGCGCTGACGGAAGCTCACTGAAATTTCTTGGAATCGAGAGCTTTCGTATCGGCATGAGGCGAACGAGGCGGGAAGCTTCGGTAAACTGCCGCTGCAGGCGCGCGCCATCCGTGATCCTGTAATTGAACGTATTCTTCACCAGTTCGAGAAACGCCTCACGCGGAGACAGCGGCTTCAAGCGAACCGGCTGTCTGCGGAAAACTTCCCGCGGGGACGCCAATGCAAATATCGCCTTCACGGATACTGGCAACGAACAACTGCGCCGCCTGTCCAGAGGCAAAATCAACTTTTGCGTATCGCGATTCATTGGAATGCCATCTGCCGCAGTTCCAAGAAACCGGCGAGCTGTTCTGGGGAACAGCTTAATTCGTGGCGGACCGGGATACGCGAAGAGACGGCCATGGGTTTCTCGTAGTATCAAAAGGTCATCGGTAAGCAGCTGATAACCAGCGCTAATAAACGAAGCCGCGAGCGTCGATTTTCCAAAACCGCTATCGCCCAGGAACACGACAGCCTCGCCATTTACGACGACCACCGTTGCGTGGATAGGCTCAAAAGCCTGACCGACGAGCGCGTACGAGAGCGCCTGCCCGAGCATATACACTTCAAAAGATTCGCATGTCGCTCGGTCAAATTGGCGGCAGGACATGCGGCGGCCATCGCCGGAAATGAGGAACTCGCCGACATGTTCCCAGCGCATGTAACTCGATCCATCTGCAAGGCGGCCGATCTGATACCACGACCCGGATGCCTGCTCGAGGGAAACGCCTGCGATGGCGTCCGAAAAAAAGGACGCCGGCGCCATTCGAAGGTCGATCTCCGCAAGGCCGCCGTAACCGCGCACCGGTAACGAAAGCGGAATTCCGCTGTGCAGACTAATGCCGTAAACGTAATACGTGTGTGGAAAATTCTCCATGAGGCGCGTTCTACGCGCACCAGACATTAGAAGGTGCTGATCGGCCGAACAATAGCCGAAAAGTTCTATTCAAGTAGAACCGCGAATCTATTGCTCGCCGGGCCGTGGCCCTCTAATGTCGATGTTCCGCCGGATGGCTGGATCACAGTTCTGTGACTTCTACTGCGGTAGCTCGTCTGGATGAGGCTGGTTGGGATGAAAACAATGATCGAAGTTGACGCGCCGGCGGACAGAACTATTGCCGATCGCCTCTCGTGGTTTGCGGTCCGGACGAAGACAACGCATGAGAAGCGCGTGGCGTCTTTATTGAACTACCAGGATTACGAGTGCTTCCTGCCGCTTTATACGTGCAGACACTGCTGGTCGGATCGGATCAAGGAAGTGCAACTGCCATTATTTCCTGCATATGTCTTCTGCCGGTTTAACGTTCATGCGCGCGGCCCGATCCTAAAAACTCCAAGCGTGATCGGCATCGCTGGAATCGCCGGCAAACCGATACCTGTTGACAATAACGAGATTGCCGCCATTCAGCGCATCAATGGCTCCGGACTTGGTGTTTCGCCACATCCGTTTTTGCAGATAGGACACCGAGTGCGGATCGAAGGGGGTCCGCTGGAAGGACTGGAAGGGATCATTGACGATGTGCGGCGACGCAACCGCTTGATTGTTTCGGTCGGTCTGTTGCAACGGTCGGTCGCGGTACAGATCGATACCGGATGGGTTACGCCAATCTCCCCACCCGCAAATCCCAGTCCGTACCACAAACCAGTATGGTTGCCACTGTGATCGTCCAAGCGCTGTTCGGCATTGCTCTGATGTTTGTGCTGCTTCAGTTGCTCAAACAACAAGGGCGCATTCTGCTCCGGCTCGACAACCTGGAACGGGTCACGGCAAGCCCGGCCCCCGCGGTTCGAACCCGTCCGCTGAGTGAAAGCCGGATCGTGCGCGATGGTCTGAAGGCAGGAACTCCGGCGCCTGGCTTCAGCCTGCCCGAGATTAACGGTGGAACGGTGTCTCTCGAGCAGTTTCGCGGCCGCAAGGTGCTGTTGGTCTTCTCGGACCCGCAGTGCGGCCCCTGCGACATGGTGGCGCCGGACTTGGTGCGGTTCCATCGCAAACACGGCAACAACGGTCTGGCGGTCCTCATGGTCGGACGCGGGGATCGAGAAGAGAACAAAAAAAAGGCGATGCAACACGGAATCCTTTTCCCTGTGGTTCTCCAGGAAAAATGGAAATTGTCTCGGCAATATGGAATTTTCGCCACCCCGGTCGCGTTTCTCATCGGTAAGGATGGCGTCATCGTAGGAGATGTTGCAAAGGGCTCCGATGAAGTCATCGCGTTGGCCCGCGAAAGCGCCGGGTCAAATTAAGGAGAGCATATGGACAACTTTTTCGATAACTTCTGCCGCATTCTGGCCACACCCATGCCTCGCCTGCGCGCGTTCAAGTTGATCGCAGGAGCATTGGTGGCCGCGGTTCTGGCTCCTTTCGGATTCGCACAAAACAATAATTGCGGTACGGTTAACTGCACGAGCACCCAAAAATGCTGCAACATCGGGAGCGCGTATTGGTGCTGTCCAGGGGGCTACACTTGTGGTACGACTAACGGCACGTGCACCTACACCCAGCCACCCCCATCGCCCACTGCGCCTTAGTCCAAGACGTCCGCCTCAAATGCGACTCGATCTGCCGCTCAAAAGTCCGGTAGCGCGGGCGGCGGCCGCCGCCGCGCTTATTGGCACATGCGGCTGGCTGCTGTATCTGGTCCTGGGTGATTTCCTTATCGGCGCACTGATCGATGAACGGATCCGAATGACGGCCGACGCGGATCTGGCTTCTTTTATCACCGCTCCATTCAGAGATGACCGGGTTGGCGTCAATCCGGCTATAGTTGCCGTCGCTGCGCGCCATTTTCCGAATTCGCCCCGTCTTTACATGAGGCTCTTCAGGTTCGAAACATCCAGGCCGGAGATTGGCGACTGGCGGCCCGCCGAGTTTCACGCGCTGCGCGCCATGCATCTTTCCCCACATGACTACAGACCGCGCTTGCAGTTGGCGTTGATCGAGAAATACAAAGGAGACCTTCCGGCCGCGGAAGAATCGGCGCGTATCGCAGTCAAGCTGGCGCCGAATGATCCCGAAGCGCACTACCAACTCGGAACGATTTTGTGGAGTCGAGGAAACGCTGCCTATTCTTTCAAAGAGTTTCGCGCGGCGATTTCCTCGGATGCCGCATATCTCGCGACAGTCTTGTACCCGCTGTGGGGAGACACGAACGAAAACGCGGATGCACTGCAGGCAAGCATTCCGGACAAACCGAAAGAGCGGCTTGCGTTGGCACGTTTTCTGCTCGAGCAATCGCGGCCCATGGAGTCCGCTGCCGTGTTCCGTCAAATCGATCCTGTAGCAGTCCTCCGTGATCCGCAAAGCGCGCAGTATTTGGACAGTCTCATCGCTGCCGGACATGTAACACTTGCCTACGAACTGTGGCTCTCGCTGGTTCAGCATGGCGAAGCGCCGGAAGAGAGATCAAACGCGATTTGGAATGGCGGATTTGAGAGCGATGTTCTCGTCGATTTTAGCCAATTTGATTGGTCGATCCAGCCGAGCAAGTATGCCAGAGTATCGATCGACACCAGCATCGCACACACCGGCAGGCGCTCGTTGAGAATCGATCTTCTCGGACATGAGACAACCCGTCTGGAAGATGAAATCAAACAAGTCGTTCTGTTTCACCAGGGCAAGCGGTACCGGCTGCACTACCACGTCAGGACGGAAGATCTGATTGCCCCAGAAGGCCCACGCATCGTGGTGAGCAACAGAACCTCAAACCAATGGCTCGCCGCGTCGGATCCGGCGCCCCAAGGGTCTCACGACTGGCAGCAGGAAACGCTCGAATTTACTGCCTCCGATAGCCCACTTGTCATTGCAATCAAACAACGGCCCAGGTTCAGTTATGAACCTTCCTCGCACGGTACGATCTGGTTCGATGATTTCGAGATTCGAGAGATTCCCTAACTCACTTTGTGAGTATCTCGACAAGTCCATTGCCTTGGGACTTATGGTGGCGCTGTTCTTCACGACTCTGGCGCATGGCGCGGTTGAGCCCTGGTCGGCCGGGTTGTTTGAATTGATGCTGACTCTGATGCTGCTCTTATGGGGCATCAAAGCCACACTCAACCGAAGTCTGGAGGTGACGATTCCCACCGCAGCGCTTCCGATCGCAGCGCTGCTGGTGCTGGCAATCGTCCAGAGCATATCGTTCACGGCCGGCAACGGCCAGAGAGTGAGCCTGTCGATGGACGTGGAAGCGACGCGTCATGCAGCGATCGGGCTCTTTTTTTTGACCTTCGCATTTATCGCTGCGGCGAATTTCCTGGTCACCCGTGACCGCCTCTTCCTACTAGCCAAAGTTCTCACTGTCTTTGGAGCGGTCCTGGCCGGCTTCGCGCTGATCCAACACTTCACCTGGAACGGCCGTATTTATTGGTTGCGGCTCACGAGGTACACGGCTTTCGGTCCTTTCGTGAACCGCCACTACTTTGCGGGCTACATGGCCATGCTGGTACCGATGCCGCTGGGGCTGATGCTGCGCATCGTGCGAGGCCAGGCGCGGCTGTTGTACGGATTTGCTGCAACGTTGATGGGAACGGCCGCGGTCGTTTCCAATTCTCGCAGCGGCGTGATCAGTCTGGGCGCGTCGATGGTGTTGATGATGATTGTGAACAGGCGATCCCGCCGGTTGAATCGAATGAATGATCCGGCGGCGCAGGGAGGGTGGCGCTTTTTGAGAATTGGCCCAATCACCGCCGTAGCGTTGGCGATGATTGCCGGCGTGATCTGGATTGGCGCCTCCGGAATCGTCGAGCGTTTCGGCGACGCGCTCGATGAACAAGTCAGCTTCGGTACTCCAGACGTGGGCCGCACAACGATCTGGCGAGACACTGTGAATATGATTCGCCACCATCCGGTACTAGGCGTAGGCTTGGGCGCCTACGAAACAATCTACCCGGCTTACCAGACCATGTCCGCTTCGTTGCGGGTCGATTACGCACACAATGATTACCTGCAGATCCTGGCCGATACCGGCATCGTTGGAGGAGCCATTGCCGGCTGTTTCATCGTCGTCATCCTTTTGGCAATGTACCGCGGCGTCCGTTCTCGAGATCCCCTCTGCGCGGGCATGGCGCTGGCCGCCGGCACCGGCATTGTCGCGGTGCTCATCCAAAGCTTGTCCGATACGGATCTGCAAATTCCATCGAATGCCTTGCTATTTCTGGTCCTCTGCGCAGTAGTGGCGCGTACGGGAGAAAACAATGAAAGCGTTTCTGGCCCTTCTACTCATCGGATTGGCATCGCTTACCGTGAACGCGTCTGAGGCGCAGCAGAATGCTTCGCGCGAGGCGGTTCCTCCTGCAAGTGCCCCTCACAACGAGATCGTTCTCCCCGATCAGGAATATGTCATCGGACCCAACGATGTTGTTGAGGTTTATGTATTGAAGATGCCCGAGCTGTCGCGCGAATACCGTGTCGGTGCGGAAGGCGCCATCGAAATGCCGTTCCTCGGTCCGATCCAGGCGGAAAAGAAAACTTCACGTGAATTATCGGCCGCGATTGCGAAGGGACTCCAGAGTGGTTACCTGGTCGATCCGCAAGTCTCCGTGATTGTCCGACAGGTGAACCGCCGTTATTTCATTCAGGGCGCCGTGCGGTCGGCCGGTGTTTACAACATTGAAGGCCGGCCAACGCTGCTGGAATTGATCAGCATTGCGGGAGGACTCAACCCGGCCTACGGCTCGACTGCCTTTATCATGCATAAGATTCCGCCGGCCCAAAAAGATGCCGAGGCGGTATACGACTTGAAGCAAGCCAATCTCAATGCGCTCCTTCGAGGCGATTTCGCTGAGAACGTGAGGATCGAGCCGGGAGACATTGTCCAGATTCCGCCTTCCGACGTCTTCTTCGTTGCGGGTGAGGTGAAAGCGCCCGGCTCGTTTCCGCTCAAAGAAGGAACAACGCTCCGGGTGGCTATTTCTTTGGCCCAAAATACGAGCGTGACCGCGGCGCCGGGAAAAGGTGTCATCTTTCGCGAAGATGGATCCAAAGAGAAGAAACAAATACCTGTCGATATCGCGGCGATCATGCGGGGACGAAATCCGGATGTCCCGATCATGCCCAACGACATCATTGTCGTTCCGAACAGCAAGACCAAATCTGCATTGGTGCCCATCATGAATTCCTTCGGAGTCAATATCGCTTATGGCGCGGCAAGAGTGCTCATTCCATAAATGCGCGTGCTTGAAAATTTGAGATAGTCATGTCCGAGCAAAAAATCAACCCCAACGTGTTGCCACCGGAGATCTCATCGCGAAATCTGCCGGCACGTCAGCCGCTCGGCCCAGCCTCCTTGGGAGATCCCAACCAAATCTGGGGTTACATACGCTCGGAAAATGTCAAGCTGCGCCACCTATGGCAGATCATCCGGAAGCGATTATGGCTTGTCACTGGAATTGCGGTCATTACCACAGTGGTTGTAACTCTCGATCAATTTCGAAATAAGCCCCTCTATCAGGCAACGGCCAGTATCGAAATCGGACGCGATAGCGGTATGCGCGTCAGGTCCAATGAAGTGCTCATCGATGACGAGGATCAGTTGGATGTGACGATGAACACGGCCGAAATCGAGCTCAAAAGCGGGCCGCTTCTGGAGGACGTGGTCGTTCAGTTACAGTTGGACAAGAACCCGGCGTTTCTCGACGTTACCAGCAGGAAAACACTATCCGAATCGCTCCATGACATTGTTGGCAGGATGCAGCGGAATCGCTCGCAGGCGCGCCCGGCGGTGTTTACGGCAACGCCGGTGCAGTCGAAGATCTCCGGGAGCCGCTCACCCGAGGAAGTGGAACGCCTGGCGCCGTATGTCGGAATTGTCGAAGGTTCCCTCCACACCCGGCCAATCCTGGACACACGTGTGATGACAGTTGCGTACGCGCATACGGATCCTCTATTGGCCGCCAGTATCACAAACGCCGTGGCTCAACGGTTCGTGGGAACCCGGTTCGAACAGAAGATCGAAAAGTTTACGAGCGCGTCGGAATGGCTCGACCGGTCTACTCGGGAGCTCAAAGCGAAAGTCGAACACGCCGAACAAGCGTTGGCCGACTACACAAGAAGGCACAGCATCTACGGACTGGAAAGCAAGAGTACGCCGACCACCGAAAAACTATACAAGCTGCACGATCAGGTTACGCGAGCCGAAACGGATCGTATTTTAAAAGAGTCCTTGCACGAACAAGTGCTCCAGGGAAAGATCACTCAGATTCCGGAAGCGTTTGCCGACACGCAGACGGCGAACTTGCAAAAAAAACTCGACGAGCTGTCCATTAAAGCCGCAGAACTGAGCGTCACCTACGGCCCCAAATATCCCCAGATGGCTGAAATCAATCAGCAGATGGCAGTGGTCCGCGATCAGATCGCGGCCAGCCGTAATCTGCTGGAGCAGAAGCTTCGTGCGGATTATGACCGCGCCATCCGTGACGAGCAGGCACTGACCGCTGCGCTTGGGGCCGCTAAAGGCGAGGCGGCAAAGGAGAACCAGGACGCTATCCAGTATAGTTTGCTCAAACAGGACGTCGACACAACCAAAGCTCTATATAACGACTTCCTGCAAAAAACGAGCCAGGCTTACCTCGAGGTAGCGCAACAGCACAGCAATATCCGGGTGCTCGCTCCCGCGCGTGTACCGAAATTACCCCTCGATCAGCACAGACAACGCACTATTCTGTTCACCATCGTGTTGGGTCTCGTTGGTGGGGCGGGATTGGCATGGCTTTTAGATCTTCTCGATGACTCGATGAGGAATATTGATGATGTGACCCGGTTCACGCAATTGCCGGCTTTAGCCGTCATTCCGACGATCGGATCCGCCACTTCTTTGCTTTACGGCCGCAAGAGAAAGAAACTTCCCTCAACCACTTCGTCCGGAGAAATTTCGAAGGCGCGGCTGCTGGAGTTCGATGGCCGCTCTTCGGCGGCAGAGGCCTATCGCGCGCTGCGCACCGGACTGCTGCTATCGAGCGCAGGTAGCCCGCCGAAAACGATCCTCTTGACGAGCGTGCGTAGTAATGAGGGAAAGACCACAACGGCCAGCAACATAGCGATTTCGCTCGCGCAGCTCGGAAGCTCGGTCTTATTGATTGATTGTGATCTTCGGAAACCATCAGCCCACACGGCGTTCAAGGTACCGCAAAGTCCAGGGCTATCCACTTGCCTCGCCCAGAATACTGATGTGAACGATGTAACGCATACCTTGATGGAAAATCTGCGTCTCATACCGGCCGGCCCAACGCCCCCCAATCCTGCGGACCTTCTGAGCTCGGAAAAAATGAAGCGTTTGATCGCACAAATGGCCGAACGTTACGATCACGTCGTTCTTGACACTCCGCCGCTTGGAAGTGTGACCGATCCGGTGATTCTGTCCACGATGGTGGATGGCGTGGTTCTGGTGGTTCATGCCGGGCGGACTTCCCGCAATGCCGTCCAGCGCGCCTGTTATGAATTGTCCGCGGTTGGAGCCCGGATTTTCGGAATCGTGCTCAACAACGTCAACATGAAACGCGAGGGCTACGCGGACTACCAGTACTACTACTACGGCTACGGCGAAGAAGAGAAATCCGAAAACTCTTGAACCCATGCACATCCTGGGAATCAACGCATACCACGCCGACGCATCCGCCGTGCTTCTCCGCGACGGGCAACTCATTGTCGCGCTGGAAGAAGAACGCTTCCGCCGCGTGAAGCACGTTGCCGGTTTTCCCCGAACTGCGATCCGCCGCTGTCTGGAAATGGGCGGAATTGAAGGCAGAGATGTTGACGCCGTCGCCATCAGCCGGAATCCGAGGGCCAACGTTCTCAAGAAAGCGGCCTTCGTAATCCGGCAACGGCCAGGACGCGATTTGCTCGGAAACCGGATCAATCACCTGCGCAAGGTCCGCGACACCAGGATTCCACTGGCAGAAACGCTCTCGGTTTCCATCGAGCAATTACCGAAAATGCATTTCATCGAACACCATCCCGCGCATTTGGCTAGCGCGTTTTTCGTCTCGGGGTTCGAAGAGGCTGCCATTTGCGCGCTCGACGGCTTCGGCGATTTCGTCAGCACCTCAATGGCATTCGGAGCCGGCCATCGCTTCAAGATGCTCGAGAGGATTTATTTTCCTCATTCACTGGGAATCCTCTACACGGCTATCACGCAATATTTGGGTTTTCTTGGCTACGGTGACGAATTCAAGGTCATGGGACTGGCTCCCTATGGAAGGCCGAGCCTGGTGGAGCCGCTCAGCAGACTTGTGCGCCTGAAGGATCGCGGGCTTTTCGAATTGGACCTGAAATATTTCCGCCACTGGTCGGATAGCGACAATATGGAATGGGAAGACGGTTATCCGACGATGAGCAAGCTCTACTCCTCGGAATTGGAACGTCTGCTTGGCCGAGCTCGACGTCCTGAAGAACCTTTGACGCAGTTCCACGAGGATGTTGCTCACTCGCTGCAGGCCGTATACGAAACCTGCGCATTCCATGTGCTCAACGGTCTTTGGAAGCGGACCAGAGCAAAACGGTTGTGCCTCGCCGGAGGTTGCGCGATGAACAGCGTGGCCAACGGCAAGATTCGCACGCATACGCCATTCGAAGAAATCTATGTCCAGCCTGCGGCCTCCGACAATGGAACCGCGCTTGGCGCCGCGTACTTCGTCTGGCATCAAAGGCTTGGCAAACCACGCGCGTTCTTTATGAATCACGCGCTCTGGGGCACCGCCTACGACAATTGCGATATCGCATCG